>JAABUQ010002889.1_pt1 | contig 32806 bp, 29 predicted proteins | sample 5560001 | NCBI WGS metagenome assembly JAABUQ01 (sample SAMN10711888, study PRJNA513371) | rock metagenome | isolation source: Antarctica rocks | place: Antarctica: Victoria Land, Finger Mt nord | collected 2015-12-18 | reverse complement strand
AATTGCCTGCTGGTGAGGTGGACTCCTTCCAAGCCCTATTTGACGATTCCTACTTAGGGATGGTAGATAATGGCCTATCAGTTTGGGGCACGTATCTGCACGGAATTTTTGACAATGGTCCTTGGCGGCGCGCTTGGTTAAATCGCCTGCGCCAACAACGGGGATTGAAGTCGTTGCCAACAGGCGTTGCCAACTATCGCGAACAGCGAGAAGCTATGTTGGATTCCCTTGCTGCTATAGTCAAAGCCCATTTAGACTTGACACCGATTATTTCGTCCTAGGATGGTAATAATGGGCTGTATTGTACATTTTTTGCCAGATAATATGACAGTTGAGGCCGAGGCAGGAGAGTCGCTATTGGCAGTAGCTGAACGGGCAGGAGTTATGATTCCTACTGGATGCCTGATGGGTTCATGTTACGCCTGTGAAGTGGAGATAGAGGGGGAAAGCATCCGTGCTTGTATTACGGCAGTACCGGCTGGGCGCTCAGAGCTGACAATCAATCTTTTAGTCGATCCAACGTGGTAAGCTGCTCCGCATTCAATATTCAATTTGCATCTCCTAGTGTCAGAGGGGGAGAGGGGGAGAGGGGGAGTGGGAGAAAACTACAAAAGCGCAATCTAGATGAAACTTCACCCTCTCACCCCCTCACCCCCTCCCCCTCTCTCCCCCTCTTGTTTGAGAGCGTATTCGCGGAAGCGTTCTAAATCAGCCAGAAGAGTGGACTCAACAACGCGTCCCAGGAATAAGTTATCCATCAGTTTACCGAGAATGCCGGGGATAGAGTAAGCCACAGTGAGTTTGACAATGCTACTGGTGTGGCGGTCGTAAAACCGGATGGCCCCTCGATTAGGCAGTCCATCAACTGATTCCCACTGAATAATCTGGTGAGGAATAACTTGAAAGATACGGGATAGCCAAGTGAACTCAAAACCACCAGTATCCAACTTCCAGCGCGACAGCTCTGGATTATCCTCCAAAATCTTGACAGATTCAATCCACTTCATCCAGCGAGGCATCTGCTCCAAATCAGACCACAGCTGCCACACCAATTCAATCGGAGCATCTACCTCAACTTGCACACTATGCTCTAACCAATCAGACATTGACTCTCCCTCTGCGCTCTCTTTTGCCTCGTGCGGTTCGTTTCCCCTGCGCCAAAACTGCCTGAGCAGCCTGGCGTCCAGAAAGAGTCGCGCCCTCCATACTATCGATATAGTCCTGCTGAGTATAGCTACCCGCCAGGAAAAAATTAGCCACCGGCGTCTGTTGTGGAGGGCGATAAGCATCCATACCAGGAGCTTCGCGGTAGAGAGACTGGGCAAGCTTCACAACGTTATACCAAGTCATGGACAACTGCCGCGAGGAAGGGAATAGCTCATACACTTGCTGGAGTACATGCTGTGTGATCGCCTCATTACTCTGCTTAATAAACGGATCTCCAGGCGTCAGCACCAACTGTAACAGCGAACCCTGCCCCTCCTGGTAGTAATTAGCGGGGCTAGTCAAAGCCAAATCAGCAAAACATGAGAAGTCAGCATCGGGAGTATAGAGTAAGTTATCTAACCCAAGTGCTTGACCCCGTTTTTGACTACCTTGGGCTTGATGCAGTTCTGTCACCCAGCCATCGAATCGCAGCTGAACCGTGGCAACTGGCACCGTATCAAGCATATATATATTGTCAAATTCCGACCACTTACGCCATGATTGGGGCAAGATCCGCTTGACTCCCGGTAAATCACAGGCACAGACATAAGCATCAGCCGTGATCGTTGTTTCCGTCTCGCCTAAGCCAACCACCAGCCCAGTGACTCGACATTCAACTCCCTCTCCAGTAAACTGAATTTCCCTGACCCGGCGGCGAGTATAAACTTTCGCCCCCCGTGCCGCCAGATACTCAAGGATCGGCTTATGCAGGTACTCAAAGGGCGAACCTGCCAGCATTCGCAGTACCGATGCCTCAGTTCTAGCCGCAAACAGCTGAAAGATAGTCAGCATGCAACGGGCAGAAATGTTTTCACAATCGATGAAGCCCAATGCATAGGCAATCGGGTTCCACATCCGCTTAATGCTGCCATCACTACCACCATGACTGCGAAACCAGTCGGCAAAGCTCACCCGATCCAGGTCGCGGATGGTTCGCATAGCACCATCAAAGTCCACCAAGCCGCGTACCAGGGGACTAGTACCAAGGGCGATCGCATTCTGGACTTTATCAGGCAACGACAGCTGAGAGGTTGTGAAAAAGGCTTTTAGCCCATTAAAAGGGGCACCCGTGAGAAAGCGGAAATCTAATGCTCCCATATGCCCTCCTTTATTGATAAAGGTATGGGTATGTTCCTTTAAGCGCAGATTTTCTCCCGCTCCCACCTTTTTCATCAAGTCGAACAATTGATAGTAGCAACCAAAAAACACGTGCAACCCCATTTCCACATGGTTGCCATCAGCATCAACCCAACTACCGGCTTTTCCCCCGACAAAAGGACGAGACTCAAAAATTTCGACTTCCCAGCCAGCATCGGCTAACTCTACAGCTGTCGCCAAACCAGCCAGTCCTGCCCCGACGATTGCAACCCGCATTCAGTCTGTCCTTCTCACTTTCTTCACATATTGTAATCTTCCCCGGCCCAGAGAAGCGCGAGAGTTCCTCATTCCAACTGAGGCATCAGTTGGAGGAGCCCGATTCCTAAATCTTTGGGTGAAAGCGATCGCGCTTCAAATAGAGCCATCATGTCACGTAACTGCGGTTGCCCCCGGGAAGCCCCCATGAGTCCTCGGGCAATAATCAAGCCACAACATCCACGAGTATGTTTACACCGCTCGTCCCACTTTTTCCGAGCGACAACATGGATCTTGTCATCATCCATAAACTCGCCAAACAGGAACATATCCCCATTTTCAGTTTGCAAGATCCCTAAGTCATAGCGGTCGCCGCCAAAGGGATCGGCACCCGGATTGAAACAAATTCCCTTGAGCCCTCCAGCTTCTTGGAGTTTTTGAATCACTGACTTGGCTTTGGGACGGGATGTTTGAATCAAAATCACAGGTAAACCATCTCCCGCTTTTGTGCTCTCGCGTGCCTGGTAGCATTCCACCCCTGACCGCAGAGACTCCACCATCTCCCAAGACAGCACACCAAGACTGAGGAAGGAGTCTTCTGGGATCAGGTCGTCCCGCAACGAGCGGAACATATTCATGCCATTCAATTCCTCATCATCCTCGGCTTCAAAACCTGCTATCTCCTCCAGTTCCCCTGCCAGCTCCGGCATAGTGGTGACAGTGACGGAAATCGGCGGCTGATCTGCATCCGGCAGGGAAATGCGATAGCGACGGCTCAGGGCTGGGAAGGTTTCCGCACTCAGTTGGCGACGTTGAGCGCGGATAAAGCGATTCAAGGCTTCTAAAGCGATCAAAACCGCGCTTGCCTCTTCCTCATAAAGCACAGACCGTAGCCCTTCTAGCGGATGAATGTTACCAAAAGACGGCTGAATTTCCGACAACGGTAGCTCCGCTAAATCAATGATTTCTTCCTCATCCTCATCTTCCTCATCTCCTTCGTCTATTCGCTCAAACGTCAAAAATAGACAATCCTGCTTGAGGAAAGCTTCTTCTAGCTGCTCTGGAGACTCTTCGTCTGTTAAAACCTTGGCTCGAAACCGCTTGAGGGATTCTTCCGAGCGATACAACAAAATTCCATACTCCATCCCCAGCATTCCCATAACTGAGGCGTAGAGCGTGCCTATATCCCACTGATTCAGCTCAATCGACAAAATTTGATGTTCTTCAAGGAATTCCCAAGGAGCTGTTTGCCAAAGCTCAAACGCCTTCTTTCTCAGTGGTTCTACGTACTGGGGAGGTAAATCGGGGGTGTGGGTTTCAACCACTTCTTGGAACCCTCGCACCAGTTCATCAATCAGCGGCAAATCTGGTACATAGTCAATTGCAATTTCTAGCTCTTGGAGAACGCCACGCAGAAAAAACTGGAGTTCCCGGTCCCGCACCACAATTTTCTGAGGTCGAGCGGGCCTGGCAGGTCCATGGGGATGCTCCATGGCTCGCAGCAAAGTGCGCACAATTGCTTCTGGGCCAGTTTCTGACGCCACCATGTCCATTGCTCGGACAATTCCTTGAGAGCCATCCACCCAAAGAATGCATTCACCGTTAGCTTTTGCGTCTGATTCCATTGGGGCTGACAATGGACGGCGATCGCCCTCCCACACACAAGGAATCTGGTTTAATTGCTTCAAACGGCGACGGGTAGAGCGATTCAAAGACGATGTCATAGACCAACCAATCGGGGAGATAATGCGAACTTTAAAGGAGGAACCGTTAGATTGGGAGTCGTGCTTAAAAGGCTCTGCCGCCTTATGCCTTAGCAACTGTTGCTAGTTTTCGCTCTCTCAAACCTCTCCAACTTGGTTCCACTCCATCAATACTAGGATAGAGACCTTTAGGCTGCTTTTAAAGGATTGTTTGCAATTCCTCAAGTCGCTGCGTCTATCTCGCTAAAATGGACGAGAAGCTGCCACTAGTCTACATTTAAATAACACAAGGAGTTCTGTAAGACCATGACACAAGCAACCCAGTCTCAACAACGGGGCATCCAAATGAGTGAAGCGGCTCTGCGGCAAGTTCGATTCTTGCGTGAAAGACAAGGCCAAGACCTTTGCCTACGGGTAGGGGTGCGGCAGGGTGGCTGCTCTGGCATGTCTTACATGATGGATTTTGAGGACGCCAGTAAAATCCGGGAAGTCGATGAAGTTTTTGACTATGACGGCTTCAAAATCGTTTGCGATCACAAAAGTCTCTTGTACCTCTACGGCTTGATGCTGGACTACAGTGACGCCATGATTGGTGGCGGTTTCCAATTCAGCAACCCGAATGCCTCTCAAACCTGCGGTTGCGGCAACTCATTTGGAGTTTGACGCAGCTTGTTATGCCCGAAACGGTAGAAGCCCTGTTTGAGACAGCCCTGGAACGCTATAAGTCTGGGGAGAAGCCGAATACACTGATTCCGGCTTTTAAAGAGCTGTGCGATCGCGCCCCCAAAAGTGCCGCTGCTTGGACTTGTTTGGCTTGGTTGTACTTGTTGGATGACAAACCTAGCCAGGCCCACAAGGCGGCGCAGAAAGCAGTTAAGTTAAATCCCCAAGATGCTCAGGCGAGAGTTAACCTAGCCGTTGCCATGCTGGATGCTGGTCAAAGCGGTGTGCGACCACACATCGACTTGGCCATGCAACTGATTATGGTCGATTCAGAAATGCGGGACGAAATTAAACAAAGTATTGCAGACGGTTTAAGTAGAAAGCCCGAATGGAAGAATTTAGAGCGAGTTAGAAAATGGCTGTTTGAGTAGAGGGAGTAGGGGGGAAGAGAGCTGAGGGAGCTGAGGGAGCGAAGATAAATCAAAACAAAAAATATGAAAGATAAACTTTTGAACTGGCTAAACCTAGCTTTAGTGGCGGACTTCTTCCTGGTTTTATTCAGCTTTTTTTGGCTGGTGCTTGCGGTTGTAGGTCATGCAGCACATCTGCCGTTGGGTCTAGAACTCTGGTATAAGCTGTGGCAACCAGTTTTTACCCCAGCCATCGGCATTCTTATGGCTGGTACAATTATCAGTGGGTCAGCTCGTTGGATTGCCAAGCGTCTAAATTCCCAACAGCAAAACTGACCAAAAGCCTTCTTCCCCTGACCCCCGCTCCCCGATCCCTGTCATAAAATTGCTTCAAGTGCTTGTTCCACCCTGAGATATTGATAGTCAAAGCCGTGAGCTAGAGTAGCTTTGGGTAATACTTGTTGACCTTCTAAGACTACGATCGCGCCATCTCCCAAGAGAGCTTCCAAGGCAAAGCTAGGGACTGGCAACCATGAGGGGCGGTTCAGGACTTGTCCCATAGTTTGACAGAATTCTGCCATGCGGACGGGGTTGGGGGCGGTCGCATTGAGTACGCCCTCGATATCGGGTCTGGTTAAAGCTTGCAGGAGCAGGTTAACCAAGTCGTCTCGGTGAATCCAAGAGAACCACTGGCGACCACTGCCGATCGGACCACCAGCGAATAGTCTGAAAGGGGTTACCATTTTGGCGATCGCGCCGCCCATCCCCAAGACAATCCCGAATCGCAGAATCACCAACCGGGTGCCAGTGGATACTACCTTTTTTGCTTCTGCTTCCCAGGCTTGACATACTTGAGCCAGAAAATCATTCCCGGCTGGGCTGGTTTCATCAAAGGTGGCAGTTTCACTCGTACCGTAGTAGCCGATTGCTGAAGCACTTACTAAGACACTAGGTTTGGGCTCGGCTTGGGCAATGGCTTCCACCAGCTTCTGCGTACCCAGCTGGCGGCTAGTGAGGATTTCCTGCTTACGCTGTGGTGTCCAACGACCCTCAGAAATAGATTCTCCTGCTAGGTTGACTACCCCATCACAACCAGCGATCACCTGCTGCCAGGGACCAGATTCAGTGAGGGTATAAGCAACGATTTCCACATTTGGGAAGGCAGAGGCGGGAAAGACCTTCTGGGCAGCAGCCGGATTGCGGGTTAAGACCAGCAACTGATGTCCTTCCTTGTGTAGTCGCTCCACTAAGCGACTGCCGACAAATCCGGTGGCTCCAGTAATTGCTACTTTCATAAATTAATTATCCCTCAAATTGAGCATCCCCCTCTCCCCCTCTCCCACTCCCCCCCTCTCCCCTTGCTCCCCCCCTCAGTCTTGATTTTTCAAGGTTTGCCGGAACACCCACTGCATTAAACCAGGAAACAACCTATAAGCTGCTTGCGACAAGTTGGCGGAGCCAACCATCACCTCAGACCGTTGATGTTTAACTCCATCCCAAATGGCCTGCGCCACATCCTCAGGCTTCTCTATAACTGGAGCACTCAAAACCTTATTTAGTTGGCTGCGACGGGCTTGAGTATCTTGGTCATCCTTGCCCCGGAAGATTGCCCGTTCCATCAAACTACTCTTGATCAAACTCGGATAAACCCCACAAACGTGAATGCCTTTGGTCTTTAATTCCGATTGCAGTGCTTGTGTCAAGCCAGTGACGGCAAACTTACTAGCACAGTAGGGCGCTAGGTAAGGGGTAGGCACTTTGCCCCCGATGGAACTCAGATTGACAATAGTGCCGCTACCCCGCTTGAGAAAATGAGGCAATAGCGCCTGAATCATGTGAATATACCCCCAAAGATTGGTGTCTACAACCTGATGCCAATCGCTGAGAGAGAACTGCTCCACTGGACCTGAGACGTAAATGCCTGCATTGTTGACCAACACATCGATAGAGCTATAATGCTCCAGTGCTTTATGGACTAGTATGTTTACTTGGTCAGGGTCTCTTACATCCGTGGGGACAGCCAGGGCTGCCCGACCGAGTGTCTGCACCTCTTGCGCTACAGTTGCCAAGCGCTCAGCCTGACGAGCTGCGAGTACAAGGTCATAACCTTTATGAGCAAATATGAGGGCTGTTGCTTTGCCAATGCCCTGAGAGGCACCAGTAATAAGTACCGTAGAAGCCATGCTCTTAGTCCAGACGCTATCTTTAGTTTGTTTAACAAAGCCCTAGTAACCTTCTGACTTCCGTTAGATTTTTGCTGGTAACTAGAGGATCGAGCTGCCCTACATATCGTACATTTTATTTTCATCATCCTTTCGAGTTGTCTGCGGTTTAGGACTAAAGGTAGATAGCGGCAACTGAGTAGGTCACTAATATGAAGAATGTAAACAAATTGTTTAGGAATGTAAACGATGCAAAATCGCTCTACTGACTTACCCCCTGTCGCTAATGCATACAACGGCAAAGACCGCAATACCTTCCTGTTTGGGTGGAATCCCCAAGCAGAGCTTTGGAACGGACGGTTAGCGATGATCGGCTTCCTTGCTTACCTATTGTGGGATTTGGCTGGCTACAGCGTAGTGCGTGATATACTCCACTTCCTCCCTCAGTACGTCGTTCGTTAAAGACTTACTGGCTTTGCTATTGGGCTGGCTGCTTGAGGAAACATCTATGCTACCAGCCCAAATGTAAAGTAGTGTAAAGTAGAGATAGTGTTTAGCAATGGATCGACAAATAGGATTAATAGCCGTCTGTAGATGCAACAAGACTGTGATCGCTGATAGATGTGTGGAATATCAAACTCTGAAAGTGCTTGAGTATCTGAAACAAACAGTTCAAAGCATTACTGCGATTAAGTAGGTAGTTCCGTCAATAGAGACTTAAGCTTGAATCGGAGCGTCGATTGAAAGTAAGTAATGACATTAGCTTGAAAACCTCAGATATTAGCTTTGAGAAGATGTAGTTATTCTCTCACCGTAAGGGACCTTAATACTTGAAAGCCAGAGATGAAAGCTTGCAGGTTAGGGCTTGCAGCAAAAGAGTTGTCCTTCCAGATTCAGCTCATCTCAGATGCCATCCAAACCGCAGGTAACTAGCGGTGTAGAAAACTTCTATAAAGTGTTTTGAATTAGTGGATTATCGGTACTAGCGTAGGCAGAGTATCGATATATTTTCCTCGCTGGAGCGAGTTTCTGAAAGGTAACTCAAGAGAACGCCAGTGGAAGCTCCGGCGACTTCCTTGAGCAAGCTTAATGGGAGTGGATAGTGTTGCAATTATTGTTCGCCCCCAAGGTAAGTGTGCCTAATCATAGGACTAATGAAATAAATTACGTGGAGTCAATGTGTGATTCAGTTAGAACAAGCACCCCAGCAAGAAACAAAACTTACCCCAGTGGTGAAGAATGAAGTTAGAGGCGGGGGAATTATAATCGCTATTACCATCATCGGTGTGTGGATGTGTAGCCTTTTTTTGTTACTCTCCCTTGATGTGTCTCACCTTCCCGCTTTGGCACTCTTACCTGCCATGCTTTGGCAAATATTTCTCTATACCGGCTTATTCATTACTGCTCATGATGCCATGCATGGGTCAGTCTTTCCTCAGAACCACAAAATCAACCATCTTGTAGGTAAGGTAGCGATATTTATTTATGCACTTTTTTCCTATGATAAATTACTAAAAAAACATTGGTTACACCATCATCATCCAGCTAGTGAGCTAGATCCCGATTTTCATGACGGTAGACATACTAATTTTCTCTCTTGGTATTTTCACTTTCTGAAAAGTTACTGGAGTTGGAAACAAGCTATAGGGCTAATGGTCATATTTTACATTATGAATTATCAGCTCCATATATCCGCTGTCAATTTAACATTATTCTGGGTTATACCTTCATTTTTGAGTTCAGTGCAACTATTTTATTTTGGCAGCTTCCTACCCCACCAAGAGCCAGAAGGAGGGTATAGCAATCCTCATCGGGCTCAAACTAGCCAGCGCCCGGTCTTCTGGTCATTTATCACCTGCTATCACTTTGGTTACCACGAAGAACATCACAAGTATCCGCATGTTCCTTGGTGGAAGCTACCAGCGATTTACAAAAAAAGGGCTAGAGGGTAGGTAACCGTTCAGGGGGGTAGCAAAAAAATGTCCGATATGAGATCGGACGGAATTAGTACGAAAACCAGGCTAGATTTGATTTTTTCCAGATAATTGTGAGTAGTCAAAAGTGCTACACTAGTCTGCAAATTGTCTTTTAGAGATTTTAGGTACGATCTTTTCATGCCATAAGTCACTCCAAACCCGTGCTAAGCAAGAGCTTCAGGGTTTATGCGCATAATTTACCCCCCCCTGAACGGTTACGAGGGTAGAGGCTAGGGGGAGAAGCTTCCCCCATCTCTCTTCAGTCGCAGCCGATTCTAGGAATGGCGCACGAAATCTTTTACACTGAGAAAGGTAAATAAAACTGCACTAGGAGCTTATCTAAACTCGTTTAGGTGAGTCTTTAGTGGGACAATCAACAGACAAAATCCAGAGAGTACCCCAATATGCATCTGAGTGAAATCACCCATCCCAACCAGTTGCACGGTTTGTCGATTCGCCAACTACAGCAAATTGCCCGTCAAATTCGGGAAAAGCATCTACAAACGGTGGCGGAGAGCGGCGGGCACCTCGGCCCAGGGTTAGGTGTGGTGGAACTGACGCTAGCGCTTTACCAAACTTTAGACTTGGACCGCGATAAAGTTGTCTGGGATGTGGGACACCAAGCATACCCGCACAAGCTAATTACTGGTCGCTATAGTCGCTTCCACACCCTACGGCAAAAAGACGGTATTGCTGGCTATCTCAAACAGTGTGAAAGCAAATTCGATCACTTTGGTGCCGGTCACGCTTCAACCAGCATCTCCGCTGCATTGGGCATGGCCATAGCACGAGACCTCAATGGCGAAAAATTTAAAGTTGTAGCGGTAATTGGCGACGGTGCCCTCACTGGTGGCATGGCACTGGAAGCAATTAACCACGCTGGTCACTTGCCCAAAACCAATCTAATGGTAGTGCTGAATGACAACGAAATGTCAATCTCACCCAACGTTGGCGCGATTTCTCGCCACCTCAACAAAATGCGTCTTAGTCCACCAGTGCAATTCATTTCTGACAACCTGGAAGAACAAGTTAAGCAACTTCCCTTTGTTGGCGATTCCCTTTCTCCAGAGCTAGGACGCCTGAAGGAAGGGATGAAGCGTTTGGCAGTACCGAAGGTGGGCGCAGTGTTTGAGGAGCTGGGCTTTACCTACATGGGACCTGTAGATGGTCATAATCTGGAAGAACTGATTGCTACCTTTGAGCAAGCTCATCAACACGCCGGTCCAGTGCTAGTACATGTAGCAACGGTCAAAGGTAAAGGATATGAGATTGCCGAGAATGACAAGGTAGGCTACCACGCCCAAAACTCTTTCAATCTCACTACCGGCAAAGCCATCCCCGCAAGTTCACCCAAGCCCCCCGGATACTCCAAAGTCTTTGCTCACACCCTGGTTAAACTAGCAGAAAACAATCCTAAAATCATTGGCATCACTGCCGCCATGGCAACTGGTACTGGTTTAGACAAACTCCAGGCTAAGCTGCCCCAGCAATACATTGATGTCGGTATTGCCGAGCAACACGCCGTTACCCTAGCAGCTGGCTTAGCCTGTGAAGGGATGCGACCAGTTGCTGCCATTTACTCCACTTTCCTCCAACGAGGCTACGATCAAATCATCCACGATGTCTGCATCCAAAACCTGCCTGTCTTTTTCTGTCTGGACAGAGCCGGGATTGTTGGTCAAGATGGTCCCACCCATCAAGGAATGTACGACATCGCCTACCTGCGTTGCCTCCCCAATATGGTGCTGATGGCTCCTAAAGATGAAGCCGAACTCCAGCAGATGGTCGTTACTGGTGTCAACTACACAGATGGACCCATTGCTATGCGTTATCCGCGTGGTAACGGCTACGGTGTTCCCCTGATGGAAGAAGGCTGGGAACCTCTGCCGCTCGGCATGGGTGAAATCCTTAGGCAAGGCGATGACATCCTCCTAGTGGGCTTTGGCTCAATGGTCTATCCAGCCATGCAAGTAGCTGAGATTCTGAGTGAGCATGGCATTGAAGCCACCGTGGTGAATGCCCGGTTTGCTAAGCCACTCGATACTGAATTGATTCTGCCCTTGGCGAAACTGACTGGTCGGGTCGCCACTCTAGAAGAAGGCTGTCTCACAGGCGGCTTTGGTTCAGCTGTTGCCGAAGCACTGCTTGATGCAGATGTAGTAGTGCCAGTCAAGCGGATTGGCGTACCTGATGTATTAGTGGATCATGCTCTGACAGATGAATCTAAGGCAACACTAGGTCTGACAAGTCCACAAATTGCCGAGCAGTTGTTGAAAGCTTTCTTCAGCAACCAGCTTTCGGCTGTCAGCTAATCGATTGGGGATTTTGGATTAGACTAAAATCTAAAATACTACTCCCCCTAAGCTCTATGACTCCCACAACCCAGGTATATCCAGTTATTTGGAACGAAGGCTCAGTCTTAGTGATTGATCAAACTCGGTTGCCTACCGAATATGCACTCGTCGAGATCAGTTGCTGTCAAGATATGGCCCGGGCAATTAAAACCATGATTGTCCGAGGGGCACCGGCAATTGGTGTGGCAGCTGCTTACGGGATGTACCTGGGGGCGCGGGAGATTCAGGCAACAGCTCGAGAGCAGTTCTTGAGTCAGTTGGAGGAAGTCGCTCAACTATTGCGATCAACTCGTCCTACAGCAGTTAATCTATTTTGGGCGATCGGGCGGATGCTGAAAACCGCCTATGAGTCTGTTGAAACAGTAGAGAATCTCAAAACCATCCTGTTGGAGACGGCTCAGAAGATTAATCTTGAAGATTTGCAAACTTGTCAGGAAATTGGCGATCGCGGTCTGGAAGTCTTACCAACTGTCCCCGAACAACTGAGGATTATGACTCACTGCAACGCCGGAGCTCTAGCAACAGCTGGCTATGGTACAGCTTTAGGAGTTGTGCGCTCTGCTTGGCGTGAAGGTCGATTGGCAAAAGTCTATGCTGGTGAAACCCGTCCTCGCTTACAGGGGGCGAAACTGACCGCTTGGGAATGTGTCCAAGAAGGTATTCCGGTTACGGTGATTACTGATAGCATGGCGGCTCATTGTATGCAACAAGGTCTAATTGATGCCGTAGTAGTAGGCGCTGACCGCATTGCCGCTAATGGTGACACCGCAAATAAAATTGGTACATACAGTCTGGCACTGGTTGCTAAGGCTCATAATATTCCCTTCTTTGTCGCCGCTCCTCTATCGACAATTGATTTTGAGTTATCCACCGGCAGCCAAATTCCGATTGAAGAGCGCGATCCAACTGAAATTTATCAGGTAGGCGAGACAATCCTGACCCCAGCAGGAGTGGAGTTCTACAATCCGGCATTCGATGTCACCCCAGCCGAATTGATTACTGCCATCATCACCGAGAATGGGGGATGTGAGCCAAGCCAGTTGCAGGAACAGCTCCGTGCAAAGCAGGCAGTCTAGCAATTTTGGATTTTGGATCAACCCAGGGGCTTGAATAATGTTGCTTAGGCTTTTTGTGCCTTCCTGGATAAATTTCAAGGTTTAAAATAGATAAGTAGATAGGTTTGACTTTGAGCTTTTAGATTCTTTAAATCCAAAATTTTTCCGGTAAAGGGATTTGACGATGGCCACTTTACATCTACGCCGTTCTGAAAATGTGAATGGTGACTTCTATGTAGATAGTACTTGTATTGACTGTGACACCTGCCGCTGGATGACTCCAGAGGTGTTTTATCGTGCTGAGGGAAAGTCGGCAGTTTATCATCAACCAACTGACGAGGCAGAAAGATTGCGATCGCTCCAAGCTCTCTTAGCTTGCCCCACCAGTTCCATTGGCACCACCCTGAAGCCGCAGGACATCAAAGTCGCTCAGCTAAGTTTTCCGATCCCAGTCGCCGAAAATGTCTACCACTGTGGCTACCATTCAGAGAACTCCTACGGCGCTGCTAGCTACTTAATTCAGCGACCTGAAGGCAATGTTTTGGTTGATTCTCCCCGCTGGGCACCGCCGCTGGTTAAGCGCCTAGAGGAGATGGGAGGGATTCGTTATCTGTACCTGACTCATCGGGATGATGTCGCAGATCATCAAAAGTTTCAGGAGCATTTTGGGTGCGATCGCCTCCTCCACACCGATGATATCTCTGGGGGGACTCGGGATGTCGAAATTAAACTGGCTGGTTCAGAACCATTTGCCTTGGAACCCGACTTATTGATTATCCCAGTTCCTGGTCACACCAAGGGTCACACTGTTCTGCTCTACAAAAACAAGTTTCTGTTCACTGGCGACCATCTCGCCTGGTCAAGCCAGCTCAACCAGTTGGTTGCCTTCCGCGATGTCTGCTGGTACTCCTGGTCAAAACAGACTCAATCCATGCGCCAACTAGCTAATTACTCCTTCGAATGGGTACTGCCAGGTCATGGACGGCGATACCATGCCGACTCAGAAACTATGAGCCACCAGATGTACCAGTGTATCGATTGGATGGAACACCAATAAATACATGAGGCAGATGTACGCGCTCAGGCTAAAGCCTGGAACTTACCCCCCGCCATTGGTAGGGGGGATGTATGTGGCGCAAAAAGTTTTACCGTCTGCAAGCAGCTTCACCCCTGATATTAAAGCCGCGCGGACATGGGGAAGTTATCAACAGGCTTATAGCTACTTGGATGAGAACTTATACGGAATGGCGGAAGTGGTCACAGTTGACTCCGTGCCAAGCCGAGTCAAAGTACCGTTTCTATCATTAATTGGCTTCGCGCTCGCTGTGACTGCCGGTGGTGCAATGCTTGCGACCCGGCAGTTGACTAACCCTTGTCCTGTCAAAAGTGAAAACAAGGCTTTAGGTAGCTGCTATCAGAAATCACAAGCGAGATCACTAACTATCGGAATCGTAAGTCCTTCCCCTAATGATGACTATGATGCTCTGGCAGCTTACCTGCAAGCTAAACTGGGTCGCTTGGTAAAAATTGATCAAGATACTCCCTTTGAAAAGATCCCAGACCGAATTGCTCGTAAAAAGTGGGATATTGCCTTCACTCGCTCCCCAATATTTTCTATAGATGCTGAGTCCAATCGCTATCTTGGTGTCACCAGAATGTTTCCGAACGAACCTCCTTACTACCGAGCGGCTCTGTATGTTCGGTCTCAGAGTCCGATTCAATCCATTGCTGACATCGAACCAACGACTACTATTGCTTTGGGGAGCCCCGAATCGGCACCGACCTTCTACCTGCCTATTTATGCCTTGTATGGAAAATCTCTACGAGTAGGCACAGGATACCGACCTAGCGACGTTGTAGAGATGGTGAAGGCAAGAAAAGTCGATATTGGTGCTGGGAGATATTCTACTGTTGAAGACCGCCCTGACTTGAGAATCATTTACGTTAGCAAGGATATCCCTGGTGCGGGTGTCTATCTGTCACCGTTACTTTCAATTCCCGAACAACAGCAGATCAAAGAATCACTCTTAAATGCACCTCCAGAGATTCAAGCTAAAGCCAACTATGGTAATAGTCAGATTCCCAAGTATGATGAACTCAGAAAAATTATCCTCAAAACCGAGAAATTCCTCAACTGTCCTGGTGTCAAGGCAGAGTCATTTGACTTGAAAAAAACCATCGACTTATTTTGTCAAGAACAGCGTAGAGACTCTAACGTCGTAGAGGGTAAAGTTAGGGAATACAAGGTGCTAGCTCAAGGCAATATACAGTTTAAAGTCGTGACACCAAAAAATCGTATCTATTTCATCCTAGTGCCTAAACAAATTCTTAACCAGATTCCAATCGATCCACTAAATGCAATAGATAGCTCTGTACAGCTAGAAGATGTAAAACCACGTTTATTAGCAGATGGAACCCGAGCGGTGAAAATTACTCGGCCTAATCAGTTATCTCTACTCAGCAATTAGAAATTTACGATTTCAAAAAAAGGCACAATGAAGCATAAGCCTGACCAGCAACCCAACCTCACTCTATGAGCCAGCGATCTTATCCCATCCCGCAGATGAAGCCACCCCTGTCTCCAAGGGAGACTCTGCCCACCATGTATGATTTGCCCAGCGAAGATCCTGAGGAACCTGGTTTGCCTGATGAATTTCACGACCTGCAACCCCAATTGCTAAGTGCGACGCTTCGCCTCAGCAACTATTCTAGAGACCAAATTTTTACAGGTACGGATCTGAACCTCTACTACGACGTTCGCCATCCTCAGTGGTACAAGCGCCCGGATTGGTTTTTAGTGGTGCGTGTGTCTCGACTCTACGATGGAATTGACTTGAGAGCGAGCTATGTTATCTGGCAAGAAGGGGTTGATCCCTTTGTGGTGGTTGAGTTGCTCTCACCCGGTACCGAAAAAGAAGACCTGGGAGAGTACGCTGAACCAGTAGATGGAGGCAGTTCACAGATCATCAATCCTGAATCAGGCAGCATAACTGACACAGCCCAAGAGGCGGGCAACGGTCAGACAACCAAGGAAATCTTACCCAGAAAGTGGGAAGTTTACGAGCAAATCTTGCGAGTTCCTTACTATGTCGTGTTCAGTCGCTACACCAATCGCCTGCGCTTCTTTCAACTAACGGGAGGACACTATCAGGAACAGGTGCTTGATTCAGATCACCCTCGCCTCTGGATTTCTGAGTTGGAATTGGGGCTAGGACTGTGGCAGGGAGAGTTTGAGGGAGTCGCTCGCCAGTGGTTGCGCTGGTACGACAACCAGGGAAACTGGATACCTACAGATGCAGAACGCGCAACACAAGCAGAGGCGCAACTACAACAAGTTGCTTTGAATTTGTTACAGCAAGGAATGACACTAGAGCAAGTTGCCCAACTGACAAGGCTATCTTTAGCACAGGTACAGAAGATAGCAGATGGAATTAGAACTCGCCCAGACTGATGAAACCCTGAAAGCCGAAGCGCTGTCTGTCCTCAAGGAGCAGGTGGCAGAGTAGCTAATAGCTAACAGCTTTACCAAGCTAAATTTTTGAATACCATTTTGAGCAACTCTACTTTGGTAAAAGGCTCCTTCAAACACCCTGATGCTCCTACAAACCTAGCTTTTAATCGGTCTATAATCCCTGGATTTTTCATAACTACAATAATAGGTTTATTGCTGAAAAGAGGGTGGCTTCGTATAAGGTAGCATAGCTCATAACCACTGATTGTTGGCATCTTAAAGTTAAGCAAAATTAAGTCAGGCTTAAGTGTGATAATTTGCATTAAAGCTTCAACAGGATCGTTGATTGGAAAAACCGATAAGCTTTCATGGTCTAAGTAGGAGTTCATTTCTCTTAACGTTGCTAGATTATCATCTACGCAAACAATGGTGTAAGTACTTTTAGTGTCTAAAGGAGTAGATGTCTTATAGACTGTCGGGTCGAGCATTAGATCTCCCTGCTGTGTCTTGGAGGGGAATTTTTCTGGAGGACGAGTAGTATCTGATAATTGCTCAAACGTCTTTGGTAATTGCTCAAACGGTGGATGAGGGTCATGTAACAAAATAGTTCCATCCACTATGTATGGGTGTAAGCTTTGAGCCAGTTGGAGTTCATCTTGATTCAGTAGAACGGCAAGATGGTAAAAACTAGAACCTTTCAGCATAGAACTTAATTTCTGCCCTATTTCTGGTAAAAGTTGCTGTTGGGCTCTAGTTCGACTCGAAAAGTAAGGACGTTGATAGGGAGACCAAATTTGTGGCCCTAAAGCTTGCCAACCCTGCAATTGCTTTTGACAATGTTCTACTATAGGTTGCAGCTCAAGTCTACAAAACTCTGGCAGCGTATCCCGTTTATTTTCAAATTGGTAAGTTCCTTCTTTGAGCAATAGAAATGACTCAATAACTTCTTTGACCAATTCCTCTATTAGTACAGCTACCTGTCCCGAGTTTAGATACTGTTGACTGACTAGCCAGCAAAGAGCTTGATAATCAGCATTTTGAATCGAATGACTCTCTGGAGCAGCTTCAAAGATTAGTCGTAGTTGCGCCCGAGTTTCATTGACAAGTGTAGGAATTTGATACCCGAAGCGACGCAAATGGCGATCGAGTCGATCGAACGGCTCAACCGAATGCGAGGCATAAGTTATTTTTCCCTGTTCTAGGTAGATCGACCAGGAAACCGCGCTGTTAGACACTTGTAAGCGTGCGGTGTCGTAACTATTAGAAAGGTGTGTTAACAAACCCAACGGGCGGAGTTTTTTGAAGGTTCCACAGCTAGCCATTTAGCATTTAAACGTAAAGAAAAATCTACGACGGCGAATTAAAGCTTCTTAGGACATTTAGGATAATTGTAATCAGTTAGCTATAAGTTAGCAGGAGCAGAGAGCCATAGCTGTTCCAGCCTCTTTGCAGGTATGGTGACCAAGATAGATCCAGCATAGAGGCAAATACCTAGAAGTTAGATACGATCGCCACATAATACTGATTCAGCAATGCTTTGAACGATTATGAACCAATCTTTCTCGGCATCGCTTTGAGAGGAACGAGGCTAAAAATGCCTCATTTCTAGTCTTGGTCAAGAAGCGTCCTCCATTCCTCAACTCGAACTAGCTTTTCTCTTAAGGTACGAACGACACGGGTTGCCGTGTGGAGATCGCTCTCATTCAAATCCTGCACGAGCCAGACTCCCACTTTTATGTCTCGCTCCATCATCTTTACTAACAGATGTTCGCCTTTTGCCGTGAGGCGAACCAGTTTTGAGCGCTTATGTTCCGGATTATTGATAAACTCTACTAGTCCGTCTGTCGCCATCTGATTTGCCAGCTTTTGAATGAACTGACGGGAGACGGGTCGAGCGCGGGCAAGTTGAGGCACAGTCGCCGGACCATCGATTTTAAGGCTTCGCAGCAGACTTCTCCGACCCGCACTATGTTCGCCCTCCTGATACACGATCTCCGCATTTGCAGATTGTCGGAAATAAAGAAAGACCACCGCCCACGTTAATTCATCCAGTGCTACCAGCTTACCGAGTTCGGTAAGCCCCATCAGCTTGCTTAACTCGTCCAACATCGCTTGTCGGCTTGATTCATCCGATTTAGAAAGCTGACTAAACTTGTTCAGCACTGCTAGCTTGCCTACCTCGTCTAGCTTCCCAAAATTGCCGTTTGTCAAGAGCTTTGCATCTGCTTCCTCGTCTCGCGGGTGTGAGTCTGGGGATAAAGTTGGCTTTGCACTCGTCATACCTGCTCAGAATTTTCAAGGCGGAACCATCGTTTCCAGTATCAGCGATTGCTGAAATATTGACAAGTGAATTGTCTTTATGACATCTTAGTTGTCATACTTGAACGAGCCACGGAGAGAACGACGCATGGAAACAACCTTCGCTACGGAATGAATTTCCAGGCAACAAATCTCAGTTGTTGATGCGGAATTCAAAGGCTGTAAAAGGGCAGGAATCCAGCAATGCAAATCGAAACCAAGGAAACGGGACAATCTGAGCAGCGGACTGTTCAGGTGGCACACCCGATAGGGATTTGGGGACAGGTCACGGGATGGGAGATGCGCTTTCTTAATGTCGGGATCAATCAGGTAGCCATTGAGGTATTAGCGCCACGATCAGGCGATCGCCTCCTCGAAATCGGTTTTGGTCCAGGAGACGCAATTGCTCGTCTCACCCGTCAAATCACAACCGGACTGATTGCAGGGATTGATCACTCGCAGACGATGCTCATCCAAGCAAGCCGACGCAATGCTCACTCAATCCGACAAGGTTTGGTAGAACTCCACCAAGGCAAAATCTGGGATTTGCCCTACCCGGAAGCAACGTTCGATAAAGTTTTTGCGGTGAATTCCTTCCAGTTCTGGGCACAGCCAGAGCCAGACTTGGAGAAAATCTATCGCCTGCTGAAACCGGGTGGACTGGTGCTGATCGTTGTCCGCATAAAAGATGAGCGGAGTTGGTTGAATTTTGCCGGAGCAAGTCTGGGCAAAGTTTTTGTTGAGCGAGCCAGAGAATCTGCTATTGCAGTCGGCTTTGAAAATGTGCGAGTTGAGCGACGAAATACCTATCCATTTCCGGCAGCGTGTGTGAAGGCGCACAAACCAACTTAAGCGACATTGCTGTTAAATACCCAAGAGACAAACTTATGGAAATGCAGGACCGTTCCTTCTTTGAGAGTACAACACCTCAATCTGAACCACTCCGTTTCAGCACTAAACTGGCATATGGACTTGGAGAGATTGCTAGGTCGGCAACTGCCACGCTTCACAATTTTTTCCTGCTGTTTTTTCTCACCAATGCCGCAGGTCTCAATCCAACGCTAGCAGGTACCATCCTCCTGATTAGCAACATCTGGGATGTCATCAATCGTCCATTGATTGGATGGCTGAGCGATCGCACGCGATCGCGCTGGGGACGCCGCCGCTCCTGGATGATCGTGAGTGCGGTTCCCTTTGGCATTTTCTTCCTGCTCACCTGGGTTGTACCTGGTTTTAGCCAAGACAACCATTTGAATCAGAATGCACTTTTCTGGTACTACGCGACGGTGATCTTTCTGTTTAACACAGCCTTCATGGCAATCGCACTGCCCCACTCCGCACTCGCACCAGAGTTGACGCAGAACTACGACGAACGAACGAGCCTAATCAGTTTTCAATCAGCCTTCTCCGTTGGTACTAGCATCTTGTCCTTGGTGCTGGCTCAGGCAATCTTCACGAGCGTTCCCAATTCCAGGGCAAAGTATTTGTTCCTGGGAAGCGTTTGTGCGGTTATTTCTGTCGTAGCTATTTATGGGTGTGTTTGGGGAACTCGCAGACGGACTGCCACAAAACCAGAACCTGATAGCCAACAAGCTAATTCTGCCGCTCTTTCCTTCCGATCACAGCTTCGCTTAGTCTTCACAAATGGCCCATTTCTGTATGTGATAGGGATTTATCTTTGCTCTTGGTTGACCATGCAGATCACGGGGGCGCTGCTGCCTTATGCAATTGTCGATGAGATGCGGTTGTCAGACAAAGCGGTAACTCAAGTTGCGATCGTGAGTCAAGTCACGTCACTTCTAATGATGCTTGTTTGGAATGCCCTAAGACAGCGAGTAGGCAAGCGAGCAATTTATTTGATGGGAATCCCTTTTTGGCTCGTGGCTCAGGTAGGAATCGCTTTTCTGCAACCGGGTCAAATTGGTTGGATTTATTGGCTGGCAGTCATGTCAGGGGTGGGTGGTTCTGCTGCATTGCTGGTTCCTTGGTCGATGTTGCCGGATGTGATTGACCTAGATGAACTCAATAGTGGGCAACGTCGGGAGGGCATTTTCTATGGCTTTGTCGGGCAGTTTCAGCAGATTGCTCTAGCGATCGCACTATTCCTGATCGGAAAATCGCTCGACTGGTCAGGATTTGTGCCTACCGTTGCCGGACAGCCAACGCCCACTCAACCAGATGCAGCAATTTTCGCCATTCGTCTACTATTTGGTCTCGTTCCTGCTGTAGTTCTGTTCGCGGGGATGGTACTGACATATTTCTATCCCATTACCCGCGAAGTCCACGCAGAAATTCTCCTCAAGCTTAGAGAGCGAAAAAGTAGCTACATCCACCAGCTAGCTGCGATGGATAAAATATAGGCGGTACTGGTAGCAGATGGGTGGCAACAGGTTGAAAGAGCTTGCAGATTTCAGTTCCTAATCAGGATTTATACAGAACATCATTTTGAAAGGCGATCGCCTATGAGTATCCCACTTTTAGACAAACCATTCCAGCCCCCAGAAGAGAAACTAATAACTCTACATAGCATCAGTTGGGAGCAGTTCAAAGGTATAGAAGCACAGCTAGATAAGAACAGGGAAGTCAGAATAGCCTATTTAGCAGGAGTAATGGAAATTATGTCTCCCATAGGAGACAGGCATGAGTACGTGAAAACAACTCTCGGCTATCTAATAGAGGCATACATGAGAGAGAAGGGCATCCGCTTCTACGGTCGTGGTGGCTTCACCCTGGAATCGCCTGGGTATGCTTCTGGTACACCCGATGAGTCTTATTGTATTGGCAGCAACAAAGAAACTCCAGACATCGTTATCGAAATCATTATCACCAGCGGGACGATCAACAGACGAGAGCTATACAAGCCTAAGAAGGTACCTGAAGTCTGGTTCTGGAAGTCTGACCAGATGAGGATATTCCGTTTGAATATAGCCGGTGAGTATGAAGAAGTGAACCTTAGTAGATTCTTCCCAGATTTAGACAAGGCTCTGTTGCTGCGTTATGTCGCTGATCCTGACCAGTACGATGCTGTGAGTGAATTTGTGCAAGCTATCCGCGATGACTTATAAGTGCAACTTGGTATGAAAAAAGGGCAGATACCTGCCCTACAGTCATATTGAGCTTGCTCAAGGAAGTCGCCGGAGGAAGCTCCGGCGAACCCTTGAGTTTGCTCAACGTCGCCTCCAGTGGAACGTTGAGTTGGAATTACAATCCGCACTACCTAGCAGCAATCTCTGGTGCCCGGAACGACACTTTTGGCATCTGCAGCCGACTTGCCAACGTCGGCACCGAATCCCGCAGCCGCTCCGTCAATTGCAAAGTTGTAGAGTCGTAAATCTGAGTCAGCATCTTAGGGTACAAACCAATCCCAATGATTGGCACCAATAGACAGGCGATGATAAACACCTCTCGCGGCTCCGCATCCACTAGGGCTTCATGGGAGGTTAACTCTTTGTTCTCTGCGCCATAGAAAATCTCCCGTAGCATCGACAGCAGATAGATCGGCGTTAAAATCACTCCAACTGCCATCAGGAAAACCACAATCAACTTAAAGGTGGGATTATAGGCATCGCTGTTGGAAAAGCCGACAAATACCATCAACTCTGCCACAAACCCGCTCATCCCTGGCAAAGCCAAAGAAGCCATCGAACAGGTGGTGAACATAGCGAAGATTTTCCTCATCTTCAGTCCGACACCGCCCATTTCATCCAGCATCAGGGTGTGAGTGCGATCGTAAGTCGCTCCCACCAAGAAGAACAGACTCGCTCCAATTAGCCCGTGGGAGACCATTTGCAGTACCGCACCGCTCAAGCCCAAGTCGGTGAATGAAGCAATGCCAATCAGCACAAACCCCATGTGAGAAATCGAGGAGTAGGCGATTTTCCGCTTCAGGTTGCGCTGGGCGAACGAGGTGAGAGCAGCATAGATGATATTAACAACTCCCAAAATTACCAACACTGGCGCGAAGTAGGCATGGGCACCTGGAAGCATCTCGGCATTCATCCGAATTAGAGCATATCCACCCATTTTTAACAGAATCCCTGCCAGTAACATATGTACTGGGGCTGTTGCTTCACCATGAGCATCTGGAAGCCAGGTATGCAACGGAAAGATCGGGAGCTTGACACCATAGGCAATCAGGAAGCCAGCGTAAACCCACAGTTGGAAATTGATAGCGTAGTCTTTAGCGGCGAGTGCCCGCATATCAAATGTCACTGTATCTCCGTAGAACGCCATCATCAGGGCAGCCACCAGAATAAACAGCGACCCCCCTGCTGTGTAAAGAATGAATTTCGTGGCTGCGTATTGACGCTTTTTGCCCCCCCAGATCGAGAGCAAAAAGTACACTGGCACGAGTTCCAGCTCCCACACCAGGAAAAACAGCAACATATCCTGGACAGCAAACACGGCGAGCTGACCGCCGTACATTGCCAGCATCAAAAAGTAAAATAGCCTTGGCTTCAAAGTCACTGGCCACGCCGCTAGAATCGCTAGCGTCGTGATGAATCCAGTCAGGATGATCAGAGGCATCGATATCCCATCGGCCCCCACCGACCAATTCAAATCTAGCTGGGGTATCCAAGAGTAACTTTCCACCAGCTGCAGACCTGGCTTAGCAAAGTCGTACTGCGTAAAGAAAGCATAAACAATCAACGCAAAATCAATTAGCCCTACAATCAGGGCGTACCAGCGCACCGTCCTGCCATCTTTATCCGGAAACCAAGGAAGTGGGATCAACAGCGAAGCCGCGATCGGAAACAAGATAATCGTGGTCAGCCAAGGGAAATTAGCCATTAAGTCACACCAAAAACAATCACCAAGGCCAGTACCGCTCCAAACACGATCAGGGCGTAGAATTGAGCGCGACCATTTTCTATGTATTTCAGCCCTTCACCGCTCACCAGAGTGAAAAAGCCTGTCAGGTTGACCGCACCATCAACCACCCGGAAGTCAACTTCCATCACCTGTCGGGCTAACCGGCGGATTCCTAGAACGAAAACCTTGTGGTAAATTTCGTCAAAGTACCACTTGTTGAGTGATAACTCGTACAGAGGTTTGATTTTCGCGGCGATCGCTGCTGGGTCAATCTTGGAGTTCAAGTACATCAGCGACGCCAGGGTAATCCCAAGCAGGGCGATCCCCACCGAACTACCCCCCATAATCAAAAATTCCTGCAAGTTGAACTCCTCGGCTTTTTCCACCACTTCCATCACCGTTTCACTGGGGGGATAGATAAACGCCTCAAAGTAGTTGGCAAACGGTGTCCCCACCAAGCCAATCAGCACTGAAGGCACCGCTAGCGCCACCAAAGGCAAGGTCATTGTCCAAGGCGACTCGTGGGGATATTGACTGTGACCGTGAGTGTTATGGGCGACAGTTGCCGCGAGTTCTCTGTGATCCATTGCCCCAGGACCGAAGGCAGCAACGGGTTCTAAATCCTCTCCTACTGCCGAACCAACTGCTGTTTTGAGTTGCTGCCGGATGGCTGTTTCATTTCCTCGGAATTTGCCTTCAAAGGTCGAGAAGTACATCCGGAACATGTAAAAAGCTGTTATTCCCGCCGTTAGCCAGCCGACACTCCACAGTACTGGGTTAGCCGCAAAGGTACTCCCAAGGATTTCATCTTTCGACCAAAAACCTGCAAACGGTGGGATGCCGCTGATAGCTAAAGTCCCAATCAAAAAGGTAATTGCCGTCACCGGCATATACTTCCGCAGTCCCCCCATCAACCGCATATCCTGGGCTAAGGCTGGGTCGTGACCGACAACTCTCTCCATGCCGTGAATCACCGAGCCGGAGCAGAGGAACAGCATCGCCTTAAAATAGGCATGGGTCATCAGGTGGAACAGCCCAGCCGTGTATGCGCCCACTCCCATCGCCATCACCATGTATCCCAGTTGGGAAATCGTGGAGTAAGCCAAACCTTTTTTGATGTCGTTTTGGGTAATAGCAATAGTTGCTCCCAAGAAGGCTGTAAATGCCCCAGTAAAGGCAATCACGTTCATTGCTGCTGGGATGTCTTCAAAAACTGGGTACATCCGGGCAATCAGGAAGACACCCGCTGCCACCATCGTTGCCGCGTGGATCAGAGCTGAGATCGGGGTCGGACCTTCCATTGCATCAGGTAGCCAGACCTGCAGGGGGAATTGCGCCGACTTGGCTACAGGACCCAAAAAGACCAATACCGCAAACAAGACGGCGAAAACACTGCTGAGAGCGCCGGATTGGACTAAGGCTTGAAGGCGATTGCCTATGACTTCGAACTCAAAGCTCCCCGTCGCCCAATAAAGTCCTAAGATACCTAATAGCAACCCAAAGTCTCCCACTCGGTTGACCACAAATGCCTTCTGACTAGCATCAGCTGCTGCCTTGCGGTCGTACCAGAAACCGACCAGCAAGTACGAACACATGCCGACCAGTTCCCAGAAAACATAGATTTGCACTAAGTTTGGGCTAACCACTAGATCTAACATCGAGGAGCTAAACAAGCTCAGATAGGCATAGAAGCGCACGTAACCGGGATCGTGAGCCATGTAGCCGTCGGTGTAAACCATGACCAAGAAGGCAACAGTGGTCACGATCACTAGCATTAGGGCTGTCAAGTGGTCAACGGTGTAGCCCATATTCAGGTGAAAACTTCCTGCCGCCGCCCATTCAAAGGTGCGGACATAGGGCGCGTGTCCTTGAATTTGACTCCAGAGCAAGGCCAAGGAGAGACCCATTGCTGCTCCTAGAAGGGAGACGACCAACACTGCGTTCAACTGCCGCAGGCGATTCGTCGCCTGATTCAACGAGATCAACCCAAGACCGACTAGCATCGCCCCGACTAGAGGTAATACCGGAATCAGCCAGGCATACTGATAGATTGCTTCCATCACAGCCGCCTACTTTTAGAATTCTTTACAAAGTCTAAACTGTTAACGATTGTGACACACACTTTTTCCGATAAAGTACCCCACCAGAATGAATCTGAGTGGGGTACGTTAAACATCATTTTATTTTTAAGGCCCATCTTAGGCCGAGCGGCACTCCCAATCTACTACAGGGGAGAGACTTGAATATGCGCTGGCGTAGGGTTTCCGGCGATCTGCGTATCTGACCCTGATTCCCTCTAGCGCCTGTCGCAGATCATCCGGCCTGAGATCGCGATCGAGCCGTTGCCGGACTTTTGCTTCCTCTATCAGGATTAATGTCGGCAGGGTCGTGAGTCGGTATTGGTTAGACAGTTTGAAATTTTCATCAGCGTTAACATTGACCAATTTGACTTGCTCGCCGCAGTTGGCCTGAAATTGCATCAGTATCGGTTGAATTATTCGACACAACCCACACCAGGGAGCCCCAAAATTCACCAAAACTGGGATGGAAGATTCTAAAACTTCTTGCGTAAAAGTCTGTTCACTAACCGACAACACCATGATCCCTCTATACTTCTTTTACTTTTGACATCAATTTTGAACCATGCCACACAAGTCGGAATCAACTTATTTGCTTAGATTATCAACTTTGAATCAATCTCTGTCAATACGGAATTCTCCTACTTCCCCATCACCTCCTCACCAGCCAACCTGACTCGTAGCCTGAAGCAAAAGGGGGTGAGACCACCACAGCAGGAGGACAAAAGCAGTGATTCCCAAGTAGGCGGGGCGGAGAAACTCCTGCCATTTAAGAGTTTGACGACCTTGGTAGATAGCTAGGAAGGGAATGATGGAGGTCCGAGCTTTGACGCTCAGGAATGCTTGACCATAGCGCTCCTGTAACCTGCGATCCCCGTGCCAGACTCCAAACAAATGGTGCAGTACCAACCCAGAGGAGGTGACGCAGGTGAAGGTGGTGCCAAGCCAAAGAGTGTGGGCAATACACCAAATCACCTGTCCCACCATCTGGGGATGGCGGGTAATCCGAATAATCCCAGTTTCATAGAGATGGACTTGAGGTTTCGAGATGGCAGCAATTTCCAGCAGATTGAACGTAGCCGGATACAGAAACACAAAAGAGATCGCCGATAGCATCCATACCAAGGTCTGCACTCCAGGGACAGCTTGAACTTGCCACAGATGTAAACCGTCATAACGGTGGTTGAAAAAATAAATAATCAGCACCCCAGCCAGTGGCAGGCTGACCAAGGCAAACAGGATCCGGTAGGCCCGTGGACCGATGTGTTTCTCGGCCCACGGGCGCAGTGCTGCCAGCCCACTATGAGCGATCGCGAACCCAAATAAAAGACCCAGGATCACAAAATGGCTGGGCGTTAACCAAGCGTAAAACTTCATGGTTAATTTAATAATGTAGTCAATTTGAGTACAACCGAGCGCACAAATGATTCAAGACGATAATTTAGTCAGAATCTTGTGCTAGTGTCAATCTCTAGAGCAGCTGACCACCCTAAGTAGGCAACAATCACACCAATAGCAGCGCTAATTGCCTCAATCGCTCCTTTCCTCTTCGTAGGTTTAGCCGTATGTCTGACCTTCCTTTCACTCTAGATCAATTACGCATTCTCAAAGCGATCGCTGCCGAAGGGAGCTTCAAGCGTGCCGCTGACAGCCTCTACGTCTCCCAACCAGCAGTTAGCCTACAAGTGCAGAACCTAGAGCGGCAGTTGGATGTGCCGTTGTTCGACCGGGGAGGACGAAGGGCACAACTGACAGAAGCAGGGCATCTCCTGCTCAGCTATGGTGAAAAAATCCTCACTCTCTGTCAGGAAACCTGCCGCGCGATCGAGGATTTGCAAAATCTCCAGGGCGGCACCCTAATCGTCGGCGCTTCTCAGACGACAGGGACATATCTTTTGCCCCGGATGATTGGGGCGTTCCGGCAACAGTATCCAGATGTGGCAGTACAATTGCACGTTCACTCCACGCGCCGGACTGCTTGGAGTGTGGCGAATGGACAGGTAGACTTAGCGATTATTGGAGGTGAGGTACCGAGCGAACTCCAAGAGTCGCTGGAAATTGTTCCTTACGCTGAAGATGAACTGGCGTTGATTCTACCGATGTTTCATCCGTTTGCTAAACTCGGCACAATTCAAAAAGAAGACCTCTACAAGCTACAGTTCATTGCCCTCGACTCTCAATCCACAATCCGCAAGGTGATTGACCAGGTGCTAACTCGCTGTGGCCTTGATACACGTCGATTCAAAGTCGAAATGGAACTCAATTCCATAGAAGCGATTAAAAATGCGGTGCAATCAGGATTAGGCGCAGCCTTTGTCTCGCTCTCGGCGATTGCTAAAGAGTTACAGATGGGGGTGCTTCACTGTGCTGTGATTGAAGGGGTCGTTGTCAAGCGGACGCTATGGGTGATTTTCAACCCTAATCGCTACCGCTCTAAGGCGGCAGAAGCCTTTAGTCGAGAAATTTTGCCCCAGTTCACCACGCCGGGATGGAGCAGGAAGATACTAGAGTCGCCATTGCCAGCCACGGAGGCAATGGCAGCCGTACTGCCAATAACTAGGGAGTAGGGTAAATCTCAACTCCATCTTTAGTTAATCGACCGGATAAAGTAGGAAGTATGGATTCAGCTTTCATCTGCGTTCATCTGCGTCCATCTGCGTTTGCAACTTCTACCTTCAGCCATGGAAGTTTACTGTACCCGTCCGAGCTGCCCCCGTCCCCAAAATCATTTTGCGGACATAGACGATAGCGCCACCCTGAAGACAGTCCAGCAAAAGTACTGTACCACCTGTGGGATGCCTTTGATTCTGGTGGGACGTTATATACCGTTAAATTTGCTAGGGCGTGGGGGATTTGGCGCTGCATTCCTAGCGCGCGATCGCTATACCCCCGGAATGCGCCGCTGCGTGGTCAAGCAATTTAAGCCTGCTGGCGACTTGACCCAGACTCAGTTGCAAATTGCGCAAAATCTATTTGAACGGGAAGCAGAAGCTTTGGAAGATCTAGGTAGCCAACACGACCAAATTCCTGAGTTGTTTGCTTTCTTTGAATTGACTGTTCCCAGCTTGTCAACTCCAAACCAGGAAAAGTTTTTCTATCTGGTGCAGGAATTTATTGATGGGCAAAACCTGGAAGAAGAACTAGCGCAAAAGGGCAAGTTCTCCGAGGCAGAAGTGTTAGAAGTCCTCAGACAAATCCTCCCAGTGCTAAAGTTTGTCCACGAACATGGCTCTATCCATCGCGATATCAAGCTCTCTAACATCATGCGCGATCATCGGAACCGGCTCTACCTGTTAGATTTTGGCGCGGTTAAGCAGGTGGCAAAAGTTGCTGGCTCGGCGTCCCAACGTTCGACTGGAATTTATTCAATGGGGTTTGCCCCACCAGAGCAAATGGCAGGGGGAGAAATCTACCCATCGACGGACTTGTATGCCTTGGCTGTAACTTGTATCACCTTGCTAACTGGTAAAGAGGCAACAGAGCTATTTGATGCCTACAACAACCAGTGGAACTGGCGACCCTATGCACAAGTCAGCCTTAGCCTTGCCGCTGTTTTAGACCGAATGCTTTTACCGGCACCAAATCAACGCTTTGAGTCAGCCCAGGAGGTAATAGACGCCCTCACAGAGCGCCAAACACCTTTGCCAGCAGCGCTACCAAACCAGCCACAGGTTTTTCAGCCGCCCAAGAGTTCAGCCGGACTGAGCGAACCACCATCAAGCGTTCCCGTGGCAACGCCGCCTAGATCAGCGTTTTCTCCAGTTCTTGTCTTAGCCGCCCTGATGGCAATCGGATTGGTAAGCGGTGGTGTTTGGTGGTTTACTAAACACCCTAGCTCTAACTTAGGTAGCATTAATAATCAACCCAAGTCCCCAGAGCCGTTTAACGTCGAGAGTTTCGCTCAAGTAAAAAACGTCCCTAACGGGCTATTTAATTACGGTGGTAGCACGACTTGGGCACCCATCCGTCAAGCAGTAGACCCAGCCATCCAAACCACTTGGCCTCAGTTTCAGCTGCGCTACACCGAACCAACCAGTGAGGCTCCCGGTTCTGGTACCGGCATCAAAATGCTGTTAAATGACCAACTGACTTTTTCCCAGTCCTCTCGCCCCCTTCAAGACCAGGAATACCAGCAAGCTCAAACTAGAGGTTTCACCCTCAAAGAGATTCCGGTAGCGATTGACGGGATTGCGATTGCCGTCAACCCTAGCCTCAACCTCTCTGGTTTAACTATTGCCCAGCTAAAGGGTATTTATACTGGCAAATTAACTAACTGGAATCAAGTCGGCGGCCCAAACCTACCCATCACACCGTATTCTCGTCGCCTTCAAGACAGTGGCACCGTCGAATTTTTTGTCGGCAACATCTTAGGAGGTCAAAAGTTTGGGACTAACATTCAGTTCATCTCCACAACAACCCAAGCCTTGAGAGCTTTGGCGACCAATTCAGGGGCTATTTACTACGCCTCTGCACCGGAAGTCGTCAGCCAGTGCAGCGTTAAACCCCTGCCGCTGGGTCGTAAATCAGACGAACTGATTCCCCCCTACCAGGAGCCTTTCGTCCCTCCAGTTCAATGTCCAAGTCAGCACAACCGTCTGAATGCAGCTGCCTTTAAAAGTGGTCAGTACCCCATCACCCGTCAGTTATTCGTGATTGTCAAACAAAATGGTCAAATCAGTCAGCAAGCAGGAGAAGCCTACGCTAACTTGTTGCTGACAGCCCAAGGCCAAGAATTAGTTAACAAGGCTGGATTTGTGAGTATCCATTAGTCAGGCACTACTACTTTTAGTAATAGAATCAGCTGGCAAGCAGATGAGGTTATCTGATTGGGTGATGAGTAAACCTCGTTGGCGCAGTTTGCCCATCAGGCGGGTAACGGTCACCCGAGTGGAGCCAATGGCACTGCCAATTTGGGCATGGGTGAGAGGAAAGGGTAGACTATAGCCGCGAAGCACGTCGGGGTCTGTTTCGCTGACGGACGGTTCTCCATACTCTTCGATTAACAGAGTGAGAAACCCCAAGAGCCGGTCAATCGTTCGCCGCTGCCCCAAGGCACTCAGCCACAGGAGCTTGCGCTGGTGCTGGTAGCGAAATGCATCCATCACCTCGCGCCGGAAGTGGGGCCAGTTGTCGAGATCGTGCCAGTACATCCACACCACCGAAGTTTGATCGACATGAGCGTAACTTTGGAGTGTAAATGGTGACTGAGCAACAATTTCAAAGGGTTGTCCCGCACCAACGAAGCCCAAGAAAGCTTCTTCTGGAGTTCTATTAATTCGTCGAGACGTTAGCTGACTCGCGGTAGCGCTAACTTGGGCGACGCCCACAAGTCGGACAGCACCCCGTTGCACTAAATACAGTAGCCCTGGTCGAGCTGGAATTCGCTCGTCTTTACTAAAGGTACGGAACCGATAGTGTTCTTGAGACCAGTCAAGAATGCGCTGCCAGGTCAGAAAAGGTCGTGATGGCTCTGAAATCGATGGGGAATGCATAGGTCGAAGCGGTTGTCTATGAACACGGCAGTCAGAGGAGGCTCACAGGAGTGCCAGTGTGGTGGCAGGCTGGACTTCACGCCTCAAACCTGAGCCATTGGCGGGTAACAAAGCTAGCTTCACTCTAAATTTATCTTTACTGTACTATCATAGTAGCAAAGTTTACTTCATATCGACTAATTTTTTTTAGGTTTCCTTTTTACTAATACTGCTAAAGGTTGTAACCCAGGACAGATGCAAGCGATCGAGCAATGTCCATTGTAGCTGGTCAGCTCATCGCTTACTGGGAATTAAAGGTTACCATTTGTCAGTTTTCTCAATATCTATCACCCTATGCCATTTTGTCTTATGCCTGCAACATATAGATTGATGAAAGCACTTAGCAGCGAGGCTTTCACAATTCCATTATCCAAAATGGCACAGTCCCCACTCTACCGCAAGATATAAAGTTTTATTAAAGGGTACTGCAAGTCTCTTGACTTCAACTAACATAAAAATTGTGTGAGGAGCGAACCAGTCAGGGCACCGAGACGAAACACGGCCAGTCGTCGGTGCCCTTTCTGATCTCAAGCATTTCGCAGCACAAATTCTTCAATTGCCGCCGCTGCACCGTCTTGTTCTACGTCGGGAGCTACCCACTGGGCAACAGCCTTAACCTCTGCTGGGGCATTGCCCATCGCTACCCCAATCCTGGCATATTCAAGCATCTCGACGTCGTTGAAGTTATCACCAATTGTCATGACGTTAGCAGCTTGCAACCCCAGCAGTTCGGCTAGGTAACGCACCCCGGCACCCTTATTGACAAAGGGGTTAGTCGCTTCAAAAAATGTAGCAACAGATTTGGTGAGATACAGTTCTGCTGGGGTGTATTGCCGCCGCAAAGTTCCTAGCAACTGGTCGATCACAGATGTGTCATCACTCAAAGCTAAAACTTTTGTGGGTTCATTAGTCAAGACGTGGCGCAAGTCTCCCACAGCGATCGGTTCAATGTTAGAGCGTTCTGAGTAGATTTTGGTTTCCGGGGTTAATTGCCGGACATACAACTGGTCGTTGATGTAAAAGTGGACAGAAAGCAGTGTTCGCAGTTGCTCCTGCTCAAAGTAGTCCAACAACTGTTTTGCAGTCTGCCTGGAAACAGGCCAGTGGCGATGAAGTTTTTGGGTAGCGGGGTCTTGAATCCAAGCTCCCTGGTAGGCTAGTAGTGGCAGAGTGGAGCCCACTTCCTGATGGAACCGCAAGGCTGAGCGGTACATCCGACCAGTGGCGATCGCTACCTGAACGCCTCGATCTTGCGCCGCCTGAATGGCGCGGCGGACTGGTTGCCGAATTTCATTGGACTCCCCAGCGATCGTGCCATCAATATCTAGTACGAGCAATTGAATCTCGGTCGATTCGCCGTCCCCTATTTTCTCATCCTCATGAGCCACAGATGCTTCCTGCATAGTTAGTTTTCAGTCTTACGTCCCTTGTAAGAGACTAACAGGCTAACTGCGGTAATGGGAGAGCAGGAGCCAGGAGTCAAATTGATAAGCTGATCTGGGAACTCTGCTGAGTTTTACTGACCTCAATCCGGGCTTGGAAGGCTTCTTTGAGGTGGGGCATGTGAGTCACAGCTAGGATGCAAGCGAAATCTGGGGCGATCGCATTAATCGCGGCAACCAAGCGCTCGCAGCCTTCTTGATCCTGGGTCCCAAACCCTTCATCCACAATCAGTAGTTGTAGCGCCGCTCCAGCCCGCTGAGACAGCAGTCTGGCTAAGGCTAGACGAATCGCAAAATTAATCCGAAAAGCCT
>JAABUQ010002775.1_pt1 | contig 32814 bp, 23 predicted proteins | sample 5560001 | NCBI WGS metagenome assembly JAABUQ01 (sample SAMN10711888, study PRJNA513371) | rock metagenome | isolation source: Antarctica rocks | place: Antarctica: Victoria Land, Finger Mt nord | collected 2015-12-18 | reverse complement strand
AATCGTCGCGCCGACACGCCAGAGACGGTCAACACGGACACCAGAGACGGTGGGAAAGAAGAGATCGGTAAGCATGGCAGCTGCGGTCTTTCTCTGAGGCTGAACCAACCTTTGGAGGGATAGCCTACCGCCGCGCGTGCTTCATCGGGAGTGCCTGAGAACCACCGATCGTTCTAAGGGACAGTTAGTGATTGCCTTGCTGAGGGGGACCGACCTTTTCAACAACCAGCGAGGGTTTGGCGAATATTGCCATCGTTGCAGTGCAAATTTTCGGGGCACAGGACTCAGAACACCTGATCTTACAGATCCGGAATCCGTCATGGTTATGGTTCACAGAGTGCCTGGTGCGGTCGATAGCCCAGAGACCGAGAGAACTCGTATGCCCGATCAAAGATGACCTCGAGAATGTTCGGCATGTCTGTATCGCTCAGGCGACTCACCGGACCCGAGACACTGAGGGCCGCTACGACTCCGCTTAACGCGTTGCGGACAGGAACAGCAATGCTCCGCTTACCGACTCCGGCATGTTCATCATCACTTGCGTATCCCCACTGGCGCGCGGTTGCGAACTCTCGCTTCAACTCGCTTACCAGCGGGGGCGTCCCTGAGTGATCAGCGGAAATGAGCGCATCGAGTTCTTCTGTCGGGAGGTATGCAAGCAGGATTTTGCCCGCCGCACTGCGATAGGGATAAAATCGGCTTCCGCCCAGCATTCCCTGGCCTGACGGCGCATGCGCCGTCATATACCGGATCATTTGATTGCCGTCGAGCACATACAACTCCGTCGTCAGCTTCAGTTGCCGTGCAAGGGCGTCAACATGCGGCGCCGCGTGAATCATCAGGTCGTCAGTGTCAGCAAAGCGATAGCCGAGTTCGAGTGCGCGCAAACCCAGGCGAAATCGCCCCGACGAGTCATCTTGTGTCACGTAGCCACGATTTTCCAGCGCGGCCAGCAGGCGTGACACCGTGCTCGGGCTTGTATCCAGCGCCCGTGCAAGTTCCTGCACCCCAAGGTCCGGTCTACGCGAACTGAACGACTCAAGAATCGTCAGTGCTCGCTCCACTGACTGTGCGAGCTGAGGTCCCGCATCACCATCAGATCGAACGCGACTATTCGGTACAGCAGGTGAAACCATGGATACCCCTTCGCACAAACACGGGCTATCATCACGATTGCCTTATGCTTGTAGTCTACATACCACGAAACAGAGCGTCAATGATTGCAATGCCATTGCATCATTACTCTATTGATGACGAGATTGTGCCACGACGTATTGACAATCGGCAGCAAAGCGTGAATACTGAGCGCATCGTAGAGCCAAAGGGACAACGTCGTACGTAAAAGCATTGCTTCGAACGCGAGGCACGGTGGCCGACCACCAAGGAGGGGGACGTGTCTGAACGCGATCCCATGAATCGGCGAAGGTTCGTAAAGTTGGCCGCAGTGTCTGCGGCGATGGCGCTTGCTGCATGCGCACAGGCTCCTACCGTGCTCCCGACTACCACGGTGGTCGCGCCAACAGCGGTGGGGATCGGGCCAACGCCCACGACTGCGTCGGGGGGCACCGCACCAACGAATCCGGCGCCGAGTAGCGCCAGTTCAGTCAATGCGGCGCCGAGCCCTTCCGGCCCGACCGGGGCCGTCGCGAAACCGGGGATGTATCACGAAGCGCCGATGCTGCAGCAGATGGTCGGCGCGAACAAACTTCCGCCCGTGGAGCAGCGGCTACCCGACGAGCCATATATCGTCACCCCGACAAACGAGGTCGGCAAATATGGTGACACGATTCGTGCATTCATGCTCAATGCGACGGATACGCCCGCGCCCCAGAATGCCTGCCTCAATTACGCACTGGTGACGATCCCGCGGGATGTCAACGCGTTCATCGCCAAGCAACCCCTTAATGGTTGGGTGCCCCTCCTCGCAAAAGATTACAAGTGGAATAGCGACGCCACCTCGCTCACGTTCACCCTGCGCAAGGGCATGAAATGGTCCGATGGGCAACCCTTTACCGCCGAAGATATGACCTGGGCATGGCAAGATATCCGTTTCAACACGGACTACCAACCGGTGCCGGAGCCCTGGACACTTGTCGGCGGCAAGCCCATCATGCTCACCGCACCCGACCCGTATACGATCATGTTTACGTTTCCGGCGCCCAACCCGACCTTCATCTATCAGGTGCGTCTGAACAATCTCGCCCGCACTCCCAAGCACTTCTTTATGAAATTCCACCCGAAATACACGCCCGGCGCCTCGTATAAGGACCTCCAACAACGTCTCAGTAATGATCTCGACCCAGAACGACCGTATCTGTCCCCATGGACGGTGCAGAGTAATGACCCCGCGAAGGGCGTCACGCTCACGCGAAATCCCTATTTCTGCGGTGTCGATCCCAGCGGCAACCAGTTGCCGTACGCCGACGGCTACGCGTTCCCGGTCGTCGGCACGCAGGAGAATGCGATCCTCAAGGCAATCGCCGGGGAGATTGATGTTGCCGAGCGCAACATGCAATTGATCGAAAAGGTGCCGCTCCTCAAGCAGAATGAAGGGGCAGGCAAGTATAAAACACTGCTCTGGCACGGCAGCGCCTTCACGCAGGCGGCCTTCGTCTCTTTCGATTACATTCTGGCAGACCAGGCTTATCCGGAGTTGCGTGGCATGCTGCGCACGCCGAATTTTCGCAACGCGCTCTCCGCCGCCCTCGACCGTGCCGATCTCAACCAAACCCTGTTTCTCGGTCTTGGTCGCCCCACGCGCTTTGGGCTCAATTCGAGTTCTCCGTACTGGGATAAGGACGTCGAGGCGCTCGTCCAGCAGAATGTGGATCGGGATACGCAAAAAGCGAAAATGCTCCTTGCAGGCCTCGGCCTCATGGACCGGAACAATGACGGTATTCTCGAGTATCCGAACGGCAAGCCGGTGACGGTTATCCTTGATGTGGCGAGTGAAATCACCAATCATGCGCGCGCTGGAGAGATCGTGGTGCGCAATTGGCGCGATGTGGGCATCGACGCAAAGCTCAACACTATCGCGCGCGCGAACCTCATCGCCCGCCAGACCGATCGCACCTTTCACGCGAACATCTGGGGCATCGATGCCGGTGATCTGCCGCTCTTGCGACCGACGAACGAGATCTTCACGATGTGGAACATCACGCGCGATTACTTCACGGCGGCGAAGGACCCGGCGCCCGATGACGTCGATCAGGTGTTCACGTTGCAGAGCAAGATCCTGGGCACTGCAGACCCGAAGGAGAGTGTGAATCTCTTCAAACAATTGATCAAGCTGCGCGTGGACAACACGATCGAAGCGCATTTCGTCGCGGATGTCCCCGTACTCGTCGTCCGTGGGAATCGCATGGGCAATATTCCCGATGTTGGCTACTCGATCCAGACCTACATCATTGAAAATCCCGAGCAATTCTATATCAAGTCGGGCAGCTAACGGTCTACGCGCACACGGGAGGCAAGGCGGATGATCGCGTATCTGGCGAAGCGCCTTCTCAGTTCCGTCATCACCATTATCGTCATCTCGATGGTCTGCTTCGTGATTATCAACTTGCCCGGTGGGGATGTCACGAGCGAATATGAGACCCGATTGCAGGCGAACTATGGCTATACCCGCCAGGCTGCGCTCGTCGCGGGAGCGGCATTGCAGCATCAATACGGGTTAGATCAACCGCGCCCCTTCCAGTACGTCACCTGGCTGCGGCAGTTCGTTCAGGGCGACTTCGGGATTTCCCTCGTCACGTTTCGCCCCGTGGCTGATCTCATCTGGGAGCGGATGCTCTATACGCTGATCTTCGCCGGTCTCGGCTTAGGAGTGTCCTGGGTGGTGGGCATCACGATCGGCATCTACTCCGCGACGCACCAATATGCCTTCAGTGATTACCTCGCGACGTTTATCGGCTTTCTCGGCCTCTCGATTCCCGACTTTTTGCTCGCCCTCGTGTTGCTCACGGTGAGTGTGCTGGTGTTTCGCACCGGCCTCCCGACGGGGCTGTTTTCCGCCCAGTACGCAAGCGCGCCGTGGAGTTGGTTGAAAGTGCGTGATCTCCTCGGGCACCTCTGGATTCCCATGATCGTCGTCGGCTTGCCAGGCGCCGCGTCCGTGTTGCGCATCATGCGGGGGAATCTCCTCGATGTCCTCGGACACCAGTACATCGAGACCGCGCGTGCACGCGGACTACCGGAGCGGAGCGTCATCATCAAACACGCCGTGCGCGTCGCGATCAACCCGCTGATCAGTCTCATCGGGGTCCAATTCCCGCTGATTATTTCCGCAGGCATCGTCGTCTCTATCGTCCTCGGCCTGCCTACGGTCGGCCCACTCCTCTATGATGCGCTCCTGTCGCAGGACATCTACGTTTCGGCTACCGTGCTCATGCTTCTTGGCATCCTCCTGGTCATCGGGAATTTCATCGCGGATCTCCTTCTGGCATGGGTCGATCCGCGAATACGCCTCGCGTGAGCGAGGCAGGGAGAGCAGGGCGGTATGAGTGTCGGTATCGAGATCGTGCAACCTGCGGTGGACCGACAGACGGAAGTCGCGCACGCGGCGATACCCATTACGCGCGGACGGATGATCCGGGCACGCTTTCTCCGCAACCGACTCGGGGTGGTCGGTGGGATCTGTCTGCTTCTCCTTGCCGGTGTCGCCCTGGGCGCCGATTTCCTCGCGCCATACGGCATCGAGGAGGTACATACACAGAAGTTTGCCCCTCCCCAACATGTACATTTTATCCATGCGGGGCGCACGTTCCCGGGGTTACCGTTTGTTGATGCATATGGTAGTACGTTCGATCGCACGACTCTCACGCAGACCTATCGGGAGGATCCGGGTAAGACGTACGGCGTGCGCCTCTTTGTCCGTGGGGCGCCGTACCGCTTCCTCGGTCTCATCCCCACTGACCGCCATGTGATCGGTACCGATGCAGGTGGCAGCATCCTGCTCCTCGGCACGGACCGCTTTGGACGTGATGTCTTCTCGCGTGTGCTGATGGGCACGCGCATCTCGCTGACGGTCCCACTGATCGGCATGATCATCAGCGTCACGCTTGGTACGCTTATCGGCGTGGCTTCCGGATACTGGGGAGGGATCGCGGACAATCTCATCCAGCGTGGCACCGAAGTGATCATGGCATTTCCGCGTATCCCGCTGTGGATGGCACTCGCGGCGACGCTCCCGGCCGCACTTGATCCAGCCGCCCGCTACCTCGGGGTGACACTGGTGCTTGCAATCATCGGTTGGGCGGGTTTGGCACGGCAAATTCGCGGTAAGACGCTCGCGTTAAAGGAAGAAGACTACATTATGGCGGCACGTGCGTCGGGGTCGAGCACCTGGACCATCCTCGTGCGACATCTCGTGCCGAATTGTTTCAGCCACATCGTCGTCATTGCGACCTTGACGGTGCCCGGCTTGATCCTCGCGGAGAGTTCCCTCAGCTTTCTCGGGATCGGCATCACCCCGCCGCTCGTCAGTTGGGGGACGATGCTGAAGGACGCACAGAATCTGGAGGATCTCCTCGCACACCCCTGGCTCCTTGCCCCCGGCGCGTTCATTGTCGTCGCGGTCCTCGCCTTCAACTTCTTCGGCGACGCGCTCCGTGATGCGGTCGATCCCTATGCGAAGGTGCTGTAGATGATGGCAGTGAGTAGCCTCCCCGTTCTGGCCGTTGAGGATTTGCACGTCTCATTTCAGACTCCGGGCGGCATGCTGCACGCGGTTGACGGGATCAGTTTCTCTGTGCCGTCAGGTAAATGCCTGGGGATCGTGGGCGAGAGCGGGTGTGGCAAGAGCGTCGCGGCGCGCTCGATCCTCCGGTTGCTCCCGTCCGCCGTGACAACGGGGCGCATTCTCTACCACCGGGCGAATGAGCCGCTGCCGATTGATCTCGCGCGGTTAGGCGCCGATAGCAAAGCGATGCGATCCATTCGGGGCAGAGAGATCGCCATGGTCTTTCAGGAACCGATGACCGCCTTGACACCCGTCTACACGGTGGGTGCGCAATTGATCGAAGAGATCCGCGCGCACGCACACGTCTCCGCCGCCGAGGCGCGGGCACAGGCAATTACCCTGCTCGCGCGCGTCGGCATCCCGGATAGCGGCCGGCGCGTTGACGACTATCCGCATCAACTGAGCGGCGGGCAACGCCAGCGCGTGGTGATTGCACTCGCGCTCGCCTGTCAGCCGCATGTCATTATTGCTGACGAGCCGACCACTGCCCTCGATGTGACGATCCAAGCGCAGATTCTCCGTCTCTTGCGCGACGTACAGCGTGAAATGCAGATGGCGCTCGTCATCATCACGCACGACCTCGCTGTGGTGGCGGAAATGGCCGATGAGGTGATCGTGATGTATCTCGGGCAGGTCGTCGAACGCGCCCCCGCACAGGCCTTCTTCGCGAACCCCAAACATCCCTATGCACAAGCGCTCACCCGTTCCATCATCACGCCCGCGACGGAACCACAAACACTCCTCCCGACGATTCCCGGATCGGTACCGAACCCACTCTACGCCCCTTCCGGTTGCCGTTTCCGGACACGCTGTTCGTTTGTCCACGCACGTTGTCTCGAAGAACCGCCGACCATTCGCGTGGGCCCCGAACACACCGCGAAGTGCTGGCTCTACGATGAAGGAGACTCATGTCCGCCGAATCTCTCCTGACCGTGACGCATTTACGCAAGGAATATGCGATTCAACGGGGCGTGATGCGCCGTCATGTCGGGCAGGTCCGTGCCGTCGATGATGTAAGCTTCTCAGTAGACAAGGGAGCGTGCTTCGCCGTCGTCGGCGAGAGCGGGTGTGGCAAGACGACACTGGCACGGTGTCTCCTCCGGTTGATCGAACCGGACACGGGGGACATTACCGTACAGACGGAGCAGGGACCGCTCAATGTACGCGCGGCACGCGGCGACCGCCTGCGCCAGTTTCGACGCGCGGCGCAGATAGTCTTTCAGGATCCCTTTTCCTCACTCGACCCGCGCATGACTCTCGGGGAGATCGTCGCCGAGCCGCTCCATGCGCAACGCCTCTCCCACGCGCGGGTTGCCCAGCGAGTGCCGGAAGTGTTAGGGGATGTCGGTCTGGATGCGAGCTTCCGCGGTCGCTATCCCCATGAACTCAGCGGTGGGCAGCGGCAGCGCGTCGGCATCGCGCGTGCACTGGCGGTCCGCCCATCGCTCATCGTCCTCGACGAGCCGGTCTCCGCACTCGATGTCTCGGTGCGGGCGCAAATCCTCAACGTGTTGCTCCGTCTGCGCGAGCAGTTTTCACTGACCTACGTCTTCATCTCACACGACCTGGGCGTCGTCCGGCACATGAGCGATCGCACGGCGGTCATGTATCTCGGGGAACTCGTCGAGGTTGGCGACACACAACATCTTTTCGAGAAACCGCGACATCCCTACACCGAAGCGCTCCTCGCCTCGATCCCCCAGGTCGTTATGGGACGACGATCCGACACTCCCGTGTTGGCGGGAGATCTCCCGGCCAGTCCGTTACCGCTACCTGTCGGTTGCCGCTTTGCGCCGCGTTGCCCATATGCCGAAGATCGTTGTCGCGAAACCGCTCCGGCCTTGCGGTCGCTTGTGGATGGTCGGCTTGTGCGCTGCCACTTCGCGGAAACGCTCGACTTGAAGGGAGGCATGGTTGCGCCAGATGCGACTGCCACGACGGAGATGAATGGGGCGACGGGGTGAGAGAACGCGACGGATAACGGGACTCCTTCGCGTGTTTGTAGAGAAAGGATCGGCAACATGTTCTCATTGTTATTCTTTGATGACTGGTATCTCCATCACCGGGAGAACCTCACCCGTCACGTTGGACAACCGACCCTCGTGCCCGAAGCGACACTTGAAGACCCCTATCTCGATATCACATGGGGATACCCATCGGTCTTCCGTGACCCGGCAACCGAGCAATGGCGGTGCTTGTATCAGGGGCACATGGCAGACGGCAGGTACGTGCCGGTACTCGCACAGAGCGACGATGGTATCCACTGGACATTCCCTGACCTGACCAACGGCGGAACGGCGGAAGGCCGCGCATGTCCCCATCAGGTTTTCGGCCTCGATCAATTCCGCGAGTGGAGCGGCGCATACGTTGACTCGCGAGCGGCAGGCACCGATGCGTGGCTCAAGGGATTGGTCGTCGACCGCGCAACCGATGGGGTCGCGCTCCGGTCCCCGCTGGCCCTCTCAGCGGACGGCATTCATTGGCGGTACGCTGAGGGCCTCGAATGGCATCCCATTGGCGCTGATCCGATTGCCTACGCGTTCTGGAACTCATATCGCAACAGCCACGTCCTGACCGCGCGCCCCGCGCTCAATGACCGGCGCATTGCAATCTACGAAACGCGGGATTGGCAAACATTTAGCCCACCTGAACTCGCCCTCCAGGCGGATGCACTCGATACCCCGCATGCGGAGATTTACGGCATGCCGGTCATACCATACGAGCACCTGTTCATCGGTCTCCTCTGGGTATACCATACCGACCCGACCGTCAATGCCGAAAACAAGTTCCGGATGGGCAAAGTCAATTGCCAGCTCGCGTATAGCCACAATGGCTGGCACTGGCAGCGCACAGTTCGCGAGCCATTCGTACCGAACAGCGCGCCAGGTGAGCACGGGGCTGGGTGCATCTATCCCAACGCGATCGTTCCGATGGGTGATACTCTGCGGATTTATTCGAGTGCGGCGATGGATGAGCACGCGCAGATCCGCTTTAAACCCCCCGCGAGTCACCAGAGTGCGATCTTACTGCACACGCTGCGCCGGGACGGCTTTGTCTATCTCGAACCCGAGGGCGGCACCGGGGAGTTAACGACACGGCTCCTTCTGTGGGAGGGCGGTGAACCGCAACTGAACGTCAGCGCTCCTCAAGGTGAAGTCCGCATCCAGGTCACCAATGGACGTGGTGAACCGATCGAGGGGTATACCTTTGCGGATTGCATTCCTTTCCGTGGTGATACGACGGCGTGGACGCCGGAATGGCGCGATGGACGGTTAACTACGGCGTTGCGCGATCAGATCATCCGGCTGCAGGTCCAACTGGCGAACGGGCGACTGTATGCCATTCGCGGCGAATTCGAGGTCAAGATGTCCTACGAAGCACGGCTATTCGTCGAGCAAGGTATCCGGACTCCACCCCGGCCGGGTTTCTGAACAACGAAGTGGAGGAGTGAAGGAAACTGGGGATCTGGCCTCGCGAGACAACGGAACCCGAAGGCATCGTCGGGCGCGTCCTAGAGATTCTTCGACGCGGATACGAGGTATGGTATTCGCGGTCGTACTTATCGTGCGAGACGACGACCCGGATCCATCTGCTACGTTGGGGTGAAGTTCGGGAGCCAGTCTGGCGTGAGCAGAGGAGTAGGTTGGGTGTTCACACTGCTCTTTTTCGATGACTGGTACCTCCACCAACGGACCAACCTCGTCCGCCATATCGGTCAACCGGAGCCAGTGCCGGACGGTACTTTTGAAGATCCTTATATGGATCTGATGTGGGGCTATCCGACCGTTTGCCGCGATCCCATAACCGGTACATGGCGACTCCTTTACCAGGGACAAAACGCCGATCAAGAACATGTTCCCGTCATGGCTGAGAGCATCGACGGTATCCACTGGACCCTTCCCGACCTCACGCAGCAGATTGATATCCCGAATCGTCGCTACGCACATCAAATTATGCCCACCGACCGATTCTGGGAGTGGAGCCATGTGTTTGTGGACGAGCGCGCGACAGGGAGCGACGAGTGGCTTAAAGCACTGGTGCTGTATCACGCGGATGACGGTATCCACCTCCATGCACCATTGGTCACCTCACCCGATAGTGTCCACTGGCGGTATCGGGAAGATGTGCGGTGGCATCCGGTCGGTGCGGATCCCATCGCCTCTGCCTTCTGGAACCCGTATCGACAGACGTATGTACTCATCGCGCGCCCCATTCCGAGTGACCGCCGCATCACGGTCTATGAGACGCGGGATTGGCAAACATTCAGCACGCCCGAACTCGCCCTGCAACCGGACGCGCTCGACACGCCCTGTGCGGAGATCTACGGGATGCCCGTCCTCCCGTATGAACACATGTTTATCGGATTCATGTGGGTCTTTCACACGGACCCACGCGTTGCCAGCGAGAATAAGTATGTCCTCGGCAAGATCGACTGTCATCTCGCGTATAGCTATAACGGCTGGCAGTGGCAGCGCACCGTGCGCACGCCACTGCTCGCCAACACCGCGCCGGGAGAGTTTGGGGCGGGCTGCATCTATCCCAACACCTTTGCCATGGATGGCGATATCCTCCGCATCTACTCGACGACCTCTAAAGGCGAGCACGCGCAGATTCGGTGGAATCCGGCAAGCCATCAAGGGGCCATTGTCCAACATACCCTGCGTCGGGACGGGTTTGTCTACCTCGAACCCGCAGGCGGCACCGGGAAACTGACGACTCGTCTTCTGCTGTGGCAGGGCGGCGAACCGCAACTGAACGTCAGCGCTCCTCAAGGTGAAGTCCGCATCCAGGTCGTGGACGGTCGCGGCGAACCGCGCGAAGGCTACACTTTTAGCGAATGCATCCCCTTCTGCGGTGATACGACGGCGTGGATCCCGGAGTGGCGCGAGGGACGGCTGATGGCGGCATTGCACGATCAGATCATCCGGTTGCAAGTGCAACTGGCAAACGGACGGTTGTACGCGATTCGCGGCGAGTTCGAGGTCAAGATGTCCTACGAAGCACGGCTGTTCATGGAGCAAGGGGTGCGGACGCCGGCGCGGCCGGGTTTCTAGGACGGCAAAGGGAGGGCGGGCAAAGGCGATGCGGATCACAAGCGTAGAACCGATACTATTTGATGCGGGCCTCAACCAGGTCTGGTGTTTCGTACGGATCACTACCGATGAGGGCATCACAGGCATCGGTGAAAGTAGCACGACCGAACCCTTCATGGCAGCGTCGGTCGTGCGACGATTGTCCGATGTAGTCATTGGCAGAGACCCGGCTCGTATTCAAGAACTCTGGCAGGACATGTACCGCAGGTATTTCAACGTCCGGGGCGGCAACTTGCTGCTCTGCGCGATGAGTGGGATCGAGCATGCACTTTGGGACATCAAGGGCAAAGTGGCCGGTCTTCCCGTGTACGATCTCCTCGGCGGTGCGATGCGCGAAAGCGTACCTGTCTACGTCAATCACGCCTTTTTCACCGGCTTATCTCCCCTGACCGACCCGCACGGGTATGCGGAGCGCGCGCTGCTTGCAGTCGAATCGGGGTATACCGCGATCAAGATCGATCCATATGGTGCGCTCCGCGGCAGCGCCACGCCTGCGGAGTTACGGGCGGTCACCGCAACGGTTGAAGCGGTGCGGGAAGCGATTGGCCCCGATATTCATCTCGCCGTCGACAGCCACGCACGGTTTTTCCTGGCGACAGCGATTCGCGCTGCTCGCGCCTTGGAGCATCTCGACCTCTTGTTCTTTGAGGAACCGGTCCCGCCAGAGAATATCGCGGCAATGAAGAAAGTGCGTGAGCAAGTACGCGTACCCCTCGCGAGTGGTGAGCGTGTCTATACGAAATGGGGGTTCCAGGCCTTGCTTGAAGCGCAAGTGGTCGAGATCATCCAACCAGACATTGCCCATTGCGGTGGGATCTTTGAGGCGCGCCTGATTGCCGCACAGGCGGAAGCGCACTATGTGCAGCTCGCACCGCATATGTTTTACGGCCCCGTTGCCCTCACCGCCGCGCTGCATCTCGGGGCCACGATTCCGAACATTCTCCGGCAAGAGCGGCCGATGCCGTATCAGGCTCCGCCCCAACGCCAAGCACTGCTCACAACACCCCTGGAACTGAAAGCGGGAGAGCTCGTTGTTCCGCGTGGACCGGGGCTGGGTATTACGCTCGATGACGAAGTGCTTGCCGCGCATCATATCGCGTTGTAGTGCTGGTAGGCGGATGCACAGGATCATCGGTGGACGGGTCGCCACATCGCATGTTCATACGAGCCAATCTACAGCCTGTTACCACGCGTCGTCGCGCGATTTGGTCGGAGCGGCCCGTTCCCACGCCACGACGAGTAGCCGGGGAGGTTCCATGAGCGAACATCAGTATCAGCCACGCTATCATTTCCATCCACCTGCGCACTGGATGAACGATCCGAACGGGATGGTGTACTATCACGGCGAATACCATCTGTGCTATCAGTATGATCCGATCGACCCGAATGGCGGCCCGCTCAAGCACTGGGGGCATGCCGTAAGCACCGACCTCGCGCATTGGACGCACCTGCCGGTGGCGCTTTCCCCTGATCACCTTGGCGGCATCTGGTCGGGGAGCGCGGTGGTGGACCATCACAACACCAGCGGGTATTTCCCCGACAGTTCGGGGTTGGTCGCCCTGTATACCCAGGCCCCGGACTGGCAGAAGGGGAACCAGCATCAGAGCGTTGCGTTCAGTACGGACAATGGGCGGACATGGGCGCCATACAGCGGCAATCCGGTGATCCGCGACCCGGGCTACGGTGATTTCCGCGATCCAAAGGTGCTCTGGCACGAATCGACGCAGCAATGGGTAATGGCTCTCGCCGCGCGTGACCGGGTAGCACTCTATACATCGCCGGATCTGATTGAATGGGAGTGGGCGAGTGAGTTCGGCGCCGGTTATGGCGCGCCCGCTCGCGTCTGGGAGTGCCCGGATCTCTTCCCCCTACGTGTGGATGACGATCCCGATCGCGAAAAGTGGGTGCTCGTCGTCTCGATCAATGGGGAACGGGGGTCGGCAATGCAGTACTTCGTCGGGAATTTTGATGGGACGAGGTTTACATGCGACGACCACCCTGACCGGGTGCGCTGGGTTGACTACGGGAGGGATTGCTACGCGGCGGTGAGCTGGTCCGACACTCCGGAAAGCAATGCCCGACGGCTGTGGCTGGGTTGGATGAACAACTGGAAATATGCACGCGCCGCGCCGACGCGCCCGTGGCGCGGCGTGATGACGATTCCACGAGAACTCCGGTTACGGTCGTCGGACGACGGTGTCCAACTCGTCCAAATACCTGCTGCCGAGCTACGTGTCCTCCGCAGCGAGGTGCTGCGGCAGATCCGTGTGATCGTCGAGCCTGGTATCGACGTGCCGCTCCCGGTGCGCGGCGACGCCCTCGAGATCATCGCCGAGTTTGCACTGGCTGACGCGCACGAGTTCGGAATTCGTGTTCGTACCGGGAGCGGGGAATCAACGACGGTAGGGTACGACGTCGCGGAAGCCGCGCTCTTCGTAGATCGCGGCCGGTCGGGCGACACATCGTTCCATGACGACTTCCCGGGGAAACATCACGGATCGCTCAAACCTGTTCAGGGGCAGGTAAAGCTCCATGTTTTCGTTGACGCCTGTTCCGTGGAAGTGTTCGGGAACGACGGCACGACGGTGATTACCGACCTCATCTTCCCTGCGGCAGCCAGCGATGGGATCACGCTCTACTCGGTCGGTACGGCGGTGGCGGTCACAATGGAGGTTTATCGCCTTGGCCCAGTAGAACAATGAAGGAAGCGGAGGTAGCGATGGATGAGCGTGCAGAAGGCAGTGCGGATCTGGGGCCGCGTTCCTAATAGTAGTTGCCACAACGAAATGGAGTGGGGCAATCGTGGCTGGGTCGAAACAATGATCGTATCGTCAATCGTTTCCTCCTGCCCGTGACGCGCGTATGTGCATTGATCGCCCTCACCCCGCAGCATGTCGCCATCAATCACGAAATCACGCGTCTCACGAACCGGGTATAAGTATCGTTCCAGAGAAGGCTAGAGGGTGTTATGAACTACACAAGACCGCTTTCAACGGGTTGAATTTCGCACAGAACCGTCGCATTTTCGCATCGTTCGACCTGATTTCGACCCGATTCGGTGGTCATCAGCCCGTGTAAATCTGCTCCATTCGCGGTGCGGCCACAAGATACGGGGAGTTCATAACACCCTCTAGGGCAGACCCTCATTTTTCCCCGCGTCTCCCTGACGTTTTGGATGCAACCCCTGGGTTTTCGCCCGCGCTAGGGGGCGGTCATGGGTCGGCGTGATGCGGTCGGCGACGCGCGGTGCCGGCTGTTTGCCTCGCAAATAGGAACCTGGTTGTTGAAAATCGCAGCATGAAGGCAGTAGCATCTTCCGTGAATCCATGTCGAAGGGAGGTGTGCAGTGCTCGGTCCCCCCAAAGCGCGCGATCTTGATCGTCCTGTGCTGATCTCTCTGGAATCTGCCGTTCCCCCAAACCACTTCTATCGGCAACTCGAGCGCACCCTCGATCTCTCGTTTGTACGCGATCTCGTTGCTGATTGCTACGCTTCGAGCGGTCGGCCTTCGATTGATCCTGTCGTCTTCTTCAAGCTCCATCTCATCATGTTCTTCGAAGGACTCCGTTCCGAACGCAAGCTCATCGAGATCGCCAGTCTCAATCTCGCCCATCGGTGGTACCTCGGCTACCACCTGGACGAACCGCTGCCCGATCATTCCTCGCTCAGTACGATTCGTGCCCGCCTCGGTCTCCCCGTCTTCCGGCGCTTCTTCGAGACGATCGTCGCCCAGTGCCGTAAGGCTGGTCTCGTGCGTGGCAAAGAGCTGATCTTCGATGCGACGAAAGTGCGAGCCAATGCCTCGATGGATTCGCTCGTCCCTGTGCTGCATCTCGTGGATAACCACCTCGCTGCATTTGCGCAAGCAGAGTCGCCTGAGGAAGCGTCGCGGTGGGACCTGCTGGAGGAGTGTCGCCTCGATCCCGATCGCCCAGCGACTTCCCGTGGCGGGCGCAAGAGCGACCAGCGGATGAGCACGACCGATCCTGATGCGGCGCTGATGAAGCCGCGGGGTGCGCAGGCCTGTCTGGGCTATCAGGATCACTATGTCGTGGATGGAGGCAAGGCACGCATCATCCTGCACGCCCTCGTGACGCCCGGCGATGTCATGGAGAACCAGCCGATGCTCGATCTGCTGCGACGGGTGATGTTCCGTTGGCGGCTCCGTCCCACGCGGGTAATCGCGGACACGACGTACGCGACGATCGAGAACATTCGCGCCTTGGAGGGGGAAGAAGATATCCGCGAGGACGTGCCGCTGCCCGATTGGGAACACCAGCGGGACTACTATGGTCCCGGTCAGTTCACCTATGACGCAGCGCAAGACGTTTATATCTGCCCCCAGGGAGCGCTGCTGCACCCGTATCGCCAGGAATGGAAGGCCGAGAAGACCGAGTACCGGGCCGGAGCGGCGATCTGCAATGCCTGCCCGGCGAAAGCGGCATGCACCCCGAGCGTGCAAGGGCGACAGGTACACCGTTCGTTCCACGCGGCGTATCTTGACCGGGTACGCGGCTATCACGAGACCGAGGAATACCAAAAGGCGATGCGCAAGCGGAAGGTGTGGATCGAACCGCTCTTTGGGGAAGCGAAGCAGTGGCATGGGATGCGGCAGTTCCGGCTCCGGGGACTGATGAAGGTGAATATGGAGGGGTTATTCATCGCGGCGGGGCAGAACCTCAAGCGGTTGCTGGCCGCGAAGGGTTGGGGACGCCGTCCCTGGCCGAGTGGGGCAGTCGGTTTTGCCTGTGTGAGGCTCCAGAATTGCCTGGTGATGGGGTAACGAGCGAACCTGTGACGGTTTTCGGGGTAATAACCGACGAGAACCGACGGTGAACGAAGCGTCCAGTACAGGGGGAAACCCGATTTTCAACAGGCTCGTTCGGTTATGCAATCTCATTTCGGGGCGTTTGTGAGAAATACGAGCTATTGCTCTCCGTCGAATCCGTGGCGATCATTCGTCTACTACTCTGATTATCTGCTACTAAAGAATAACAACCATAAAATATACTATCACGAGCAGGATTTGGTTCCGTTACCCAGTCCGCAGCATCGCTTTAACAGGTCAAGGTCGAGCGCGGTTTGCAGATGCGCGGCGAGCTTGTCGTACTCATCCCCCCGATCAAAGGGAGCGAGGGTCAACGAGTGTTCCGCTCCAATCCCACGGCGGTTCCGCAGCGCGGTGAGCACCCCATGACGAAAGCCGTTGTTTTCAAACAGGCCATGCAGGTAACCACCCCCACACCATCCACCCGCACTGAGCCAGCCATCGGTATCCGTCTCACCAACGGCAAAGGCCGGGACGCCATCCGTTTGGCTGCCACTCGTGACCACCGTGCGCCCCACATGGATCTGGTACGCCGCGAACGGAGTGCTATCAAGGGTGGCAAACAGGCCGCGCCGCGCGTGCTCCGCCACGGACATCATGCTGCGCGTCGTGACCTTCGCCTCAAGCGGCGGAAATGTCGAGGTCACGGGCAGCAGGCCCAGTCCCGGCTCTGCTGCCCCCGCTTCGCCTTCCGCTCCCATCGGGTCCGCCACCCGTTCGCCAAGCATCTGGTAGCCCCCACAGATGCCAAGGATCGCGCATCCCTCGCGAGCCAGACGGCGGATATGCACTGCCAACCCTCGTCGCCACAGCCAGCCGAGGTCTGCAATCGTATTCTTTGTGCCGGGCAGGACAATGAGATCGGGCCGCGCCGGGAATTCCTCCACTGACCCCACAAACTGGAGGCGGGCTCCTGGCTCGGCGGCAAGCGCGTCGAACTCGTCGGCGTTCGCGAGATACGGCAGCCGGACCACCACGATCTCCAGTGCATTGTCGCTCGCTGCCGCTCCCGCTCGCACTGCGGCGGCGCTGCCTTCGGCGAGCGCAACGGAGTCCTCCTCCGCGATGGCAATATCCGTGAAGTACGGCACCGTGCCGAGCACGGGCATACCGGCCCGCGCCGCCAGCATCGCCTCGCCCTCCCGCCACAACGCGAGGTCGCCGCGAAACTTGTTCACGATCAGCCCCCGCACCCGTGCCCGGTCCTCCGGTGGAAGGAGCATGAGGGTGCCGAGGAGCGAGGCGAAGATGCCGCCCCGGTCAATGTCCCCCACGAGGAGCACGGGGGCATCCACGAGTTGGGCCACCCGCATATTGACGATGTCATTGCGCGCGAGATTGAGTTCAACGGGGCTGCCCGCTCCCTCGATCAGCACGAGGTCGTACTCCGCGCGCAGCGTTGCGAGGGCGTCGGAGACCACGGCCAACAAGCCTGCGCGGTCTCGCCAGTACTCCCGTGCCGCGAACGATCCGAGCGGTCGGCCCATCACGATCACCTGGCTACGCCCGTTGCCCTCGGGCTTAAGCAAGATCGGGTTCATCTCGACCTGCGGCTCGATCCCTGCTGCCTCTGCCTGCACCACTTGCGCCCGTCCCATCTCCCGTCCATCCCGCGTCACAAACGAGTTCAGGGCCATATTCTGTGCCTTAAAGGGCGCAACATGCATCCCCGCCGCTGCAAAGATGCGGCATAACCCCGTCACCAAGGTGCTCTTACCTACCGTGGAACCGGTACCTTGGATCATCAGCGTACGGGCGAGCGGCATACGTCCTCCAGTGCGGCAACGAGACGCCGCCACTCCCTCTCGGGGCGCGTCGCCACGCGGATGTACCGGGGCAACCCGAACGACGCGCAGTCGCGCACGAGCAGGCCACGCGGCAGAAGCGTCGCGCGCACCGCCGCGCCATCACCTACGTCAACAAGGCAGTAATGCGTGCGCGAGGGCACCATCGAGAAGCCCGCGTCCCCCAGGGCTGTGAAGAACGCTGCCCGTTCCCCATGTAAGCGTGCAAGGCTGTCAGCCAGAAATGTCTCATCATTCATTGCAGCGATTCCGGCAGCCTGCGCCGGGCCGCTCACGTTCCATGAAGGAAGTTGCGCCGCGATCCGGGCGATCATCGCGGGGGCCGCGACGAGGTAGCCGAGCCGCAACCCCGCAAGCGCGTAGTCTTTCGTGAGTGACCGGAGCACGACTACGGTATCCGGCAGTTCATGGACCAGTCCAACCGCGGAAAACGGTTCGGCGGGCACGAGAAAGCGCCAGTATGCCTCATCGACCACGAGCCACGCACCAATGCCCGCACACGTCGCCGCGATTTCCCGCACCGCCACTTCGGGCAACCAGTGGCCCGTGGGGTTGTTCGGATTGCATAGCCAGACAATCGCGGGTTGCATTGCCACGAGCCACGCGCGCACGGCAATCACGTCCGGTCGGTAGGCCGCAGCCGCAGATGCCTGATACTCACTGACCGTTACTCCCGCCGCCGCGCACGCCGCCACGTACTCCCCAAAGGTTGGCCCGATGATCGCCCCGCGCGCATCGGGTACGAGACGCGCACGCGTAATTGCCCACACGAGTTCCGCCGCGCCATTGCCGCAAAGCACTTCGTCCAGCGCAACTGCCCAACCCGCAAGCTCCACGTTGCAAATTGCCGCACGGAGGGCGGCACAGGCCCGGTCGGGGTAGCGGCTGAGATCCACCGACCGCATCGCCGCCACTACCCGGGGCGAGGGACCGAAGGGATTACTGTTGACGCTGAAATCGCAGACCGTCTCGCCCGTGAGGCCGAAGCGCGCGAGCTCGCTGGGATCAATACCGCCATGGACGATGCCGCCAGTCATTGCCCGCTCCCCCGCCACGCCGCGAGCAGGGCGCAGAGTCCTACTGCCACGCCACCCACCCACCACGTCATCCGTTCCGCCTGGGCAATGCGGGCCGCCGTTGCGGGGCGTACGGGATCCCCGAGGGTGTAATGCCCGACCTTTTCCAGCTGCATCCCGAGCGTGCCCGCCGCCGCCGCCATTGGCTGCCCTGCATTGGGACTGGCAGTACGTCCCGCGTCCCGTCGCCAGAGACGCCATCCGGCCCGCATGTCCCCGCTGTAGAGCGGTGCGAGCAGCACCACGAGGGCGGCGGTGAGACGTGATGAAATGAGGTTCAGTGCGTCGTCGCATCGCGCGGTCGCCTTGCCGAGATACTCGTACCGTCCCCGGTAGCCGATCATCGCGTCTGCCGTGTTCACCAGCCGGTACGCCGCTGCTCCCGGCAAGCCAAAGAGCGCGTAGGCGAGGAGTGGCGACACCACTGAGTCCGAGAGGTTTTCCGCGAGCGACTCCACGGCCGCTGCCGCCACTAATTCCGCCGAGAGCGATGCACGCTCGCGGCTGACGAGGTTGCGTAGCGCCTCCCGCGCGGCGGGGAGGTCGTCGCATTCGAGCGCCATACGCACTTCCCCCCCTGCCTGGGCAAGCAGGCGCAGCGCGAAGAGCGCGGTGAGACCCACGCCGGTGACCGTTGCCTCCACCACCACGCCCAACCCCGCATGACCCCGTTGTGCAAGCGCGCGTCGCGCTTCCCCCGCCCCACGTTCAAGGGCCATCGCCGGCAGGGTCGCGCATGGCAGCGTCACCGTGAGCATCAGCGCGCCATAGGCGAGTTGCGCATGGGTGCCTTTGGGAGCAATTCGCTCCAAACCCCGGACGAGCCGCCCAAAACCGACCACGGGATGCACCGCAGCAGGCAGTTCCCCCCACAGATCGAGCGCGAGGGCGACCAACACCGCTGCCCCCGCACTGACACCCCCGTTCCGCCACGCGCGTCGCATCAAAACTCGATCCCGCGTTGCAGCTTGATCCCGGCCCGGTAGTGGTGCTTCACATCCGTCATCTCCGTCACCGTATCCGCGTAGGCGAGGAGTTCCGGGGAGGCATATCGCCCCGTGACCACCAGATGCATCCCGGGGGGACGGGCATCGAATACCTCCCGCACCTCGTCCCAGACGAGCCAACCGTACTTCAGGGGGTAGGTGAACTCGTCCAGCACCATCAGGTCGTAGTTGCCTGCAAGGATGTGCGCCCGGCTCGCTTCCCACCCCGCGCGGACGGCCTCTTGGTCGCGAACGATGTCCTGCGAGACCCAGGTGAAACCGTGCCCGGTGGGATTAATCTCGATGCCGAACTGCCGCACGGCCTTGATCTCACCGAACTTCGCCGTGTGCGCTTTGATGAACTGGTACATGCACACACGCAACCCCTGCCCCCACGCGCGCACGAGGAGGCCCACGGCGGCGGTGGTCTTGCCTTTGCCGTTGCCCGTATGCACGATCACCAACCCCTTGCGGGTCGCGCTCTTTGCCCGTGCCCGCCGCGCCGCGTGCCGTATGCGCTGCCGCGCCAGCCGTTCCGCTTCGGGCAGTCCGGCAATCCCTTCTGGATCGTCATCCTGGACGGTGTCACTTGCCGTTGCGCTCGCGATCACGATGCGCCTCCTCGTCCGCGATTTTTCAAGGTGACTCTTTTGGTCGTGACAATGCGAGCTGTCCCGGATAGAGGATATTCACCAGCTCCTCAATGCCGCGCACATTCCACTGAGAGAGGGTGCTCAGGTACGTGCCCCTGATACCGACAACCCGGTGGTTCTTGACCGCCGGGATATCCGCGAGGGCAGAATTGCGGGTTACCTGCCCGAACCCCGCCGGGTTCGTTTCGGGCGTGCCATCGAGCACGATGTAGTCGGGATTGAGGGCAATGATTGATTCGGCGCTGATCTGTTTGGTCCCCGTGATGCCGGCTGCCGCCGCGACATTCACCCCGCCCGCCCGCGTGATAATGCCGTCACCCGTAGAGCCTGAACCGGAAACGTACGCGTTGTTTTGCAGAAAAAGCACCCGGGACTGCGTTTCCGTTCGGTGTCGCGCCACAACCGCATCCACCTTTGCGAGTCGCGCCTCAACCTCCGCGACGAGGGCCTCGCCGCGCGCCTCCTCACCGTACAGATAGGCGAGAAGCCGGATGTTCTCCGCGTCGCCGTTCACCGCAGAGACAAGGTCCGTGACCGCCACGGTGATGCCTGCATTCATTAACTGCCGCACTAGGTCTTTGTCCGCGAAGGGGCTGGCAACCACGAGATCGGGCCGCAGGGCAAGGATTTGCTCCGCGTCCCGTCCCACCTTAGGCAGAGGCGCGGCGAGGTCGGCCACGTTGCTGAGATTCGGGTCCGCCGTGGACTGCCCCACGGCGGCGATCCGCCCGGGGTCCACGAGCCGAAATGTGATCTCGTCGTACCCCACCGACAGGGTATGGATGCGCTGTGGCAGCGCCCGAATTTCCACGATACCATTCACTGCCTGAATTTTGCGCGGAAAGCCTGCCGTGCGCTCGATAATCTGCGTTTTACGTGGTGGCGTTGCCACACCCGTCGCGGCGGGCGGAGTGGTCGGGGCGGCGGGAGCGAGCCCCGCGCCCATAGTCGGGGTGCGTGTATCGGGTGCGATGGTGGGCGTGGGTTGCGGGGACAATGCGGTCCCACATCCCGCGAGCATCAGCGCGAGCCACAGCAGCACGGCGATCGGGGCACGGCGAGGTGTCTGCATGGATGTCCGTCTCCTTTCGCGCGAAGGACGACGCAACCGGGCAGTGGCGGGTGATCGGGCTTGCGAGCATGATGCTCGACACCGTTGCGGGACAGCGCCGGTTTCTCACCGGACTTCCCCCTGTAAACCCCCACACATGATGCGGTGAGGGCACCCACTCCCGGAGCATTGGTTGTACGATGGCGACCGCACCGAGACGTGCCGCTCGCGGCAGCATAGCACAGGTGCCATCCATGGGGGAAAGGACATTCAATGGCTACAGCCGTCAATGTTACACAACCGCTCCGCGTCGCGCGTCACACGATCCGGTTCGGCGTCGTGCTTTGCCTCTTGATCCTCGCGCTGATTGCCGCTACCGTGTGCGGCGTGACCCTTGGTCCGGTGATGATTGCGCCGGGGCATAGCGTCGGGGTGCTGCTTGGGGGATTGGGGGTGCATGTCGGTCTCCCCTATACCAGCACCGAGGCACAGATCATTCTCGGTCTGCGCCTGCCTCGCGTGCTCACGGCTGGCTTGGTCGGCGCGGGTCTCGCGAGCGCGGGCCTGGCGTTGCAAGGGTTGTTTCGCAATCCCCTCGCTGACCCCGGCATCACGGGGGTCAGTAGTGGGGGGGCATTCGGTGCGGTGCTGGCCCTCGCCTCGGGTTTCGCGGCCCGCATCATTTGGGTGGTACCGGCGCTCGCCTTTGCCTTTGCCCTGGTCACCGCGCTCGGTGTGTACGCCTTGGCGATCGAGAGGGGACGGGTGCAGGTTGCCTCTCTGCTCCTTGCGGGCGTGGCCGTGTCTTCCCTGATGAACGCGGGCATCACGGCGGTGCTCACGTTGACGCGGGACGCCGAACGGCTGCGCGAGATTCTTTTCTGGCTGCTTGGCGGGTTCATCAACCGTACGTGGGGACACGTTCTCACCGTGGCGCCGTTTGTGGCCCTCGGCATCGCCGTGCTGCTCGCGTTCGCCCGCGACCTGAACGTGTTGCTGCTCGGTGAGGAGGAGGCAAGCGCCCTTGGGCTGGACGTGCCCCGCCTGCGCCTCATCGTGCTCGTCGTTACCGCCCTGATCACGGGGGCAGCCGTTGCCGTGAGCGGCGTAATCGGCTTCGTCGGGTTGATCGTGCCACACGCTGCCCGGCTCGTGCTTGGCCCTGACCACCGCGCCCTCCTCCCCGCCAGCGCCCTCGGCGGGGCAGCCTTTCTGATCGCGGCGGACACCGTTGCCCGGCTCGTCTTGCAACCGGGAGAGCTACCCGTCGGCGTGCTCACCGCCTTGCTCGGCGCGCCGTTTTTTCTCGGCCTGCTCGTGGCGAACCGGCGCCATGCCCTCGCCTTCAATGCCTGACGACCACCACCTCCGCCTCGAATGCGTCTCGTACGCCGCTCGGAACCACCCACTGGTGGACCGAGTCGGCCTCACGGTGGCGGCGGGTGAGTGCATCGGGGTCATTGGGCCAAATGGCGCGGGGAAAACCACGCTGTTGCGCCTCGCCGCCGGGCTGCTCACGCCGTCCGCCGGCGCCGTGTTCCTTGATGATCGCCTCATCGCGCATATGACGCGCCGAGCGATCGCGCAACGACTTGCGTATATGTCGCAAACAAGCCTCAGCGACACCGCATTCTCCGTTGCCGCAGTTGTGCGTATGGGCCGCACACCCTACCTCGGTCGGTTTGCGATTGAATCTGTCCGCGACTGGGAGATTGTGGCGGATGCGATGGCGGCAACCGATGTGCTTCACCTCGCGGACCACCTCCTGCCCGAAGTGAGCAGCGGCGAGCGTCAGCGGGTGATGCTTGCCCGCGCGCTTGCCCAGGAGCCGCAGGTGCTGCTGCTCGACGAACCTACGGCGAGTCTCGATCTCCGGCATGGGTACGCGCTGATGGCGCGCGTTGCGGCGCTTGCGCGTGATCGCGGCCTGGCGGTGCTCGTTGCCTTGCATGATTTCGCGCTCGCGGCACGCTACTGCACACGGCTGGTGGCGCTGCACGGTGGTCGACTTGTGGCGGAGGGCCCGCCCAACGCGGTGCTCACGCCCGCGTTCTTTGCTACGGTCTTTGGCGTGGATGCCGCAGTGAGGGAAGCGGATGGCTGCGTGCAGGTACTCGTGCGTGGCACTATCGCGTGACCATGTTCGGCGCCTGCTCGACATCGCCGCAATCGCTCGATCGCCTTTCCTCGCCCCCCAACAGATAATCTGCCCATATGACGATCCGGTCAGATTGCGGTGGAAGAGCATTGCGGTTACAGTGGCCATCACATTCGCATCGCACAATGGGAATGGTATTCCCTGCTCGGAAGCGGGGAGATATAGTCAGGGGAAACCGGTGCAAATCCGGTGCTGTCGCGCAACTGTAACGTAGCCTCGCTGCGAAGCCAGAATGCCTGTCACTCCCGCCCTACTCCGTATGCCTTCGCGAAAAAGGTCAGGATGGTTCGCGTCATGTACACTCCACTTGCGCCCGTAAAGCCTACGCGACGAGAGTTGCGGTCCGTCACCTCAGGATGCCACGACGGTGGTTGAGCGAAAAGCGCCGCGACCACGCAATCTCGTTCTCCGGGCAGATGGCAAGGCGATCAATGTTTTTCGTCGTCCGGGGCAGCTCTTCGTCTGCGCCAAAGGATGCTGCTGTGGTCTAACTGACCGTGGGCACGATCCCGTACCGGAGGAGTTGTACCACAAGGAGTGGGAACGTCGGCGGTTACGCAACAAGGTCCATCTGACGATCGGGGGCTGCCTCGGGCCGTGCGCGCTCGCAAACGTCGTGATGCTTCTCTTTGCCGGCCGTGAAATCTGGTTGCACACGATTACCAGCGATGCGCAGGTTCTGGCAATTTACGACTATATCGACGCAATGATTACCGCCGACCGCTACCTGCCACCACCGTTGACGCTTGAACCGAACGCATTTTCCGTCTTCGACTGGTCGGCGCAGCAGTCAGCATTGCCAGAAGGCCAGGATCATAGTGACCCGTCAGGACTTGTCGCGATCACGCGTCCTGCCGTTCGCGGCGCGGGCTTTCTCTTCCTTACCCACGCGGACACCGATATCCTTCTGCTCGATCAGATCACCGCGACGCTCCCCACCGATTTCCCACCAATCCGCGGCTACAACGTTACGCGACTTGGCGATGAGACTGATCTCCTGGACTTTCTCGACCGTGCCGCACCGGAAGCGGAGATCGTTATCGTCCGCCTGCATGGGGGCCGGACGAGTTTCGCTGCCGGATTGGGGCGGCTGCGGTCGCTTGCCAAGGCACACGATTTATTCCTGCTGTGCGTCCCCGGCACGGATGAGCTGGACCCGGAACTCACCGCGCTCTCCAACACTGCCGTGCCGACGCTCCACGAACTCTTTGCATACCTCCAACTCGGCGGTCTGCACAACTACGAGCACGCACTGCGGTTCCTCGCTGATCACTTGCTCACGACTGGTTTCGGCTATGACGCCCCGGCACCCGCGCCCCGCTTTGGTGTCTACCATCCCGACGTGCCAGACGCAACGCTCACCTCTGTGCGCGAGCGGCATGACCCTACCGTACCGACCGTTGGCATCCTCTTCTATCGAGCGCACCTGCTGTCGGGTAATACCGCATTCGTGGACGCGCTGATCCGCGAAATCGAAAGGCAGGGCGCAAACGCTCTCGCCGTGTTCACGGCTGCCTCAAAAGAAGCGTCCGATGGGGCGAGCGGCATGGCTGCATTTCTCACGCCATTTGCCCAAAGTGGCTGCGACGTGCTGATTACGGCGATGAGCTTTGCGATGGGCACGGTCAACCCCGACGGCCCAACCATGAGCGGGTGGTCTGTCGAGCAGTTGCTCGCGCTCGATGTGCCGGTATTGCAGGCTATCACTGCCGCGTCGAGCCGGACGGCATGGGAGGTATCGGGCCGCGGGTTGGGTCCACTCGATACCGCGATGAATGTCGCGATCCCCGAATTCGATGGTCGCATCATCACTGTCCCGATCTCATTCAAGGAAGTCGGCGGCGATCATATGATGCCCGTCCGGTATGTGCCGGTGCCTGACCGGGTAGAACGGGTGGTCGGTCTGGCACTGAGGCAGGCCGTGCTCCGCCGCAAACCAAATGCGGAGAAGCGCATCGCATTCGTGTTAACGAACTCGACCGCGAAGGCCTCACGCATCGGCAACGCCGTCGGTCTCGACGCCCCTGCCTCGCTCCTGCGCGTCCTCCACGCTCTGCATGACGCGGGATATACCGTTGAGGATCTACCGCCCGACGGCGACGCGCTGATGCATGCGTTGATCGACCGCTGCTCTTACGACCGCGAACTGCTCACCGAGGAGCAGTTACGCAATGCATCCGCGCATGTCCCGTCCCGGCAATACATGGAGTGGTACATGGCGCTTGCGCCGGAGAGCCGAGACAAGATGGAGCGCCAGTGGGGTTCTGCCCCCGGCGGTGCGTATGTCCATGATGGCAAAATCGCGCTGGCGGGGCTTCCCTTCGGCAACTGTTTCATTGCCCTCCAGCCGCCGCGCGGCTATGGGATGGACCCGAAAGCGATCTATCACCTGCCCGACCTCCCGCCGCCGCACAACTATCACGCCCTGTATCGCTGGCTGCGTGCGCCGCAACCCGACGGCTGGGGGGCGGACGCTATCGTCCACATGGGAAAGCATGGCACGCTCGAATGGCTCCCCGGCAAAGGCATTGGCCTCTCTGCGCGCTGCTTCCCGGACGCCTTTCTCGGCGACTTGCCCCTCATTTATCCATTTATCATCAATGATCCCGGCGAGGGCACCCAGGCCAAGCGGCGCACGCACGCGGTCGTTGTGGATCATATGACGCCACCGATGACGTCGGCCGGCATATACGGTGAGCTGGCGGAGCTTCAGCAATTAGTAGACGAGTACTATCAGGTCGAACAGCTCGATCCGACGAAGCTGCCACTCCTCCAGAATCAGATCTGGGCGCTGATCAAGCGAGCGCACCTCGATAGTGACCTTGGTCGCCTGCTCGGTCGAAACCCCGATCACCGCCATGAGTGGGACCCAACCCTCACCGAGGAGGGTACGCCTGTCACCCTGACGGAACTGATGGCCCCGGATGTGGCGCACCTGATCGAGGACATTGACGGCTACCTTTGCGAGCTGGCGGGCGCACAGATCCGTGACGGTCTGCACACGCTCGGCAGGGTGCCGGAGGGAGACGTACTCGTTGATCTCCTCTATCATCTGACGCGCATCCCGAATCTCGCCATTCCCAGCCTGCCAGCTACCGTCGCCACCGGATACAGTCTCGAAATCGCCGCTCTACAGGAAGACCCTGGGGCACGCATCCATTTGGACGAAAACGGACGCCTCTTCGATGCGCTCGCCGACGATGCCGGAACGGTGATCGTGACGGCGGGAGATGCGCTCCTCGCGGTCGAAACGCTCTCCCACCGGCTCTTGAGCGCACTTGCGGGCGGTGGGTTTGCGCTAGATGACATTGACCGCGCCGTGCGGGCAACGCTTCCAGCGGTGCGCGCGGAAGAGGCGCGGCTGATCGCAGTGCCGCTCCGGTTCATCTGCACAGACCTGATGCCCAATCTCCGGCGTACTACCGAGGAGATTGACAATCTCCTGCGTGCCCTCGACGGTCGGTACGTCCCGGCAGGACCGAGCGGCGCGCCGACGCGCGGCATGGCGCATGTACTTCCCACCGGTCGGAACTTCTACGCGGTGGATCCGCGCGCCTTGCCGAGCCAGGCAGCATGGCAGGTCGGCCAGCAGCTGGCGAGCGAACTGCTCCGCCGTCATTACGACGACGATGGCACGTACCCGGAAAGTGTCGGTCTCTCGATCTGGGGGACGAGCGCGATGCGGACCCACGGTGACGACATCGCGCAGGTCTTCGCGCTGCTCGGTGTCCGGCCCCGCTGGCAACCGGAAAACCATCGCCTGCTTGGTGTAGAGATCGTGCCACTTGCCGAACTCAGCAGGCCGCGGATCGATGTCGTCTGCCGTATCTCCGGTTTCTTCCGTGATGCCTTCCCACACCTCATTGCGGCAATTGACGAAGCGGTGCGTATGGTAGCCGTACTGGACGAGCCGATCGAGCAGAACTTTGTTCGCAAACGGTATCTCGCAGCACGCGCGCGGCATGAGGCTGAGGGAATGGAACCGGCGGAGGCGGAAGGTCGGGCGCTCTATCGCGTTTTCGGCTGCAAGCCGGGCACCTATGGTGCGGGCATCCTGCCCCTGATTGACGAGCGAAACTGGCAGGACGTAGGTGATTTCGCCGTTGCCTACGTAAATTGGGGCGGCTACGCTTACACTGCGGAAACCTACGGCATTGATGCGCGCGACGACTTTCGAGACGCGCTGGCAGGTGTTGCGGTCGCGGTTAAAAACCAGGACAACCGCGAGCACGACATCTTTGACTCGGACGATTACCTCCAGTATCACGGCGGCATGATCGCCACGATCCGTGCGCTGACGGGGAAACGCCCGTATGGCTACTTCGGCGACAGTGCCGATCCAGGCCGCGCCCGCGTCCACGATCTTAAAGAGGAAGCGACGCGCGTCTTCCGTACACGGGTCGTCAATCCGAAGTGGCTCACGTCAATTATGCGCCATGGCTACAAGGGAGCGCTCGAACTCGCAGCGACCGTTGACTATCTTTTCGGCTACGACGCGACCGCTGATGTCGTCGAGGACTGGATGTACGCGACCGTGACCGAGCGGTACGCGCTCGATCCGGCGATGCAGGCGTTCTTCGCCCGCAGCAACCCCTGGGGACTGCGGGATATCGCGGAGCGCCTACTTGAAGCGGCCAATCGCGGGATGTGGGCCGCGCCTGACCCAGGCATGATCGAGCAATTGCAGGAGGTCTATCTCCGGGTCGATCACGATGTGGAGACTCGACAGGATGCTCCGGCGGGTGTTCACCATGGGCAATAAACGGTCGGGCGTGATGGTCCGGTATCCATTCAGCGCGGTTGTTGGTCAAGAACGGATGAAACGGGCACTCCTCCTGAATGCGATCAACCCGGCAATCGGCGGCGTGCTGCTCCGAGGGGAGAAAGGCTCCGCGAAATCGACGAGCGTCCGCGCACTCGCGGCCCTGTTGCCTGAAATCGCGGTGGTTGTTGGTTGCCCGTATGCATGCGACCCCGACGAACCATTCGCCGATTGTCCGCACTGCGAGGGGAAGGACATCACGGCGGCGTTTCGCCCGGCACGGGTTGTAGACATGCCAGTCAGCGCGACGGAGGATCGCGTACTCGGCACGTTACACCTTGAACGCGCACTGCAAAGCGGCGAGCGCCATTTCGAGCCGGGCCTCCTCGCCGCCGCGCATCGGGGCATCCTTTCCATTGACGAGGTAAATCTCCTGCCCGACCATCTTGTAGACATCCTGCTCGATGCTGCGGCGATGGGGTGGAACATGGTGGAGCGCGAGAGTATCTCGTTCGCACATCCGGCGCGCTTCCTTCTGATCGGCACGATGAACCCCGAGGAGGGGGAACTGCGGCCGCAATTCCTCGACCGGTTTGGCCTGACCATTGATGCGGAGAGCCTGCACGACGTGGTGGATCGCGCCGAGGTTATGCGCCGCCGTATCGCGTACGAGGCTGATCCCCCGGCATTCGCTGCCCGGTGGATCAACGACGAGAGGGCTTTGCGCGACGAGCTTGCCGCAGCCCGAGAGCGCCTTCCGCATGTCGTGCTCACGGACGATCTCGTGGCGCTCATCGCCCATATCTGCACGGAAGCCGGTGTTGACGGTCTGCGGGCCGACCTCACGATCTACAAAACTGCGTGTACTCTCGCTGCATATGCGGGTCGGATGACCGTTGAGGTCGCAGACATCCGCGCCGCAGCGGAACTGGCGTTACCCCATCGGTCACGTCAACCACGCTCACCGGATGCGCCGCTTCCAGAACCGATCGAGGACCTGCTACGGCAGCATGAGGGAAGAGACGAGAACAAACCGGATCATTCCCCGTCACACATGACCGATGAGGCAGACGGTCATCACGATGGCGCCGATCATCCTACGGTGTTCGACGCGGCGCCCCCATTGGCGCTCAGCCTCCCGAACGATAGCCGTAGCGAGCGCGCCGAACGTGCCGGAGGCCAGCATGGCGCGCCGACGACGCAAGCCGGGTCGGGTCGCGCGGGTACCGTGGGCGCTCCGATGGGGAATGGTGGCTCACTCGCCGTTGTGGCCACGATCCAGGCTGCGGTAACGCGTCGGCAGGATCGCCCTGCGCGGGAGACTGACGCCGAAATGCGAGTGGACATCCGTGCCGAGGATGTGCGCGTGCGCCACCGCGAACCGCCGTCGAGCCATTGTGTCCTGTTTGTTGTCGATGCGAGCGGCTCAATGGCGGCAGAGCGTCGAATGGCCATCGCGAAGGGCGCGGCGCTCGGTTTGCTCGCGGATGCCTACCAGAGGCGTGATTACGTCGGTCTGATTGCCTTCCGGGGTGCGAATGCCGAACTTGTCCTGCCGCCGACACGCAGCATCTCCGTTGCCGAGCAGCGGTTACATGCGCTCGCGACGGGTGGCCGCACACCGCTTGCAGATGCGCTCAGGCTCGCTCATGACGTATTCACACGCCCTGCCCACGTAGGGCAGATGCCAGTGCTCGTCGTACTCACTGATGGTCGCGCGAATGTCTCTCTTACCGGTGGCACACCGTTAGAGGACGCCTATGGCGCGGCTCGTGTACTCCGTGCGGCGCGCGTGCGTTCCGTTGTGCTCGACGGTGAGGCCGGGGCAGTCCGGCTCGGACTGGCAAAGCGCTTGGCGACGGAACTCGATGCAGACTATCGCTATCTTGGTGATCTCGATACATAGCGAATACGAAACGCTTGAGATGAGACACGAGTCCAGTGTGTCTTTTTGGGACGTTTTTGTTACTCCCATTGTCAGAAACGTATTTGTTGGAGTGGGCTTGTTTTCGTCGTGTTCCCCATGACGGGTAGGTGCCTTGCGTGACATTCCGTGCGGTGATGTTGCTTGACGGTAGCGACGTGCGGTACCGCACGTCGCTACCGCCGGTCGCTGTGGTATGTCAAGCCGTCCATGAGGAGGTCGAGCAGGCGGCGCGCCTGATCGTGCTGGTCGGGTGCGCCGGCGATGAGCATCACGCCGCCCAGGCCCATGAGCACATCCGTTGGGTCGAGGTCTGGGCGGATTGTCTCCGCTGCGACCCCCGCTGCAAGGAGTATCGCGAGAGCACCAGTGAGCAGATCGCGGGTCTGCATGCGCAACTCGCCGTCCGTCACGAGCACGGTACGCAGTGCGTCGGTCATCCCGTGCTTGGTCGCCATGTAGTCCACGATGCGGTCCATCCAGGCGCGCAACGCTTCAGTCGCCGACAACGTCTCCAGCAGGGCGGGTGCGGCGGCACACAGTTTGGCAGTTTCGTTGCGATAGGTCGCCTCGACCAGCCGCTCGCGGGTCGGGAAGCGACGGTAGAGCGTGCCGATGCCGACCCCAGCGTCTTTGGCAATCGCTTTGAGCGACGCCCCCGACCCGTCGCGCGCGAATGCCCGCGCCGCAGCGTCGAGCAAACGATCGTGATTGAGCTGTGCATCGGCGCGCAGTGGTCGTACCTGCTCGGATACCACGTTCTCTCCTGACCACGGATAGCGCAATGGCGTGATGTGCCTCGCACCACTTGTATACGGAGCCGCGTCCGCTTATACTGTGCGGAGTGGATTCCCCTCCACTTACAAGTATACGGTGCATTCTTTCGCTGCGCCGCTTGATCGCAGGGATGTCACGACGAACACGTAGGAAAGAGGCAGCACAATGAACAACTACTACATCACCACCCCGTTCGGCGCACAATCAACTGCCGCCGAGGTCGTCGCCGGCATCGATCTCAGTGGCCGTTATGCCATCGTCACCGGCGGCGCGTCCGGCATTGGCCTTGAGACCGCTCGCGCACTCGCCCGTGCGGGTGCGGAAGTTACGCTCGCGGTCCGTAATCCCGACGCGGGCGCGCAGGCTGCCGAGGATATTGCGCAGTCGACGAGTAATGCGCGCGTGCGCGTTGCCGCCCTGGACCTCGCCAACCAAGCCTCGGTCGCTACCTTTGTCCAGAACTGGAACGGCCCGCTGCATTTGCTGATTAACAACGCGGGGGTCATTCCGAGCACGCTATCTCGAACTGCGGAAGGCTGGGAACTGCAGTTCGCCACCAATTACCTCGGTCACTTCGCCCTGAGCCTCGGATTGCATGACGCCCTAGCCAGTGGTGCCCGCGAACGCGGCGAGGCACGCATCGTCTCGGTCAGCTCCACGGCGCATATGCGCTCACCGATCGTGTTCGACGACCTCCACTTCGAGCGGCGCGAGTACGACCCGCAGGCAGCCTACGCACAGTCCAAGACCGCCGACGCGTTATTCGCGGTTGAAGCTACGCGCCGCTGGGCCGCTGACGGCATCGTCGCCAACGCGGTCAACCCCGGCGGCGTCGCCACGGGGCTGCAAAGAGACTTCACACAGAAACAAAAAGAGTACCTGGCCGACGCCGAGGCCGCAGGAGTCTTCGTCCCCAAAACGGTCGCGCAAGGCGCCGCCACCACCCTCGTCGCGGCAGTCGCCCCCGAATTTGCCCACACCGGTGGGCACTATCTTACTGACTGCCAAGAGGCCTACACTGTGCCCAACGACGCCGACTTGTTCGCAAATAGCGACGGTGTCAAGCAGTGGGCGATTGACCCCGATACCGCAGAGAAACTGTGGATGGTCTCGCTCGCGCTCATTGGCCAACCCGGCACGCATCGCACGGACGCGTCGTAAGCAGACCTCGGCTATTTGTTCGGGTGGGAGTGTCGCGCTGACCATGGATGAACCGTCGCGATGTCTCTAGTAGTCTGACATGGCAGAGATGCAACATTGTGTGATTACCGGCATCTACTGATTCAGGAGCGGTCGTGACCAGCGTATGCGGCAAAATGCAGGTGTCAGACTACTAGTAGCGAGAAGCGGAGAGGGACGAGCCACCTGACCTTACGACACCGGGGGCACTGCCTGATCCGTCACCGGGACGATTGGCGAAAGGGAAAATAGTGTACGCCAAGGCCCGCGAGGCCAATCGTCGCGACTGCTCGCCGGCAATGGGATGTCCAGTTGGGGTCTACCCCAGCACCACGTCAGCTACCCCTCCTCCTTTGCGTCAGAGTAGGGTTTCTTTTTCTGTTTCTTGACAGCTGTTCTCGGACATTATAGACTCTACTCTGACAGATGAAGAGCCTGAAGGAGATTGAGGACATTCTATGAACGGACAACGGATCGGCTACGTGCGGGTCAGTACCCTTGACCAGAACCCCGACCGCCAACTCGACGGCGTCGCGGTGGATCGCACTTTTACCGACCATGCCTCGGGTAAGGACACGGCCCGGCCCCAACTCGACGCCCTGCTGCACTTCGCCCGCGACGGCGACACGGTGGTCGTGCATAGCATGGACCGGTTGGCCCGCAATCTCGATGACCTGCGCCGCGTGGTGCGCGCGCTCACGGCGCGGGGGATCCGGGTGGCGTTCGTCAAGGAGGGGTTGACCTTCACGGGCGAGGATGCGCCGATGGCCACCCTGCTCCTC
>JAABUQ010002888.1_pt1 | contig 32818 bp, 34 predicted proteins | sample 5560001 | NCBI WGS metagenome assembly JAABUQ01 (sample SAMN10711888, study PRJNA513371) | rock metagenome | isolation source: Antarctica rocks | place: Antarctica: Victoria Land, Finger Mt nord | collected 2015-12-18 | reverse complement strand
CGTCCTTTAGGGGGAACAGGGAGACCGCAAGGGTCTCCCCTACAGGTTCACGGTTGCCCTACGTGTAGGGGAGACCCTTGCGGTCTCCCTGCTTTTTGACCAGTTTCCCCCCAAAGGATGGAGACCCGTTTTTTTTATCTATGTTCCTTTTCAGCGTTCTATGGTAAAATGTATCTATCAAGTAGAGAGAGTACAAGCGAACAATGACAGAAAATATAGAGACTGTAGGACAGGAAGCGATCACCCACCTAGGCTTAAAGCACGCAGCACGCGAACGGGCCTTACCCAAGTCGCGTGCTGCAATTCGTTTTTGCGCGAATAGTATTCGGGCCACACATCGCCAGGAAACCACAACCGCGCAGGAGTTACTACAACAAGCTGCTGCTCTGCTTGAGGAAATGGCAACCGATCTACGTGAGCATCAGGATATTTTCTACGCTGGCTTTGTGCAAGATGCGCAAAAAGAGTATGCCGAAGCAGTTACCTTCGCCGCCATGACACAATCCCAGCCTTTACCAATGGCAAGCGAACTTGCGATTGGCTGGGCTGCCTACCTCAATGGGCTAGCTGAGGCGGTAGGTGAACTGCGCCGCTATGTACTTGATCAGTTACGACGTAGCAACTTTGAAGCATGTGAAGTCTACCTGGGCTACATGGACGATGTATATGCACTCTTAATCTCAATTGATTTTCCCGATGCCATCACATCAGGATTACGACGTACAACCGACTCAACACGTGGCATCTTAGAGAAGACGCGTGGCGATCTCACGACCGCTGTTACTCAGGCACAGTTGCAACACAGCATGCTCTCGTTACAACAGGCTTTACAACAACACCCTGCTTCTCGTCACGAACCATCTCTGTGAACAGTATATACAATATAGCAACTTCTTTTTCTATTCGTACGTTATGTATATTGGACGTATAGGACGATGCCTTAACACCATTACTCTATTACTACCATCACCACGCCGTGAGGGGGGCGCATGCAGAGCAAAGATGTAAAGAACACAAACGCCAAAGCAAACTTTGACAATGACACAAGCACAAAACCCAATGAGACAAAATCTGCTACCTCGACGCATGTGGTCACAGCAGATTCTGTACAAGCAGAAGAGGTGCCAACCATTCCCCTGGGATCGTTAGAGACGATTAGTACACTACAACCAGAGGTTTCAGTGCATTCTGTTGCTTCTACACGCTCCGTCAACACACCTACGTCACTCGTTGTACAACCATCAGAGTACCGCAGAAGCACAAGCGAATGGCTTCAGGTATGGTGGGACGGCTTCAGACCTGCCTACTTGCTCTTACCACTTGTTCCTGTCTGTGTAGGCAGCGTCCTCGCATGGCTACAAACAGTTTCGACGAAAACACCCTTTGGTCGTTTCCACACGACGCACTTTATCGGTATGCTACTTGCCATTCTACTCATTCAGATCGGGGCAAACCTCGTCAATGACTACTACGACTATCTTCGTGGCATCGATACCAGCAACGCGCTCGGTCCTGGTGGACTCATTCAGCAAGGCTTGAGTAAGCCAACACGTGTTCTCTCACTGGGCTTAGGAGCACTCGCGTTTGGTGCGGTTATCGGCATTATTGTTGCAGCAGCCGGAGGTCCGCTTGTCTACCTGCTTGGAGCAATCGGGCTGCTTTGCGCATATTTTTACAGTGCTACTTCGCGCTCACTTTCAGCACTCACACTTGGTGAACTTGTTGGCTTTTTTCTCTTTGGTCCCCTTATCACACTTGGCGCTTACCTTGTCATGGCTCAAACGGGCCATATCGACCGTGCCATTTTGTCTTACAGCATTCCGCTAGGTTTGCTGGCAACCGCTGCCATTCACGCGAACAACATGCGCGACATCGAAGACGATACACATGCGAACCGTCGCACACTTGCCTCAATTTTGGGCATACGCTGGAGTCGCTGGCTCTACGTTGCATTCGTTCTTATTCCCTATATCATCATCATTGGCCTGGCTATTCCACGGGGTGCACCACACTTTCTCCTGCTCACAGTATGGACCTTACCCATACTCGTCGTTGCTCTGACTGGTGTTATCCGCACAGATTCGCCTCCTGGTTTTCATCTTGTCATGCGTCAAACGCTCAAACTCGAAACCTACTTCGCGCTCTTCCTGATTATTGGCCTACTCATCACAGCATTCTTGCCCGTACTTCCTAACCTACCGGCGCACCTGATACCCTAACAAGGAAGGTATGACAGGGACAAGGGAGGCTTGTCCCTGTCATACCTTCCACCTGCTTTTCCAGAAGTCCTCCCCCGCCAATTCGGGCCATTTACAAGGATGACACACTGTGTTACACTTCCCGTAAGAATTCGCGGACAGTAAGAACTGTGCGAAGGATACACAACACGTGACCGACAATGGTGGGATTGTGGTCCTCTTACAACAAAACGGATTTCTACGGTCTTGAGAGTCCGGCTCAGATCACTATTTGCAGTTGTTTCACATGGAGGTGTTCTATGGCTGGCTGGGAAGAAGAACTGGCTATACTTCTACATGAGTTGGGGGTCAAACAAGAAGAACCCGACACTCATTCCCGACCGATGAGTAAACCCTCACGGAAGTCTACGCGAAAGCCAACGCCCAGCGACGTCAGTAAACGCGGTGATGTCAGACGACGTGAGCAATTCGCGGATGCACTCTTTTGGGGCGCGGGCAATGCAACAGAGGGCGATGTTGCACATGATGAAAACGACCCATGGATGAATGATTTAAGTCTCATGCGTCGTGAGATTGACTCAATTGTACGCCAGGTCGTCCGCCTCATGCAACAAGGCGACATAGAGCCATCAGTCAAAGAAGATGTGATGGTAGTTCTACGAGCACTCCGCCGTCGTGCAATGGTAACGCAGCAAGCAGCTGCAACCGATGAAGCCTATTTAGAATCCGCTTCAGCTATGTTGCACTTTTGCCGTCTCGTCCTCCAAATTAGCGAGGATGCCACCGAAGACGCATAACAAATATTTTGCTAATGAAAAGAGAATGGGAGTTGCGTGCAACTCCCATTCTCTTTTCATTAGCAAATATGCCTAACTTATACTTCGATAACAAAATAGCATCCCTATGATATACTATGCGAAGACGTTTCATCGTTCCTACTTCCTAACATTTTATGCATAAAAGACTTACCTTGAAAGGTGATTTTTATGAACAACGATAATAAAAAAATTATACAGGAAACAGGCCGCTGGCTACGCGTCGGCTTCATGACAATCTCTGTACTTGGCCCTGTCATTAACACAGTGTCGTCACGACTGCGCGAACGTGCAAAGGTTCTTCGTGAGGAGGCCGCAAAGCGGAGCAGCGGAGCCTATACACAATCGCAAGAGCGTTTGACCACGGCAGGCACGTCACTAGCAGAAAGTTTAAACGAACTCAAAGAGCATCCCTATAGCCAGGGACTGCTCAAACGCGGGAGCAGCCTGACAGAAAACCTTGTAGATCGAGGCAGCAAACTCTCGCAGGTCGTGGCAAAACGAAGTGAACAGGCTGGTCGTGACCTCGCAGAGCGTAGTAGCAAAGCAACTCAGGTCGTCACGGATCGTAGCGATGTGCTGCAAGAACTAGTAGAACGCAGTGAAAAGGCATCACAAGAACTGGCAAAACGCGGCGAACAAGTTTCAAAAGAGATCGCCAAACGTGGCGCAAAAGTCTCAAAAGAAGTCACAAAGCGAAGTCAGAAGGCCGCCAAAGAAGTTAAGAAGCGTAGCCAGAAAGCACAGCGTGAACTCGCAAAGCGTACTCAGGAGCTTACACAACCAAACAGCCGCCAGAATTCCCCTCTCTTGGCTGTGCTTAGCTTCAGTATGGGACTTACCGCCGCAGGTGTCGCGGCCTATCTCCTAATCAAAAAACGTCTACAACAAAACCAGCAGGACAGCCAGCAAGCACGTCTCTCCTTGAATGGCTCTCTTAATGGTACCTCCAAGAGCACAACGAACGGAGACATCTATTCTATCAGCCAGCCATCACTTGCCACAAAGACAACCGAGGCACCAGAGGTAGCAGCACCTACACTAACATTCACCGAATCTATTCTGGTTGAGCCAGAGGTAGAAGACGACTTGCCAGCAACCGAGAAAATGCCTGCCGTAGCATCTCCTTCGCTAGCAGAACTTTCGGCTGTAGAAGAACCTGTGGCGATTGCACCAACAGAGGCAGTGTCTACACCTGAATCTGGAATAGCCTCGGACACACAAACGGATGCAGTAACGACAGGGCAAAAGACTCCCGCCGCAAGCATTCAGGATGCAACATTTCTAGGTGTCGTGAGCACCAAATACTACTATCCGGTTGAGACTCCCTTAAACGAGCTTCACTCTACAGGCGATGTAGCACTAGAAGTGGTTTACTTTGCGACAGAAGACGAAGCAAAGGCGCAGGGCTATACAATAGCACAATAACGAAAATATAAAATGGCTCGATAGGCTTACCGCTTATCGAGCCATTTTATATTTTCGTTAATTTTATACTGAGCCGCGCTGCAAGCGTTCGATAATCTCTTTGAGGCGTCGCGTCTCGGCTTCATGCTGAGTGCGCAGATCAAGCATCTCTTGCTTTAGCTTCTCCTGCAACTCCTCCATACGGTCCTTCATATGAAGAATGGCCTCGACTCCCGCGAGATTTACGCCGAGGTCACGCATCAGTCCACGTATCTGCACAACACGCTCGATATCTTGGTCTGTATAGAGACGCGGACTGTGTGGGCTTTCACCTTTACGAGCGGGTGAGATTAATCCTAAGCGCTCATAATGACGTAGTGTTTGTTCATGCACATCGGCTCGCTGCGCCGCGACACTGATGATATACCACGCGCCATCACTGATCTCAGGCATATGCGACATATACACTCACCTCCTTTCTTTCTCGTTACGAATGAACCTCCGCACTACGCCCACGTGCGAACTTCTCGAAGAGTCCACGCTCTTCTTGTGACAGATGCGTTGGCAACACAATGCGTACGTGTGCGTAAAGATTGCCACTGCCCTCAGCACGTAGGCGCGGCATACCCTTGCCAGCCAGGCGGAAGACCCGGTTGTTCTGCGTCTCCGCGGGAATTGTGAGCATCACCCTGCGTCCATCGAGTAGAGGCACAGGAACCTCACCACCAAGTAGCGCAGTTACAAGTTCCACATCAATATCAACGTTAAGCTCGTCACCCTTGCGTTCAAAGGTCGGGTCAGGCCTTACACTAATAATGAGGTAGAGATCCCCTCTTGGGCCACCACCAAAGCCAGGTTGACCCTCGCCAGCTACGCGAATTCTTGATCCATTGTCTACGCCAGCAGGTATCTTGACCTGAATACGCTTGTTGCGCGGCACCACGCCCTGACCGCCACACGTTGAGCATACTCTGCCATTCACCTCACCGGTTCCTTGACAGGTAGGACACACCTCTGTCGATTGAATATTGAAGGTACGCGCTCCTCCTGTATACGCCTCTTGCAGCGTTACCTCCACGGGTTGCTCGATATCGTCGCCAGTGCGCCTGCGCATATCATCACGTACACCTCCTGTACGTCCCGCGCCACTTGTTGACCCAAAGCCACTGCTACGCCCAAACAGTGTCTCAAAGAAATCCGAGAAGTTGCTTTGATCGAACTCAAACTGCTGTTGTGTGCGACCATTTCCTGTGCTATATGAACGACGCGTATTGGACATACTGGGTCCAAATTGCTCCTGCCAGTTTGGGCCAAGTGTGTCATATTTGTTGCGCTTCTCAGCATCGGAAAGCACCTCATAGGCTTCGTTAATCTCTTTAAACTTCGCCTCCGCCTTCTTATCGCCAGGGTTTACGTCGGGATGATATTTGCGGGCTAGCTTACGAAAAGCCTTCTTGATCTCATCCGCGCTAGCGCCACGCGCAACACCAAGTATTTTATAATAATCCTTATATTCCATATGCCAGCCCTCTATTTTGTGTTAGAGAGGCATCCTGAATGCCTCCCAGTGTACTCCATGGGAAGCTACTTATTTCCCATGCTAACCTTGACACGAGCCGGACGGAGTGTCTCATCACCAAGGGTATAGCCCCTGAGTACCTCTTCGACAATAGTGCCCTCTGGCTTATCACTGTTCTCCACGGCCTCAATCGCCTCATGCACATAAGGGTTGAATGATTCGCCCACCGTTGGCACCACGTTTAGGCCCTCACCCCGCATCACTTCGCTCATCTGCCATTGCACCATACGCAACGCCTGCTGCAAATCCTGACGGCTCATCGTCTCCTGGTACATCATTGCGCGGTCCACATTGTCAATCACGCTAAGGAACTTATTGATAAGCGCCTTCTTCTGGTTGTAGACACGGTCCACTAATACACGTTCCTGACGCTTGCGAAAGTTGTCCATGTCGGCACGCTCGCGCAAAAACTTGTTCCAGTTATCCGATGCTTCCTGACGTGCTTGTGCCAGTTGTGCCTCTAATTCGACAATGCGAGCAGTTTCATTTGCGTTTGCATTATTAAAGGTTGGTTGTTCAGCAGACATTCCCTGTGGATCCTCCATATATATTGTTCTCCTTGTTTGTCAAAGCTATTTATCTTAAAAACAATTTGCTTATACAAGATTTACTGCTATCTTAGTATAAACTTTGAGTCATTTACTGTCAAGTTTTTGACGTTTCTTCCTACACCATAACAATCTGTACAAATCCCTTAACGCAAAGAGTGCTTAGTGAGTCTTAAAACAAAACTACGAGAAGAGAAATGCAAGAATGCCCTTGAAACGCACAAACAGCACGTTTCAAGGGCATTCTTGCCCTTCTTTTTTGCTGAGCCATGAAAGATCAAAGAGTACCAGCGAAGCGTAGAAGGTCTACTAAGGTGAAATGGCCCTCTTGTTTTGCTGGTAGGAATGGCTTCCATTCATCTTTAGCATTACGGTAGGAGCTTGCATCACCATTCACAAGGCCAATTAATACCTCGGCGACGATGCGACCTCCAACTTCACCTAATCGCTCACCACCCTGTCGTACCTCAGCTTCTCTAAGAATGTAGTACCACAAAGGAGTTTCACCTTGTATGTGGAGTTTGTCCAGACCAAGCTCTTCTTTTCTCAAAGGCTCAACATCCATCACCCTTGCAAGAGCTTCTCCTGAAGGCAAATCGAGTGCGCGTCCTCGCTCAAGATCGCGGTAGGCAATAGAATGTTCCTCTGGAATCGCCGTGCATACACCACAGATACAGCTCTTCGCAAGAAAGTTGACAACATAACTACTCCTCCACCTCCACCCCATACAAGTTCTCCGCCCACTTCTCGCCACGTTCCAGCACAATCGGCCCCATGAGTTCATCTTGTAGGACGTTGATACGCTCCCATTTCCACAGTTCTAGCACTGCGAGGAACGTCACAATAATCACAAAGCGCGACCCTTCGTTTTCAAGCACTTCGGTCAGCAGCACACGCTTACACTCCTGTAAACGACTCACAATCTCGGCTATACGTTCACTCACACGAACACGCGCTGTCGGCAACAGCGATGTATTGTTCTCAGCCGCCTCTTTCGCCTGTAACTCTAACAGGCGCTGAAAGGCTCGTGCAAGCGATTGTGCCTCAAGTCCAACAAGTGTTGGTGGCGTCCAGGCAAGCTGTGTCTCGATACCAGCAAGTAGGCCAGAACGCCCATGCGTTTGTAGCCCTTGCTCTTCGCGTTGCCGTAAATGCGTGGCAATCTCTTTTACCAGCTTGTACTCGATAAGATGGCGTTGTAGTTCTTCCGCCATCGTCACAGCACTTTCTACCTCGCTGTTGACCTCTTCCTTTATCGAGTGAGGGAGCAGACTTTGTGATTTGATAAAGAGCAATCGTGCAGCAATCGCAACAAACGCAGCCATATTCGCTAATGGCAAAGTTTCGGTATCCCACTGTTGCAAATAGGCCAGATATTGATCGGTGACAGTAACCAGCGAGATCGTGGTGATCTCCATTTGCCGCTTCTCGATCAGATGCAGCAAGAGGTCAAGTGGTCCCTCAAAAGCAGGTAGGTACACAACATAGCGTACCTGCTGACTTGCTGTCTCTAGCGTCTCTTCCTCGTTGACCTGCTCTAACATCCTCACGACACCTCATCCACAGCATGCAACATAGCAGCCGGTCCATTCGGTTGATGATGCGTGCGAATATAGAGCACAGCACGTTCAGACAGACTAGCTTCCGCGGCAAGGTCCGCACCAACATCAGCATGCCACCAGGCATAACTCAGAGAGCGTCTCCACTGGCTAGGACCAGGGCACCCGCAAGGGGATGCCCCTCCCATACCCGAACGAACCTGTAGTGTGCCGTCGTCTGGGAGGGGCATCCCCTTGCGGGTGCCCTGGTTTCTCTCACACGAACATTGGCCGTGCACCACAGAAGGCCCTATTTGTGAAGGCTCGACTACAATCTGCGCGAGGAGACGGGGAGCGCACAATTTTCCAAGCACAATCACGGGCCGTGTCCAAAAAGGCACACGTCCCTGTGCCTTGCCTACATCGTGCAACAATGCTGCTGCTAGCATATCATGCTCAATGCAGCCCCGCTCTTGCAAACTACGGTACACACGCAGGCTATGCTGCTGATCGGCGTTTGACATCGTATCAAAGAGTGACAAAGCTGACGCAGGCAACTCCCGTTGTACCTCTCGTCTATCCTCTGCAGATAGTGGAGCCACAAAGCCGAGTTGTTGCCGTACTTGTCCCAAGCGATAGGCAACAACTCGAAACCATACAGAAGTAGTATTCATGCTATATACGCTTATCGTGTATACAGGTATTGAATAAAGCCGAAGCTATCAGGAAGTGGACCTGTAACCAGTGCAATCAAGTGGAGCGAACCATCCAGCATATAATAGGCAAGTTGAAACAGGGGAAATGCTCCAACACCAGATAAACGCGCCAGAAAGGGCAAAAAGAAGAAAAGCAGTAGAATAATAAAAGGCCCATATGGTGCCGATTTCGCAAACTGTACAGCCTGTTTACTAGGCAACAGTGTATATACAATTTGGTAGCCATCAAGAGGATAGAGCGGAATCAAATTGAACAATGTCAAACAGATATTCACGCTTGCAAAGACCACCAGCAATTGTAGTAACCGGAAGGTAAATGGATTCGGAAAAAGGTATACAGCAGTGAAGCGTACAACAACAGCAAACAGCAGACCAACGAGCAAGCTAAACAACGGGCCGGCTATCGCAACAGTGAAGAGGCCAAGATTAGCCCCGACACGCATTTTCCACGGATCGGCCTTCACGGGTTTGCCCCAGCCAAAACCTACAGGGAACGCGAAAATAGGTTGAAACGCGAGAATAATACATATGAGAAGTCCTACGGGGTCAATGTGTGAGCGCAGGCTCAGTGATTGTCGCCCTTCCGTCTGTGGAGTGCGATCACCTAACCAGCGAGCCATCAGTGCATGTCCAAATTCATGGAGTGCGACGGCTAAGAGAAACGAACCGATAATCATCAGTGCCAGAAGAACATTTATACCATCACGCATAGCTGTTTTCACTCGATCCTTTGCTTCTTAAAGAAGATTCATCTCCATACCTTCGCATGCTGAACGGGTGCGTGCGAAATGTTTCTGTGCCTCCGCCTCCATACGATCTAATTGCATATCATCATAGGTTGGCTCATGGTGAAAGAGTATTAATTCATGCACATGGGCTGCCTGTGCTGTCCCTACCGCCATCTCTATTGTACTATGTCCAAAACCATGTTTCATGTGCTGATAATCATGTCTCGTATATTGTGCATCATGAATGAGCAGATCAGCGCCCTCTATAAACGCCAAAACATCATCATCACATCCCTGCTCCCACTCGACATCCGTTGCATAGACAAGCCGCCGCCCTGCATACTCGACACGATACATGACCGCGCCATCTTGCGGATGACTGTGCGTAAACTTTGCCTCTACGCATACTTCGTTGCGTTTCGCAACAGAGGGCAAGACATCAACACGCGGCTCAGCATGCTCACCGCGCCACACAACACACTGTTCATCCGTAATCGTATGAAAACTGCGCTGTGATGGCAACGTACGTACATCTACTGGAAAATACGGTGGAGACATCAGTTGGGTTACGAGTTGCTCCACATCATGGTCTGCAAGGTGTGGCCCGAAGACGTGTAGCGATGTGTGTGGATCGAAAAGTGGCGCAAAAAAGGGGAAACCGACTAGATGATCGCCATGTCCATGCGTAATAAAGAGCGCTACATGTAGCGTCGCTTCCTGCTCTCTCCTTTGCATCAAGTCCTCACCCAAACGAATAATACCACTTCCTGCGTCGAAGATCAGCGTATACCCCTCACCCGCACCCACCTGCACCTCGATGCATGAGGTATTACCACCATGACGAAGAGTATTCGCCCCTGGTGTAGGATAACTTCCTCGCACGCCCCAAAAGCGGACGCGGAAACACTGCTGAATCGACATATCCCGTACTCCTACCACGACCAGAAAGATAAATGATTGTTCCCATTATAGCGTGCTACGAACATATTGAAAAGGTTTCTCTCAAATAAACCCATACCACACGTAACAATACGAAGCACTATAAAAATATGTGTGCCCCCTACCGTCTTAATTACACTCACAGAATTATGATAAAATGTATACAAGATGTATTTATGGAACGACCTCGAAGACAACCAGCAACCACTACAGAAGACGAGACGCGGACGAACACACCGTCTCACGGAACCCGCTGTCCTCGCATCTCTACGCTACTGGCTCCTTAACGAATACATTGCAGATTATTGTCGCTCACTCGCGGCAACACGCATTTTTCGACGTTGCTACCTTGTAGACGCACTTGGCATAGCCTCTAAAGGTCGCACATCCACCATAACCACTGCACTTCATCCTACGCTACAACCAATACGAACATTAGCACAAATCCTTGCTCAGGAGAGCAAGCCGATTGCGCTCTATGGCCTGCTCCTAGCACATGGCAGTAGTAGACGGAAAGATACTCGACAGAACGGTACAAAAGAGCTTGACCTGCCTAAAGAGAGTGGTATTGTGAACGCAAGTTGGTTAGAGGCCGCTCCACAGGTGATACAAGAGTTAGAGCAGTCGCCAGCCATCTTTCTACTCAACCCATTTGGACACACGCTGTTTACTCATGACGATCTCACCGCACTCTACAAGCGCACAGCCCCTACCGAACTCTGTCTCCTGCTCTCGCACAAACAACTAGAAACGCTCTTTCTCACCGCTCTACGCTCACCTGCATACGCTATCGTCTTGACGGCGGTGTTACGTACAGATCGTTGGAAGGCATTTCCGACCCAGGATACGGAGCGTAAAAAAACTCTAGGTAACCTGATTGACCTGGTCGTCGCGTCAATGCAGCGTCATTTTGTGCTACCAGTCCAGCGCATCACGCTACCCGTTCTCATTCGTCCAGGCATTGTCGAAGACATCCCTTATACAGTAGTGTTTGCCACACGTCGCCAGGATAGCTTCGCGAGTATGAATGACGCACTTTGTCGTTATCAGCGCACCATCTACGAGCAACGCCATCATGGAGTACTGGGTCAAGAGTGGTTTGAGGCACAATATAAAAAGTACATCGAGAGTGAGCATCAACGACTACAAGAAAATCTACTTCAATTAGGGCGGAGTAAGCGGATACGCCGTTGGCCTGATTTGCGCCAGCAACTACTCATTGCCAACTTTGGACACTTTCTTCTAAGTGACTACAATACACTATTACAACGCCTTTTACATGGTGGAGAAGTGCACTGTGAATGGCGACGTACACCTCCTGCGAATGAAACTGAGCGCCTCCCAGGAAACGATGACACATTAGTTTGGCCTGAAGAAAAAAACATGCAAAAAGAAAGAGGTAGTACTAGGGGGAAACACTGAGCATGGGGACACTCAACGTTATAGTAACACCTCTTAGCATAGTGTACGATAAAAGTACAAATTTAGTGCCATACATATGGTAATACAACGTGACATAAAAATAGAGCGTGCTCTATTTTTATGTCACGTTGTATAGGACCACTCTACCAATGATTCTGTACCATTGCGCGTATGCGCTGGTCATATAGCGCTTTGACCTTGCGCATGGTTTCCTCACTAAGTGCAGGCAATGCTGCTGCACCTGCGTTGTCTTCAGCTTGCTGAGGATTTTTCGCACCTGCGATGACGGTTGTGACCTCTGGAAACATCAAAATCCAGCGTAAGGCAAATTGCGCCATTGTCACTCCCGCTGGCACCAGTGGACGTAGTTCCTCAACCGCTTGTAGTCCAGTCTCATAATCGACGCCAGAGAAGGTTTCGCCTGCATCAAAGGCTTCACCATGACGATTGAATTTCCGGTGATCGCTTTCAGCAAACTGGGAGTCAGAACGAAATTTTCCAGTGAGGAGTCCACTCGCTAACGGTACGCGGACAACGATGCCAACCTTCTGCTCTCGTGCAGCCGCGAAGAACTGCTCGGATGGCTTAAAACGGAACATGTTGAAGATGATCTGAATACTCTGCACATTGGGATAGCGAATAGCTTTTAATGCCTCTTCCACCGTCTCAACGCTGACACCATAGTAGCGTATCTTGCCCTGCTGCACAAGTTCGTCAAGAATACCAAACACCTCTGCTTGGTCATACACCGCTGACGGTGGACAATGCAATTGTAAGAGGTCGAGTGCCTCCATTTCAAGGTTACGCAGACTACGCTCGACAAAGCTTGTCAGGTTTTGACGATTATAGCCCTCTGCTGTATGAGGGTTGAGACGACGCCCTGCCTTTGTCGCAATGAACAGCTTCTCCCTATGTTGCTTGCGTACCTGTGCAATCAACTGTTCGGAGTGTCCATCACCATAGACATCGGCGGTATCAATAAAATTCACACCTAACTCAATGGCCTTGTGCAAAGCGGCAATTGCTTCTGTATCATCGGTCTTGCCCCAGGCATCACCGCCAATTCCCCACGCACCAAAGCCCATTTCTGACACATTCCATCCTGTACGACCCAAAGAACGATATTGCATATGTTATGCCCTCCTTCAATTATGCCCCTACAGCGTTACAATCAATTTTCCAAAATTCGTGTTCGCCGCCATTGCTTTGTGTGCCTCACCAATCTCTTGCATTGGATAGACCTGCTCGACAATTGGTTTCACCGTTCCTCTTGCTAGCAATGGTAGCACCTGTGTAGAGAAGCGACGCGTTACAGCCAATTTCTCTTCGAGTGTACGGGTACGCATTGTGCAACCACGCATCTGGATACGCTTGCCCATCAGGAGACTCAAGTTGACATTTGCTTGCGTCCCGCCTAGCGTTGCCAGGAATACCATTCGTCCCCATGTTGTCAGCGCATCCAGATTTTGCTCCATATAGGCAGCGCCAATAAAGTCGAGTACGACATGGACACCCTCACCATTCGTGCGTTGTTTTATCTCGCTAGCGAAATTCTTGTCTGAGAGGCCCACATCTAATCCAAGTGGTTTGGCGCGTTCGAGCTTGTCGGGTGTACGCGACGTACCAAATGTGGTCGCGCCAACGGCATGCGCGAGTTGAATAGCCGCCGTTCCTACACCGCTACCAGCGGCATGAATCAGCACACGTTCGCCCATCTGTAAGCCTGCTTGTGTGAAGAGACCGTCGTGCGCCGTCATAAACACTTCAGGGATAGCTGCCGCCTGTACAAAATCAAGATTGCCTGGAATGGCAACGAGCAATCCTTCGTGGACGAGAATATATTCAGCCTGACCACCTCCGCCAAGAATGCCCATGACACGCTGTCCCTTTTGATACATACGGACCAGAGGGCCAACCGCATCAATCTCGCCCGCGAACTCTAGTCCAGGAATATCGGCGGGCGCACCAGCGGGGGCGGGATATGCGCCCATACGTTGTGAGAGATCAGCACGATTCAGTCCCGCCGCTCGCACACGCACACGGACCTGATCGCCAATTGGCTCTGGCGTCTCAACATCCTGTATCTCCAACACCTCTGGTCCCCCAGGTCGAGTGATTACGACTGCTCGCATGAATGTTACTCCTCCATGATAAAGATATCTTGTTTTCTTTAGTGTACGACATGGACAGAGAAAACGAAGTTGGCGACCTCTATGGACACAAAGGGGCGACCTCGACGCACATGCATGCACAAACGGGCGACCATAAAGGTCGCCCCTACTATACATTGTTACATTGTTTCATTCTATGCATATCTGTATAGTTGGAGCGACCTTTGTGGTCGCCCGTTGACGCTCAAATGCTATTGACATCCTCAAATGCTATTGGCACTCCCAAACGGACCATTTAAACCCTGGAATATTAGTTAGCTGGGGCTGCGACTGGCTGATTGACTGCTGAGAGATCAATCTCGATGGTGACGTCTTTGCTGACCAGAACACCACCAGCTTCGAGGGCTGCATTATAGGTAAGACCCCAATCTTCACGATTGATCTTACCCTTGACGCTGATTCCAGCACGATGCATACCAAAAGCATCGTTTCCCTGACCACCGTATTCTGCGCTGAATGTGACTTGTTTCGTCACACCGTGCATCGTCAGATCGCCAGTCACTTTGTAATCGCTACCACCTACATGCTCAACTTTGTTGCTCTTGAACGTGATTGTCGGGTATTTCGCAACATCGAAGAAGTCAGGTGATTTCAGATGTCCGTCGCGTCTCTCCTCGCGAGTATTGATGCTGCTAGCATCGACCTGAGCATCAACCCAGGAATTCGCAGGGTTCTGATCGTCGATGTGGAGATGTCCACTGATAACGTTGAAGTGACCGCGTACTGTACTGATCATCGCGTGTCTCACTGAAAACATCACTTCTGAATGTGATGGATCGATTTCCCAAGCCATAAAAATATCCTCCATGTAACTAACACCTTTGTTCATGGTTAGCTGCTGTACAAATTTAGCAGCCTCACCAACCATAGCAAGTGTAGCATAATTAACTTCCTTTTGTCAAGTAACTAACTTAACGTTAGTTACAGATCGATCATTTCACGATAATTCCTACCCACTACCTGAACAAGCATGATATAATCTGCTTGCGAATACACAATACCCAATCACTACATCGTATAAAACATCCCCTAGAGCCAATTCAGCCCTCTCACTTAATCTTAAATGAGAGGGCTGCCACTAAATCTGACACTAAAAACAAACTTAGTGGTGTTACGTTTTGTTGAACGTCGGGTAAAGTGACACGTAGCTCCATGTCACTCTCGCGGTGGGAGGTTGTGGCCTGGTTCTTCAAGCCGCTTGCGGGCCCGTGGTGCATGTTGACGCTGTAGTTGTGGTCTACACACTGATTTCTATCCACGTAGTTGCTTTAGAAGCGCCAGTTCGTCGAACACCGTCCACTCTTTCACAAACTTTTCGTCCTTCACGAAGTGATGAGTAATGCCCATCAGTTGGATAGGTTTGCCAGTAGGAGTGCCGTAGATGCTTGGCCCATCATGTGTACCGATCAACGTCCAACGCGTAGCAGTACGGTAACCGTCTCGCTCATTACCTAGCCAGTAGAGGTGATCGATGTTCAGCTTGGCATCCGGGAAGGCGACAATGAACGCTATGACGTAAGACCGAAAATCGCCAATGCCGTAGATCGTCCGATTGGACGAGGTGTAGCAGAGATAGTTGGGCACGTAGTACTCAGTGATCTTGTTGAACAGCCGCCAGTTCCAAATCTCGTGCTGGCTGCGGAAGATAAACTCCTTGATGTCGAAAATCTCATTAGTCTTCGGCGGAACCGGCTGGGGTTCCGTCTGGCCGATAAGTCGCTCGGGGTGGCCGTAACTGGGTCGTACGCCCTTGCGTTCATCTTCCGCCAACAGCCTATCCACGACCTCATACTCGTCTAGCCCGAGTTGGCGCACCATCGCTAGACTGTCTCGTACCACCCACTCTTCACAAATTCGGTTTTCTTTTACAACGCAGTTAGCGATTGCACGCCGGATGACCTTACGTCCTGTCGGTGCCCCGTAAGCGCCATAGCCAGTGTTGTGTCCCACAGCTATACTCCGATGCGAGGTATGGAAACCGTCCTCGTCGTTGCCTGTCCAGATCACATCCTCTGCATAGATCCTCCTGTCTGGGAACGCAGAGAGCAGCTTAATAGACTCGGTCAGCATCTCCTCTCGGCTATATGTGATGCCGTACGCACTATGCACGATCGCGTTATGGCGGTAGTGGGTGTAGATCAGACCCATACCATACTCTTCCCAGATCTTGTGAGTGCAACGCACGATGTAGTCGACGATGTCCACATAATCTTCGTCGAAGCCACGCAAGGATTGCTGCCGACTACTACCGGCTGCCGCCATGATCTTGCTGATGTCGCCCTTGTTGAGCAGATCAATACTGCTGTTCGTCGTTTCTTCCTGAGATGACTTGTTTTGCGTAATGCTGCTTTCCTCAGGGGGCCTCTTTTCCCTCGAAAGTTCATCCTGTGCCATGTTACTTCTGCTCCTTTCTTCATTTGCAAATCCTCGTGAGCACTCGTATTATCCCATGCTCCTACCTCTTTTTCAGTAGGCGCATTCTCCTGCGTGTTCAGAGGTAGTAGGCAGGAAACAACTTGGTGCTCACCGGTGATAAGGGTGTCTGCTACCAGAGGTGTCGTCTCATAAGGCGGAGATAGCAAGCCAGCAGAGATGGTGTGGCTCCGTACACCCACAGCATCTAGTAGGTACATCTAGAGCTGACTGTGTACAGTAATGCATACGTATGTAATAGATTATAAGAATAGAATGGAGCCCTGTCAACACGCACGCACGTCAAAATCCTGGTAGTGGCATAAATGAGGAGATGGTAGACTGTCAGTTACCCCAGGTCTCAAGACACGGGGCTTGTGTCTGGACTCCACCGCAACTCACTATATCTTTGCAGACGTAGTGCTTTGGCTTCACGGTCCGACACATCAAGGCACACTGACAAGGTACCTGTTCTCATCCAGTCTTGCCGAATGAGAAGCGTTCTCAGGGTCACATTGCCAGACCCGACTAAATCCGCATGGAGCGTGTAATGACAGTTTTGACAGACAAAGAGCAACCCCTTCTTGAGACGATTATCTTTCGAGGTATGTCCACACATAGGACACGCTTGACTGGTAAAGTGGGCGTCCACTTTGACAGTCATGCTTTCTTGCAAGAGGGCTTTAGTTGAAGACGCTTTTTCAAACGTGCGTAATGATTGGCCTTTGAAACAATCTGCTTGCCAGAATAGAAGGTGCAATCTCCCTTCGTGCTACTGGCTACTGCAAGATAGCGTATGCCGACATCAACACCAACAACATGTCTATGCATATCGGGTGTTGGGTCGGGCGTCTCGACTTCAAGCGAGACAAGCAGATAGAATGTTTTCTTGGGCTTGTCATACCAGAGTTTTGCAGCACCAATAGACGCACCGAGCTGAATGAGAGCAACGTGTTTGTTGTATCCTGTATAGGGGATACTAACACGTCCGTTCAACGTCAAGAGGCTAACGTGTTGCTGTTTCTTGAAACTGTAGTCATGTCCAAGATGATATTCCAGCGTCGGGGAGATGTACTTGGGGGGTTGGTCAAGCCCCTTGTAGCGTTTCTTGGTTCGCTTGTCTTTTCGGGCTTGTGCGTTTTGCTTGACCTTTGTCCACAAGCCTTTGTACGTCGCTCCCACTTGTCAAGGGATGCTACACGCCATTTGGGAGGGAAGACTGAACTGTTGACGAAGGTCTGCAACAGACTATCAAGCGTAGTATGTTTGATGAAGAAATTGTCATGTACGTACACTAGAAACAAAAGGAACGCGCCATCCTCCCCATGCTTAGAAAGCAAGGGCATCTTGGTGCGGTTTGGTGAACAAGAGGAGTCTTCACTGCCTCGCAGCCTGAGAAGATGATGAACACAGCGAAGAAGCAGAGCATTTGATAACGAACGGTTTACGAAGATGAGGAGTTTTTCATGACACACCCAAAAGTATCGACAGAAGAAATGCAGAAGCGGATCGTGCGCTTCAAGGATTTAAAGGGAAAAGGACTACCCTTGATGTTCATCGATAGCATTCTGCCAGGGCATCGTCGTATGAACTATGCAGTGATTGGGGACACGGCCAGCGAGAACCCTGACTTTCGCCCCATCCTCGATCAACCGCACAGGTTCCAGATCGGCATGTTCATGTGCCCGCCTGGGAGCGGACCGGCCTACCATACGCACGATTATATCGAGTTGTTCCTACCGCTCTCGGGCACATGGCGTTACTACTGGGGGAATAATCCAGAGGGACCACCAGAAGGGGAGGCTACTCTTGAGACCTGGGACCTCATCTCTCTACCCCCCGGGCTGTGGCGCGGCTTTGAGAACGTCAGTGATCAGGACGCCTGGTGTTTTGCCGTTCTCGAGGAACACGTCGTCTTCAGTGGCAAAGATCCCTACTGGCCTGCGCAGGTGATGAAGCAAGCGCAGGAATACGGATTGGAGGTGGATCAACACGGGAAGATGATCAAGCCCGAAAATTATGAAGAGCTGCGAAACCGCTTGGAAGCAGAACTGCTCCATCGTACAGCATCGACAGGGCACTAGGCAATGAGCAAAACTCCGCTCGTTCTGCTTCCTGGAATGCTCTGCGACGCCGCGCTCTGGAGTCATCAGCTCACGCACCTCTCCGAGATCGCCGATATCAGCGTTGGCAACCTGACTGAAGCTGACACGTTGGCTAGAATGGCGCGTGCGATACTGCGAAGAGCACCAGAACGCTTTGCTCTGGCTGGGTTGTCGCTGGGCGGAATCGTTGCCTTTGAGGTGATGCGGCAGGCACCCGAACGTGTGACAAGGCTGGCCTTGCTCAATACCAATGCCAGACCTCCACGGCCAGAACATCTGGGGGCCTGGCAACGTTTCAGAACAATGACCAGGCAGGGTCGATTTGCTGAGGTCACGGAACAGCATTTGCTGCCAGTCCTGGTCGCCCCCGACCGACAGCAGGATACCGCGTTGACGACGACGATTCGGCAGATGGCCGAGCACATTGGCGCAGAGGCGTTTCTACGCCAGCTCTCGCTTCAGGAACAACGGCCTGATAGCCGCGTAGACCTGCCGTACATCGTCTGTCCGACACTCGTCCTGGCCGGACAGCAGGATATGCTTTGCCCGCTCGACATGCACGAGGAGATCGCAGCGGCTGTCCCCAGTGCAACTCTGGTGGTGATCGAGCACTGTGGGCACTTGAGCAGCATGGAACAACCGCAGGCGGTCACAGCGGCCCTGCGCTCCTGGTTGCAATGAAGAGGTTATTTTTCGTGAAAAGTGGGGAATAACCCAGTGGGGCCTCAAGCGGAACCATGACCGGGGTAACACGTCCGTCCGTTACCTTCATTGCTCATGCTCCTCTCAAAGAGTGTATCGGTGCTCTATTTGCACGCAACGTTGCAGCTATCTGGCTCCAGCTACCCTCGCCAGGCTTACATCAAGGGCACGGAGAGCTACTCGTAGATCAGCTTCCGTGTGGACAGTCGCAAGATACCAACGGCCGTCAGGAAGAACCAGGATGGCTCATACGCAACCTCGCTGATCGCAAGTAATGTGGAGTCAACGCCTTTAGAAGCCCTACTCCTAGAGACATGAGGACATTGGTATCGGAGTCACGACATTTTTTCTAGAGATGTCCGTTCATTGTTACGAGAGAATAACGAGATACCAGGATTATAAACAGGACAGGAAGAACAGGCGAAGCATTCGTTTGAGTGTGTTGACAAAAGAGCTATCCTGGAGAAGAAGGCTGGCGTTTCATCACGCCACGAGGTGGACTATGACCTATACAAAAATGACGTTGCCGATTGGAGTGATTGTCCGCGACCCTGACGGAGACCACTACGTGGTCGAAGCAGTGCTGGGCAAAGGGGAGAGCGGAGCCGTCTACCTGGTCAGGCAAAAGGTCGGGGCTCAGATGCCCTTTGCCCTCAAAGAGAGCATCACCCCCACCCAGCAGGAGCGAGAGCGCTTTCTCTTTGAGGGCCAACTCCTCCAGCACCTTCACCACCCAGCCTTGCCTCGTGTCTACCGCATTTTTGAGCAGGGGTCCCTCAAGCGAAGCTATCTGCTCATGGACTACATCCGAGGACAGAACCTGGACGTGTTGCGCCAGGAGCAACCGGACCAACGCTTGCCTCTGCCGCTCGTGCTCACGCTCTTGGCCCCCATCGCCAATGCGCTCATGTACTTGCATCGGCAAGAGCCGCCAATTCTGCACCGCGATATCAAACCGAGCAATATCATTGTCCCGGTTGGGGCTCAAGAGGCGGTCCTCGTCGACTTCGGCACCGCCAAGCACTTTGTTGCCGGAACCGCGACGGTTCTGTTTCAAGGGTCCTCGCGCTATGCTGCCCCCGAACAGTACACCGGTGGAACGAGTCCGCGGACGGATATCTATGGACTCGCCGCCACGCTCTATACGATGTTGACGGGCAGTGCTCCTCCCAGCGCGGTCTCCCGAGTCATGAGTCCAGGGAGCGATCCGCTCAAGCCAGTCATTCAGCGTACTCCAACGGTGCCTGTCACGGTCTCTCAAGCCATTGGACGCGCCTTATCCCTCAAGAGCGAGGATCGCTTCACCACCATCGAGGCGTTTTGGCACGAGATCACGACGCAAGCCTTCCCATCGTCCGAGTACCCACCTCTCCTGCTCGTTCCTGCCCGCTCTGCTCACAGCGAGCAGGAACGAGCAGATGCGATACCCTCCTCCAGGTCAAACCGACCTCTCGCTCCACGTCTTTGGAGACATAGCCTCTTCCTGCTCGTTGCCCTCGCGCTTCTGCTCATTCTCCTCCTTCTGGGTGTGCTGATCGTGTTACGAGCTGGAATTGTGCATTTCTGACCCCACGTGTCCAGGAACACCTCCTAGCAACTTTCAAGACGTGCCTGCCCCATCCCCATCGTCGTTTTATAGCCAATGCCTGCGTACCGTGCAAACTCAGCCAGTGCTGCGAGGTGGGCTGCGTGTTCGCTGCTCTTTTTAACGATGTAGGTACAGGTGCCTATAAAGCCCTTTTGCTTGTATTTGGGAAAGTGTAACATGGTGGTATGAAGATCATAGTCGCTAATGATCACATGGGTCTTCACAAACTCTCTCATGGCTTGTTTCTCAATCTGCAACACCTCAGGAGCATACAGATTCCATGTACGCATCAGACTGTCCCAGACCAGGATAGGTTCAGGAAAGAGTGAAAAATTTCTCTCTCCCAGGCTAAAAGCCGTAGGACTGGCAAATTGAATGGTGATGCTGTTACATGGTACTGTTGTTGCGAGTGTTTGCCACCCTACATATCCAGCCCAGCCAGTTGCATCATTCCCAGCGGTCGATAGGACACGTTGGAGGATAAAGTCTGCGCTCCCAAAATGCACCTTCATCTCACGGACCGCCAGAAAATGGTCACTCAGACAGTGCCATAATGGACCTCCATCGAGGAAGGTAAAACGCAGCCTGTATATCTGACCAGCTCGCAAGAAAAGCGCTGTATTGCGTTCTTGCGCGCCACTAAGAGCGGAGACGGTAAATGGTCTGTAGTGTGGATCGTCATGCAAACGTGCGGAAAGACTCGGGTCGATCTGGTGGACGAGATTGAGAAACAGGGCATGCGCCTGGTGACCAGTTGTGACTGGTAAGATGGCATCGGTGTCTGCACTGATTTCCAGGACAACGGAATAGAGATATTGTAAGCTCATACATGCTCCTCACTTAGAGTATGATTGCGGTATTGTCAGAACGAGTATGTGCCCATCTAATCCCTTTAGCGCTACATTCTAACAGGAACGCATCCAATCCAAATGCAATACTCCACTCACTAAACTTCCCGCCTGGATGAAGCGCGTGGAGAGGATACACGGCAAAGAGCGGCGGCAAATGGAGTGCTTCGCTTAGGCGGAAGCTTTTCTGCTCACTGACCCAGCAATTAAGCTGACGCTTCTTCAATTCGCTATTGATGCTCTCCTTCCCTGTACGTAGACGAACTGAACTGCCATCAATTTTTATCCCTTCAAGACGAATAACCTGCTGAAATTCGTAGTGAATACGATCTCTATCGATCTCAAAATAGGCCTCATTCGCTTTGCCACGTACAAGATCCTGTACATGGATATAGCCTAACACTGTTTGACGTTGCAAGCTTGCTAGCCACTGGTCTGCTACGTCTGGATGGTTGCGTCGGACTAACTCCTCAAAGCTTTGCTTGCTCAATTCCTCGCCCTGTGTACGACGCAGCACAAACGGGAGATTATAGGTCTTGACTGGCTTGATGTTCAACTTCTTATCCAGTTCGTCATATAAAGCGACTGTAAAGTCGCTCTCCATGCCACCACGAAAGCTCTCTAGATCTGATAGATAATATCGTTTTTTGGTACTGGAAGAATTGCGTATTTCGGTGCCAAACTTACTCCAAACAGCGATCTGTGACTTACGATATTTCTTATACCGCTCTTCTGCCTGCTGCTGATCACCAGGCGGCTCTTTGTCATACAGTGTTGGGACCAGCCGATAGAGACGCTCCGTAGTCCGGACCTTGTCATCATCAAAAGGTTGAAGTTTTACACGTTCACAAGCGGCAACTGCTTCCAGTGGGGAGTATTTTCTCGTATATGCCAAGAATTTTTCGTGTTCCAGGTACGCCTCATTGAGTACTTTATTAAAGACCTCGCGTGTCGTTGTCGCATCATTTCCTATACGTTGCATATACTGATAGACGTAGTCGGGTACAACAAGCCAAATACGGTTCGGGATTTGGATCTCATGCGGTTCACGCCCTCGTCGTCCCAGGCGTCCAATACGTTGTATCGCTTGCGCAGCACTTCGCGCTTCGCACACCAGAAATTCCTTGCTCTTTTTATCGGTCAGATCTACCCCAACGTCTATTGTCGTCGTCCCAACACTCAAGCGGCGTTGGAGTGCCTCTGATCTCTCCTCAGGGTCCATATATCCATGCACCTCACCAACATCCTGTGCGGGATACCGTTCACGCAGTTGCTCAGCGATGGATTTGGCTTCATAGACACTATCAACAATAAACACTCCGCGTGCAGGTGTCGTGGAACTATCAGCCCAATGAAGGATCGTATCCAACGTAGCACGTATTGCATCGCCGCCTTGCCAACGCAACAAATCCGCTGACAGGATGTTTACCTCGACAGGCTCACATACCACATGACCTGTATCCGTGAAACGATCCGTTACCTCCAACACATCTATACCAAGACGCTGCACGTACTGCTTGAAGAGAGGTTGTGGTGTGGCGGAAGAGAAAATGAAGATATGCGGTTTACTCGGTGCCATATTTTTTGCCGTGCCGATCATGAAGGCAGCATTGGCTATCTGCTTAGCACTGTACAGATGAAACTCGTCAAAGGCGATCACCGGATAGTTCCCCAGGATATGTTGGAAAGCACGTACTCCAAAGCTCATACTGAATGAGTTGAACATCTGGCCGTAAAGATTATACATTGCCAGGTAGAGCACATCGGGATTCGTGAGTACAGCAGTATGTCTCCCCTCGGTAGCCCAAGCGAGAGCGTGAGCATGACTGCGCATATGTGTTTGTTCGGCGACAATATCATTCATGCCCTGGCTGTCGAGAATGCCAAGTTCTTGCGTGGAAAATTTGTCGTGCAGCGAGACATATTGATCGAGGATCAATTCGTTGGTGGGATAGACACCACAGGTGTAGGTACCATCCAGTAAGGCAGCGGCAAAGTTTGCCAGCGTTTTGCCGCTGCCAGTGATACTGGTATTTTCAATACAAATGGTTTGACATGTGTGAATGGCCTTGCGTACATATTCGAGTGTTTTGAGCTGATGCGTATAGGGCTGCAACTGACCAATAAAAGGCGTGTTGAGCCTCTCGTAACGCAGATCCTTTACCAGAATTCGCATAGATTTTCTCCATAATAGCCCATACGTAGAGGAATTTGTACAGGGACCTCTTCGTGAGCAAACGTCGCAACCAGATATGCCCCTGGTACGTCATCAAAGACCGGGTTCGCGATGAGGTGTCCTGGCAAGGCATTGGCGATGATATCAAAAACGACAGGGCGTGCGCTCTTTGCCAGATCGTCCCAGGCTAGCAGTGGATACTCCGATTGTTTTGCCCTCATCTCGTGTCCTGTACTCGGCTCTGTATGGCGGTGTAGCTCTTGTGGTACCGTAGTGAGCAATTCCGTTTTCGCCATAAACTTGCCCAAGCGCAGATAACGCGGAAATGTCATCGCTTCCGCACCCACCACATAGCTACGGAACATCGTTCCCGGACGAAAACACTTCACAAAGCCCCAGTCGGGATACCCGATACTCTGTTGCTTATTGCCCAGACTGTAACTTTCGCTCATCGTATTGTACTGGCTCACCACGTAGCTACCCCGCATGAGTCGGGCGGGGGTGATATAGCGTTTGCCCACTTGGGCCAGTTCCTCGCGGTAACGTGGCTTCTGTATCTCATTATGCCAGGGTGAGACGGCCCACCCCAGCGCATACGTGAGAGCATAGTTATGAAGAAATGGACCCGTCTCGGCAACTTTGCCCCGCTCCGTTGTTGCGAAGAACAGGTAGTCGTGGAGCACAAGATCGCAACGATAGAGTTCCATGCCTACGCCTCCGTATCGTTCTCGCCTGCTTCATCCGCTACATCCTTATCCTTACTCTTGACATCCTTGACGTAGCGAAGAGCATCTTCATCAAGCTTTTGTAGCATATTACGGAGCAATGCTTCGTCTTCGTACAGGGCCTGCACACCTGCCAACATTCCTCCTAGATCTTCGACTTTCCGCTTGCGTCCAAACACCTGAGAGAGTGTCGCCTGTTCCACCTGTGGCCAGGTGTCAAGAAACTGATCTACACTCAGATAATCAGGCAAGGTCCCACCTTCTTTCGCAGCAATGACATCATAGTAGTGCTGAGTCAGTTCGAGGTTGCTGAATAGCTCAGTGTCACTGAAGTACACTCCAAGAATATGGTTGCGGATAAAGCCTTCCCGGTTGCTCTCGGCCCCATAGCGGGTCGTTTTCAGAATATTGCCGAGCACATAGGCAAACTCGATTGCGGTGACATCCAACAATGTTTCTGCTGTAGGGATAAAAATCTGAGGCAACACATTCTCACGGCTGGCGAAGGCGCTTCCAGCAATACCCCCAGCGACAGTATCCTGTATGGCATTCAGCTTGATATTGCGCATCACCTGAGGGATATCACGTACAACGAAGCCACTATCCGTCAGCACACGAGCACGCTGGCTGCCTGCATCCTTTGTTGCCGCATAGCCATAAAGGATGCAATCAGGACATTGACCGCAACTGGCCCCCATAATCTGACATTCTGCTTGTTTGGTCCCTTTCCCTCTCTCTTTCTTGCCTTCACCTGCACGTTGCAAAATACCAAGATCGCGTAGCAGCGCCTTCCCAGTTCGTCGCTCCGGGGCTATTTGCTTCCGTTTATACATTACCACCCGATCAATCTGTTTCCGTGTGGTAATACCCGCCTGGAGACGTTCAACATCGAGTGTCTCCCCTTCCGTCGTAAAGATCGCATGTGACTTTGTCTCACGCAGTACAACGATCTGGACAAAGCGATTCTGGCGATATCGTGGTATCTGTTCGTGAAATGCATTTGTGTACTGATTGAGAAGAGTAGTGAACTGTTCGAGCATAATCTTTCCTCCTAAAAAATGGAAACAATGATGTACATTTGGACGTTCGATAGCAACAAGTATGGCATGTGATCACTTCGTTTCTACAGGAAGTTGCTGTTTTTTGTGCTCCTCCCAGTACTGGTTGACCTTCTGGAAGGTGAGAAAGTAGATGGCATCGGCCAGATGATTCTCTTCATGCGTTAGCTTAGAGACACTCCGCCCACATACCTTGATAAAAAGATCGTTGATCAGCAAGGTTGCAAGCTGCTCAGTAATCTCAATGCGGTTTTTCCACTCAGGACAGTAGCCTCCGCCATCGATGATACGCTCCAGACGTTTGAGCACGGTACCAGCAACTCTGGCAATCAGTTCCTCGTTTTCACTGCTACTGGCATTGTTCTTCACTGCCTCAACGCCAGTCCGAAAAAGGGTTTCAAAACGATGTGCTCGCCCTTTCTCGCCTGTTGACGGACGATAGAGTCGTAGACAAGTATCAGTCATTCTTTCAGCAAGATTCATAAGGTCCCCTCCTTCTTTGTCGATCATCAGTTCATATCCCTCAGCAGAGAGGGTGCGGCGTATTTCGTCAGCATGATCTCCTTGTTGTGGCAACAATATCTGGCAAGCACGTGTAAAAGCAGGATAGGCTGCCGCCTTATTGCGTTCGCGCTGTTTGTAGAGGGTCGCACCAGCCAGGTAATTCGTCTTGACTTGTTCCAGTATATTTGCCACTTGTTTATCAAGGTTGCGTCTCTCACCGCCTTTACCCTGGTACAACCCTGCGTTTATCTCCCAGACGGCTGCAAGGAGATCGAGCATTACGGGTACTGCTGTCATCGGAATACGAGCGCCACTTTCTGAGGCTCGCATATCAATATCCGCAAATTCGCCTTCGGTACGACGTATTGGCATAAGTCCAGTTAGTAACGGATGAAGCCCTTCCACTTCAATGATGGTCTTCATCTGTTCTGGCCGTGTAATATTCAGGTATGGTTTATCGGTAATATAGACGCGAACTCCGGTGAGCAGGTGGATTAACACAGCAGCGTAGAGTGCTTTTGTCCATACTTCGATAAAAGTAGGTTTCAGCCGCTCATCAGTTTGTTTTGCGACTACAGTATCATAGGTAATCAGCATATAGTTAGGATTCTTGAAAGAGAAGGTGATACGATCACCCTGCTTCCCACGTGCCTTGCCTTCTTTTGTGGGCGTCTTCAAAAAGGCTGCCTGATTTGCAAACATCGCCTGTACCTGCTCCAGCCATTCCTCGTCAACCCTGCGTTGTTCTAGCCAACGCGTCGGCAAGCTCGGATCATCTTTCCCACCGCGCAATACCAGTCGGCTCACGGCTGTCTCTTTGGGATCAAAGTTCCTCAACAGCTCTCTGCTGGCATACTCCCATAACTGAGGAGTAAACGAGTAATCAGGCAAGACATAGAGATGCAAGCGATAGGAGCCATTGTAATCAGTATCCCTGGGGTAACTCTGACCACTAAGCTTACGGAGCATAAACTCCAGGTAGCACATCGGGCACCAACGCATCTGACCTTTTACGGAAAGTGAGGGTTGCAATTTGTTGGAAAAAACCAGTGCCTGCTGACCCGCAATATCGGTAATAATGTCTTTGCTCTTCATCCCTGATGGGATATCTCGACTACAAATGACACATGCCGGTTTATGTGATGAGCGTGATCTGGCCAACTCATACGTTTTGAGACGGTTATCGTCGATACAACGATCAGCATTGAACGAAAACGTGAGGTACGTACGCAGGTAGTTTGCAATATCGCCCTGAAGGCCGAGCTCCTCATTCACAAAGGCCAGACGACGCTCCTCTTGATCAAGAGGAGCGAGAGCCTTCAAAGCCTGTTCCCCAAGTGCCTGTCTGACATCTATGGTCTCGACCTCTAATGCTGTTCGGTTACTGGACGTGAAATGAGTGTTCATCAGCCAATGGTACGCGATAATAAGGCAGTGATCCGCAACGCCCCCTGTGTGTAACAAGCTGCTGTACTGCCGGATAGCATCAGCCACATGAGAAGGTGTATGAAAAGTCACGAGAAGCCATTTCAGCGGATCTACCGGATACAGCAACGCTTTTGCAATATCCTCTATCCCCATGAACATGGTATATACGGTATTCCAACGCTGAGCAAACGCCTCTTCTCCATCAGCATCCAGAGGAAGAGTGAAGCGCTGGTAGAAGTCTTCGGCACTGCTATATTTCTTTTTTTCGACGCGTTTTGCAACGACTTTCGCGAGAAAACCTGCTGATTTTTTTGCGATAGGACGATCTTCTATGACCTTGAGAAGTTGCTCAAGAGGACTGAACAGATAAACATCTTTGCGGAACTTTAAGTGCTGACCATAGAGACAAGCCTCTTCTGTGACAGTGTAACTGGCTTCGCCTGCTTGGTCTCTGATATTGCTAAACAGGTTTGTAGCGATTGTTTGACGTAATGCATCTGCATCAAACACAATCCCTTTGGGGCCAACATACAAAATGCCATTCGCAAAGTAAAGGACTGGATAGAGCCCATGAGTCGCAAGTGCCTCTTCAGTCGCTTTGTGAATGAGAAGCGTTGAGAGACCACGGTAGTCATCCAGTTCGTGATAATAAAATTGCAATTCTGGAAGGGCTGTCTCATTGGGAATGATACCTGTACGTTTACTCGTCCTCTTTACTGTATTCAGGGCAATAGCACCATCTCTGGAAATCTCACGCAATCGGTTCTCTGCCGTCCCACAATCGCGTGCAGTTTGCTGACTGGCGAAAGCATCGGCAAGATGTACAAAAGTAAGCAGATGAGTCGTCCCAGGCGTACACGCTGACAGATCAGCCACTTTAGGACTCAGTAACGAGACGCTTGCAGCCCGTATATCTTCTGCTGTTACGTTCACAAACTGGCGCAAGTTCATCCGTTCAATAAGAGCCTCCAGTGCCGATAGAGGTATGCTAAAATCACTTGCGCCCGTACGCGTTTTCGCCACCTCACTATCCTTATAAGCATCATGCAGCGTATAGAGAACGAGTGTACGCTTAAACGCATTCTCGCTCATCTGGTAATAGCCCTTTTCTTGAAGATACTCCAGGAGACGCGTCAGTGCATAAGCACCATTAAGAATATGCGTACGCAATGGCTGATCGATGTGGTATTCAGGACCACGTTTGGCCTGTTTCCAGGCATACGACTTGGCAGCTTTAAATGCCCATCCCTGCTCTAGCATAGCAGGGACCGCATATCGCTCCATGTATTCACTCAGTATCGTGTGGTATCGCACCATTTCGTTTCAACCTCCTATTTTTGTTTTGTCTAGTGAAATTGTAAGCTACTTGCTGAGCGCGGTTGCGCTCACTCCGAACAACTTTAAGCGAGTAAAGTGAATACGCGACTCTACTTATCCCTTTCATATGCTTATATATTCTTGAAACCACGCTTCTAATTCTTCACTCATACTTCACCTTCCAAACTTTTTGAGTGTATGCATCAAACTAGAGCTAACTAGGCTACAAAAGCAGCCTATATCTTAGCTTCTATATAGGTATACAAACTTAGGATATGAATTGGTGCATGGTTAATAAACATGCAGATTAGAGATGATTTCGTTAGTAATACAATGGCATGGCGTTGCAATCCATAAAAGAAATACTACCAAACCTATCTTACAGTGGAGGAGTGACCTCAATTGCGCTCACTCCTCCACTGTAAGATAGGTTTGGTAGTGACGAGCGACGAGTTGCATCTGCTTTATGAGTTCAGGCGGACCAAGAACGGTACACTGTTCACCATAACTAAGTAAGATACGACGTGCATCAAACAAGTTTGGCACCTGTGCCGTCACCGTAGCAGAGCCATCAGGATGTTTCTGGACATCCTGACCAGGAAAATGATTGCTCACACTATGACGAGCAATGAGAGAGCTTAAATGATAACGTAAGACATAAAACGGACGTGGAGGGTGATCAGGAACAGAACGTGTGCTCAGGATCACAGCACTGCCAGGAACAATGTAGTCGAGACGAAAACGCGTCTCGTTCTGCTTGTACAGATGCCATCCTAGAAGATAAATATGTCCATCTCTAAATACCAGGGATCTGGGCTCTATGGTATGGATATATTCCTTTTCATGGCGAGGCGCACGATAAAGAAGTTGAAGCTGGCGGTTCTGCTGTATCGCCAACTCGATGCGCTGCACTGTCTCTGGATCTGCGTGTTGATAATCGGTGGTCTCCTGGAGATCAATACGAAAAGAACGACGTCGTTGATTGACAACCTTCTGGAATTCAGGGGAAAGCCTCTGCAAAAGGAACGTCAACAACGTCCGAATTTCGTCAGCATGCAGGAGGGAAGAGTCTGTAAAGGTATCCAGTAACGTCGCAAACGTTTCCAGCAGGTTTTCCTCTAAGGGAAGGCAGAAAGGAGAGTTGTGCCAGGTATAATACTGGCTCTTTTTATCGAAAATAATCTTGCAATCAAGCAACCGAAGTGCCTGAATATCGTGACGAAATTGGTAACGTTGCTGTTGAATGATACTCCGAGCATTCTCCATACGATCATAAACGAGCAGATTTTGCGTATCCAGTGAGGCGATAATTTCCTCATAACGATGAGGACGTTTATGCAGCAGAGCGAGAAGCGCAAGGCGTCGCCTCATCGCTCGCTCTGCTGGCGTATCACGTTTCATGAGTATCAAAACTCCTCACTTTGATTTGATAGGTTCTACTAGAAGAAGAATATCGTACTCATGATAACAGTGAGTGTCAATAGAAAAGCAAAAGACTTTTCTCATACAAGAGAGGCATCAATGCAAACAGAAGGTAAAGAATACATACCTATTTCCCTGTTGAATGCGTACGCGTACTGCCCACGTCGTTTCTACTACGAGTTTGTGCTTGGGGAAATGGTTGTCAACGAGCATGTATTGGAAGGCCAGCAACTACACGAGCGTGTTGATACTCCTGGTAGTAGCACAAGAGAGGGAAAAGAACAATTACGCCACATCTATCTCTGCGCTCCCAGGCTCGGCTTGATTGGCTACTGCGATCTGCTTGAGGTGGATGGACAGCACACTGATCTCAAAAAGCTGGCCCAGGAAGGGAAGCTGTACCCTGTCGAATATAAAAAAGGGAAAATGGGAAAGTGGCTCTCCGACCATACGCAGCTGTGTGCGCAAGCAATCGCCTTAGAAGAAGTACTGGACATTGCGGTTGGAAGTATCACGCATGGCTACATCTTCTACATCGGTTCCGCACGGCGCGACGAGGTACTCATTGATGAAACGCTAAGAGAGATAACTCTGAAAATGCTGACCGAAGCACATCAGCTCACAAAAGCACAGCAACCCCCAGTTCCTATTACGAACTGGCGTAAATGTCGGGATTGTTCGCTAGAGCCAATATGTCTGCCTCGTGAAGTGATCACGCTGCAAACGCTTATGACGAAAGAAGGATGAAAGAAACAATGGCCATTCTGTACTTAACCGAACAGCAAGCCTGGGTGGGACGTGAAGGTGATTGTCTCATCGTACATATTCCAGAACTCGATGAAACCGGGAAGAGCAAGGTGAAACGGGAACGTAAAATGACGGTTCCGCTCTTCAAAATTGAGGAAGTCATGGTTCTGGGAGATATCACGCTTACTACACCCGCATTGGTGAGCCTCCTGAAGGCAAGAGTTCAGATAACGTACCTCAGCAAATATGGACGGTACCTGGGAAACTTGAGTCCACAATTGACAAAGAACAGTATCTTGCGTATGGCTCAGCACGCCGCACATACAGATGCAATCAAACGACACTCTATTGCACAACGTTTTGTTCTTGGCAAACTCCGTAATATGAGAACAGTAGTAATGCGCTACCACAGAAGCCATCCAGATCCACTGGTCAATACACAAATAGAGCGATTGACACATTGTATCAAAGCTGCTGCACAGACAAAATATGATGGCATTCACGAGACCGTTTTTGTGCATGAGATTGACGCTGAGGTGGTAGAGGAACAAAGCATAACAGTCGTCGATCGAATGAACGGCTTAGGTTCGCTCTTAGGCTGTGAAGGTGCTGGGAGTGCCGCGTATTTTGGTGTCTTTGAGCGATTGATAAAATGCGGCTGGGAACACGGATTTTGCAAGCGCGTCAGACGTCCACCGACTGATCCGGTCAACGCCATGCTCAGTTACGGCTACGTCATTTTAACAGGGCAGGTCGCCAGCGCCCTGGCAAGTGTCGGCTTTGACCCATACATTGGCTACCTCCATGCGTCCCGTTATGGGAAACCATCTCTAGCGCTCGATCTTATGGAAGAGTTTCGACCAATTATTGTTGACTCGGTGGTATTAAACTTACTCAATAATCGACAACTGGAAGCAAAAGACTTTGTCCTGGAGCTGAACAGCTATCGTATGACGGATGCGACCAAACGTTTATTTCTTGAAAAATTTGAGGAGCGTATGCAAGAAGTGATCACTCACCCCACCTTTTCCTATAAAGTCTCCTACCGCCGCTGTCTGGAGCTTCAGGCACGTCTCCTCGCGAAGTATTTGATTGGTGAAACACCAGACTATACGCCATTTACTGTACGATGATGGAGAAAGGCAAGAACAGTGCAGGAGTCAGCGTAAGAGGTGAGCGCCAGAGCCATCTCTACGTTGTCGCGTACGATATCCCAGACGACAAAAGGCGCACGAAAGTCCATAAAATACTCAAAGGCTTTGGGCAATGGACAGAATTTTCCTTGTTTGAATGCTTTCTCACAAAAAAGGAATGCCTGCTCCTGCGTGCAAAACTAGACAAACATCTGAATCCAGGTACCGATCGGATACGTATCTATACCATTTGCGATACCTGCCTCGCAAAAATAGACACGATCGGCATTCCTGAACCAAAAGAGGACACCAGCTACCTTATATAAGATATAAGCACGATACGAAAGTATGGAAGCAGTGAAAGGAGACAAGTAGAAATGCGAGAGGCGGAGCTGTGGGATGCTCAAGCAGAGCCTCTCGCAACACTTTTTGTGCTCAACCAGTCCCAGATATGCATTGATAAACCACAAAAAGCATGCTACAATTCCTTTTAGCAATACCCTCTCGCAACAGCTTCTGTGGGCAGGCTTACCACGCGATCTTACGGAGAGAGGGGTTGTAGAAGGGCTTTTCGCGAACGGGCGATTGAAAC
>JAABUQ010002887.1_pt1 | contig 32819 bp, 24 predicted proteins | sample 5560001 | NCBI WGS metagenome assembly JAABUQ01 (sample SAMN10711888, study PRJNA513371) | rock metagenome | isolation source: Antarctica rocks | place: Antarctica: Victoria Land, Finger Mt nord | collected 2015-12-18 | reverse complement strand
CCCCCCCACCAAGATCCTGCCGCCGCCGGCCCCCCCCCACAAGCTCATGCCGCCGATGGTGCCGCCGAAGGTCTTGCCGGCCCCGCAGGTCATGGGCAAGGCTTCGCCCCAGTACTGATCCGAACCCGGCCGGGTCGGGAGGGACGACCTTGGGTCGACCCTTTCGACCGGAGCCCGATCAGGCGACGTCTTCCGGAAACGGAGGACGTCGCCTTTTTCGGCGCGCGGCGTGTCCCGGCTCAACCCGGTTGGGGGGGATCGGCTTGCGGGACTTGATCGCGCCGCCAGGCGTCGAGGCCCGCCCTCAACTGCTCGGTCGAGGCCGACAGCGAGCCGACGAGCGGGATCAGGCCATGACGCCTGGCCAGCCCTTGATGATTGACGATGCTCCGCCCGCCCACGAAGATCGGGACGTCGCGGATCTCGGAAAGCTCCTCGAACCGCTTGTTGATGTTCCGGGACAGGACGAACGACAGGGCGAGGGCGTCGGGCCGCCAGGTGTCGATGGCCTTCCGATATTCGCGGGCCGGCAGGTCGACGCCCATCGGCAGGGCCCGCCAGCTCGCCAGCTCCAGGGCCAGGCTCACCATCAGGACGCCCCCCTCGTGGCGGTCCCCCTGGATCGCCCCGACCAGGACCGTCCGGAGCGGCCGGAGGTTGGCCCGTCGCGCCTGGTCCAGGAGGCGACCGAGCCGGCCGAACAGCGCCGCGACGGCGCAATGCTCCTGGAAGATGTCGCATTCCCGGCGGAACCAGCGCTCGCCGATGTCGATGAGGGCCGGCTCGATGACCCGCTCGACCAGGTCGATCGGCGTCGACCGCTCGGCCTGGCGATCGAGGATCGCCTCGGCGCCGGGCATGTCGCCGGCGAGCAGCCGGTCGACGACCTGCGACGACGCGCCGCGGTCGCTCGCCCGGGCGCCCGCCGGGGCGCGGATCTCCAGCCGCCCGGCCTGGTAGTCGCCGATCAGCTCGCCGATCGGGCGCCCGGAGTGCGCCAGCTTCGCCAGTTGGCGGAGCACGCCGACTTGTTCGTGGGCGTAACGCCGGTGGCCCGAGGGCGACCGCTGCGGGTCGGGGAACCCGTAACGACGCTCCCAGACCCGCAACGCGTGGCAGCTCACGCCGGTCAGCTTCGAAACGGCCGCGATCGGATATTCCCCCCGGCCCGTGGCTTGTGACATGGCTCGCACCCCTCGACCGCCCGCCGGCCTCGTCGTCCGTTTCCAAATCTCGGTGTAAACACGCCGTCGCCGCGCGACCAAGGCAGCCCGCCGCCCTCTCGCCTTCACGCCACCCACTCGACATCCTTTGAAAAGCATCGCTGCCTTATTATGCCCGAAACCCGCCGGGCCGCGGGGATGCGGGCCTGTCGATCCTGGGGCCCGGGCTTGGAGGCGACGGCCGGGGCCCGATATGATGGGCGTCGCCCCGGCGATCCGCGATCGACGTATTCAGCAATTAAGATGCCACACCGGGCTAATGTCGGAGAATTGCAAGCATGAGCCCCGACCAACTGCCCGGGTCCTGGCGAGCGACCCTGGCCGGCGAGTTCGACCAGCCCTATTTCGGGACGCTCCGCGAGTTCCTGGCCCGCGAGCGGGCCGAGCACCCGGTGTTCCCGCCCGAGGAGGACGTCTTCAACGCCTTCCGGCTCGCCCCGTTCGAGGGGGTCAAGGTGCTCCTGCTCGGGCAGGACCCGTACCACGACACCGGCCAGGCGCACGGGCTCTGCTTCTCGGTCCGGCCCGGGGTCCGGACGCCGCCGTCGCTGGTCAACATGCTCAAGGAGCTGAAGGCCGACTGCGGCTGCAAGGTCCCCAACAACGGCCACCTCGTCCCCTGGGCCGAGCAGGGCATCCTGATGCTCAACGCCGTGCTCACCGTCCGCGCCCACCAGGCCAATTCGCACAAGGACAAGGGCTGGGAGAAGTTCACCGACGCCGTGATCCGCGCCCTCGGGGACCGGCCCGACCCGGTGGTCTTCGTCCTCTGGGGCGCCTACGCCCAGAAGAAGGGGAAGCTGGTCGACCCCGGTCGGCATCCGATCATCGCCTCGGCGCACCCGTCGCCGCTCTCGGCCGCGAAGTTCTTCGGGACCCGGCCGTTCTCCAAGGTCAACGCCGCCCTCGAAGCCCAGGGCAAGGCCCCGATCGACTGGCAATTGCCCGACCTTTGATCGAGGGATGGGGATGCGACTCCGCCGCCGATTCTCCCTTCGGACCGTCATGATCGCCGTGGCCATCGCGGCGGCGGTGATGGGCGGGGTCCGCCGGCACCTCCAGGACCGCGAGGCGGCGGAATGGGCCCAGCTCACCCGCCAAAGCCTGAAAACCATCGGCCCGATCCCGCCCCCCGACGCGGCACTCTATCGGACGCGGGCCGAATACAACGCCGCGGCCGTCAAGAACCTCGGCCGGATGCTCGCCGAGGCCGAGCGAAACCCGGCCTACGCCGCCGAGATCGCCCCCGCCGGCTGGACCCCGGATCACCTCCGCGCCTGGATCGCCTGGCACGACGACGCCCGCCGCCGCAATGAGCGGGCCGCCACCCATCCCGCCCTTTATATCGAGCCCGACCCGCCGATGCCGGGGTATGACCGGTGACTCAAGGGGCCGCCGCGGTGTCGAAGGGGGCGAGCGTCGGCTCGATCGGGCTGTTGTCGTGGACCAGGGCGCCGAGCTTGCCGACGAGGAAGCCGTGCCCTTCGGCGACCTCCAGGTTGAAGACCGGCCGGACCTGCTCGCCCTCGACCGACTCGACCCGGGCGACGCCCCCGAGGACGCGGACGGCGTCGCCGGGCTTGAGGTCGCGGGCCATGGTCCAGCCCTGGCCGGCCTTCCAGAAGCGATGGATGCCGGTGGCCACGACGGCCTCGTCGCCGAGCCGGACCCGGAGCGTCGCGGCGGGCGGGTTGTGGAAGGCGGCCACGACGGGCTGATACGCCAGGGCGCCGGTCTTCGGGTCCTGGGCCAGGACCAGGTCGCCCGCGCGGATCGACTCGATGGCCCGGCCTCCCTTGATGGTCCGGACGGCCGTCCCCGCCCCGAAGCAGGAATGGTGCGCGTAGACGAAGTTCACGGCCGGCGCGACCACGATGGGATTGCTCCGGGTCGTGCGCGGGATCGGGGCCGTGGTGGTCGTCGACGGGCCGGTGGCGATGTAAGGGGCGGCCTGGGGCGTGTAGGCGATCGGGACGTCCTCGGTGACGGTCACGGGCGAGGCGGGCGGCTCCTCGGCGAGGGCGTAGCCCTGGTGGTCGGTCCACCACCGGAGCCAGGCCACGGCGTCGCCGCCGAGGTCCTGGCCGGTGATCTCGCGGAGGGCGATCAGGGCGGGCTCGTTGGACCGGCGGACCGCCGCGTTGGTCCGCTCGATCGAGGCCACGTCGTCGGCCAGTTGTTGCCGGGCCACGGCGGCGGACCGCTCGGTTTCCCGGATCATCTGCCCGATCGGGATGCGAAGTTGCTCCTCGCGGGTGGTGCTCTGATAGATCGGGGACGATCCCACCAGGGCCGCCGCGTTCCTCTGGCTCGCGGTCGCGGCCGGCAAGCCCGCGACGAACGGCTGCAAGTAGCCCGGCGGAGCGACGATCTGCCCGCCGAGGCCGTTGGGGTCCTCGCGGGACCCGAGGTCCTCGACGAGCACCGGCAGGCCGTCGGCGTCGGTTTCGAGCGTCATCCCGGGCCGGTCGGGGAGGTTCGGCGGCGCCGCCGGGGTGTAGACGCGACGGAGGTTCTCCGTCCGCCCCTCGACGACCAGGACGCCCGGCGAGCCGGGGCCGCCCACCGGGCGGACCTCGTACTTGATCGGGTCGCGGATCAGGCCGACCCAGAGCCGGACGAATTCGCGAGGGTCGCGACGCCGGAGCGTCTCGACGGCCGAGCGGCGGGCCGGGGCCGACCGGGAGGAGACCGCCAGCGACGCCAGCGCCCGGGTGGCCGTCGGCGAGTCGACCTGGCCGAGCAGTTGCACGGCCCGGGCCGGATCGGCGCGGCGGCCGGCGACGAACGTGGCGAGGATCGCCGGCACGGCGTGAGGGTCCGCGATCGCGGCCAGCGCCGCCTCGGCCTCCGCTCGCCGCGCGGGCTGGTCGAGCATCGTCCGGTACTGGTCGAGCAACGGCCGCCACTTCTTGTCGGCCTGCTTCCGGGCGTCGGCCTCGAGCTTCTCGGCGGCGACCCGGGCGTCGGTGGTCCAGCGGGCGCCTCGCTTGATGTAGCCGAGCCGCCGCCAGGCGCGGTCGCGGGTCGGGTCGAGCCGGGTGACGGCCGTGAAGTGGGCCCGGGCCTGGTCCTTCAAGCCGTGCTCGTCGGCCCAGACGCCCATCGACCACTGGCCCTCGGCGGTGTACGGGGCCTTCGCCCGCCGCGACTCGTACTCGGCCAGGGCCGGGTTCCCCCGGGCCTGCTCGGCGATGGCCTCGGGGCGGAGGAACCCCCCTTGATAAGCCACCAGGCCCATCAGCCCCCGGGCCGTGGCGTTGGTCGGGTCGGCCACCACCGCCAATGCCAGGTGCTTGAGCCGCTCGGCGGTCAGCCCCCGCGCCTCGCACCAGAGCGCCAGCCGGACCTGGCCCTCGGGGGTCCGGCCCGACCGGAGCCGGGCGTCCTGATACGCTCGCCGGACCTCCGCCGGGGTGGTCTCGGGCGCGACGGCCAGGAGGCTGGAGCAGAAGGCCAGGGCAAGCATCGGCGTCCCCTCGCGAAGGGTCGAGGTCGATCGGATGACCGATCCTTTATACCTCGGCCGGCGGTCCCGGACCAGGAGGACGCCGGGATCGTGAGCGACATTCACCGATTTCGTCCGCGCCAACACCGGCCCCCTCTCCCCCCGAGAGAAGGTCGGGGGGAGGGGCGTCTCCGGTCGATTGGCGCCGATGAGAGGGCAGGTCGGACATCGATGCTCCGGATGCGGCACCCCTCACCCCCGGCCCCTTTCCCGGAGGTAGAGGGGAGACGTCTCGCGCTTTCATACGTAAGTTTCGTCATGGTACCGTCACTGCTCGATCCGGATCGCGTGATTCGACAGGGTTTCGAAGCCGTCGGGGGTGATGAGGTAGTTCCGCTCGTACCGCATCCCGCCGACGCCTTCGATGTAGAGGCCGGGCTCGATGGCGAGGACGTCGCCGGCGACCAGGGTCTCGACGCTCCCGGGGACGAGGTAGGGGGGTTCGGGGTGGCCGAGGCCGATCCCGTGGCCGACGTGGGTCGGGAAATGGTCGAGGAGCCCGAGCCCTTGGAAGTGCGACCGGACCGCGGCGTCGACGTCGCGGGCGACGGCGCCGGGCTTGAGCCGGCTTTCGGCCGCTTCGAGGGCCCCCACGCAGGCCTCGAACAGCTCGCGCTGGCGGGGCGTCGGCCCGCCGCCGACGGCGAAGGTGTTGGTGAAGTCGCCCCGGTAGCCGTCGACGACCACCGAGAAGTCGAGCAACAACAGGTCGCCGCGCTCGATCACCCGCGCCGTCGGCGGGCCGCCCTTGTCGGTCGCCGTCCGGGGGCCGGAGGCGAAGTCGCCGTAGACGATCACCCGTTGGCCGAGGTGGCGGATCGCGGCGTCTTGGACCAGGAGGTAAACCTCCAATTCGGTCATGCCCGGCTCGACCTTCGCCAGGGCCGCCGCGTGCGCGGCCTCGCCGGCCCCGATCGCGAGGCGGAGGACGGCGACCTCGTCGGCGTCCTTGGCCCGGCGGAGGGGGCGGATCAGCGGGCCGATGTCGACGACCTCGACGTCCGGCCGCGCCGCCCGGAGCCCTTCGACGACGCCGGCGGGCACGGCCGCCAGCTCGACGCCGAATCGCCGGCCCGGGATCGCCGCCAGCCGGGCCAGGGCCGTCTCGACGAGCTGCCCCCGGCGCGGGGCCGTCGGCCGGCTCCCGTCGTACCAGACCGGGGCGACCCCCTCGTCGACGTGAGCCCGATCGATCTCGGTTTGCAGCAGGTTGTCGGCCACCAGGATCGACCGGCCCGGCTCCAGGATCAGGAGCGCCGCCGACTCCATCGTCCGGAACTCGAACGGGGCCGGGACGTAGTTGGCGTAATAGATCAGGTGCGACGGGTCGCCCACGATCAGGGCGTCGCACCCCTCGCGCAACGCCGCGAACAACCACCGACGCCTCGTCGCGCACCCCTCCGCGGTCAACATCGGTTCCCTCGAATCGAAGAGATGGAACCGCCAAGACGCCAAGGACGCGGAGGAAAGAGAGGGAGGAGAATGGAAATCGAGATTCCCGATCCGGAAACTCTCTTCTCTCTCCTGCCTTGGCGATCTTGGCGATCTTGGCGTCCTGGCGGTTGAACTCTTTATTTCAGCGCTGGACCCGGGCCGAGCCGCCCTTGGCGAAGGCCTCGACTTCGGGGAGCCTGGCCATCGTGGTATCGCCGGGGAAGGTGGTCAAGAGGGCGCCGTGGGCCCAGCCGAGCTTGAGGGCTTCCTCGGGGGGCTTGCCGGCGAGGAGGCCGTGGATCAGGCCGGCGGCGAAGCCGTCGCCGCCGCCGATCCGGTCGATGACGTCGAGCTGGGCGGTGGGGCTGACGTAGTTCTGGCCGTCGAGGTGGAGGACCGCCGCCCAGTCGTGGCGGTTGGTCGAGTGGACCTCGCGGAGCGTGGTCGCCACGAGCTTGACGTTGGGGTGGTTCTTGCGGACCTGGTCGATCATCGCGAAGAAGCTGTGCGGATCGAGCTTGGATTGCGAGTGGACGTCCTGGCCTTCGAGGCCCAGGCCCTTTTGCAGGTCCTCCTCGTTGCCGATCAGGGCGTCGACGTGCTCGACGATCTTGCGGATGGTGGCGACGCCCTTCTCGGGCCCGCCGACCGACGCCCAGAGCTTAGCCCGGTAGTTGAGGTCGAACGAGGTGACGGCGCCGGCGGCCTTGGCGGCCTTCATCCCCTCGATGATGACGTCGGAGGTCGTCTCCGACAGGGCGGCGAAGATCCCGCCGGAGTGGAACCACTTGACCCCTTTGGCGAAGATCGCCGCCCAGTCGAAGTCGCCGGGCTTGAGCAGGGCGCCGGCCTCGTTGGACCGGTTGTAGAAGACCACGGGCGGGCGGACCCCCTGGCCCCGGTCGCTGTAGACCGTGGCGATGTTGGGACCGCGGACGCCGTCATGCTCGAACCACTTGTAGAACGGCGTGACGCCCATCTCGCGGACCCGGGCCTGGACCAGTTCGCCGATCCCGTAGTTGACCATCGCGGTGGCGATGCCCGTCTTCAGGCCGAAGCAGTCGGCGAGGTTGGCCGCGACGTTGTATTCGCCGCCCGAGACGTGGATTTCGAGCGAGCGCGCCTTGCGGAACGGGATCACCCCCGGGTCGAGCCGGTTGACCAGGGCCCCCAGGGCGAGGAAGTCCAGCTCGGCAGGCTTCGTGCTCACGTTCAAGGCGCTCATGGCTTCTCCCGGCGGCGGATTCGGGGGATGGGAAATGGGTCATGGGTGGGGAGGATCGGGCCGGATCAGCCATCACCCATCAACGATCAGCCGTTGGATGAGCTGGCGATGTCGACGTAGACCTTCAAGGCTTCTTTGTCTTCGAGCTGGCGCATCATGTCGGCATGGTGGTCGAGGCCGGCCACGGGGTTGGTGAGGATGCGGCCGGTGACGCCCGGATAGGTGTGCTCGCCCATCGAGAGGGCCTGGATTCCCAGCTCGAAGTGGCGGCGGTTGCCGTTGACGCTGGACACCAGGAGCTTGTTGCCGAGGACCCATTCCAGGTTGATCCTGGCCGCGTCGAGGGTGACATCGTACTGGCCGCCGGTGATGCTCGTCCAGATCAGGGCCCCGTTGTGGGCGAGGACTTCCATCGATCGGAAGCAAACCTCGGCGTTGCCGGTGGCCTCGAAGATCAGGTCGGGCTTGCCCACCTGTTTGGCCAGGTCGGCCATCGGGGTCTGCTTGGTGCCCACGTAGGTGGCGCCGTAGGCCTCGGCGATCTCCGACTTCCGGTGGGGTCCGGGGCGGGTGGCCAGGGTGTAGACTTCCAGGCCGCGGAGCCGGAGCATCATCGTGGCCAGCAGGCCGATCTGCCCGGCGCCGAGGACGAACGCCCGCTTCGGGGCCCAGACCTGGAGCCGCTGCTGGGCCAGGTACGCCTGCTCGATCGCCTTGGCGCAGACGCTGGCCGGCTCGGCCAGGACGCCGAGCGGCCGGAGGCCTCGCGGGACCTTGACCATGTACTCGGCGTCGTCGACGAACATTTCCGTCATGTAGCCGTGGCACAGGTTGATCCCGCGCTCGTAATACGTTTCCTCGCTGGTGACGTCGTTCCGGCCGATCTGGTCGAACAGCGACTTGCCGGGGCGGCGGACGGTGCAGGACACGAAGTCGCCGGGGACCAGCTCGGTCACCCCGGCGCCGACCTCGACGACCTGGCCGAAGCTCTCGTGGCCGATCACCAGGAAGTCGCCGCCGGGCGGGGCGTTCCCGTACAGGGCCTCGTTGATCTCGCGGTCCGTGGCGTCGACCCCGACCTGGAGCGCCTTGACCAGGACCCCCCGCCCCTCGGGGACCCGGCAAACATGCGGGTGCGGCTGGTCGGTCACCCCCGGCTCGGGGACCTCGCGCAGGTGGACGCTGTGCGCTTTACCGGGCAAGACGGCGACGGCTTTCATCCAGGGCTCGGCTCGTCGGGTGGGGAGGGATCGCGTGGGCTCTCGAATCGAGAGCCATCGACCGCGGCGATCATACCCGGAGGCCGGACGACTTGCCAAGGATCGGCGGTCCCCAGGCCATTTCGCCTCATTCGTGGTCGTAAAGCGTGAAGTCCCTGTCGAGGAAAAGAATGGTGAAGACGCGGCCAACCCGGTAGCCGACCATCGGAGCCTTGCCGAAGAAGCGGAACGCGACCAGGTTCACGTCTTCGGTCACTTCCGCCGGGAACGATCGGCCGCCCAGCGCCTCCCGCGCGACGATCTCACTCCCGCTCCCGTGGCGAGGGGCCCGCTGGATCTCGGCCCAGGTCAGCCGGCCGAGCCGGTGGAGCGTGTCGGCGAAACCAGCCTTCTCCTCCTTGGTACACCGGGCAAGGCCATAGTTCCCTTCCAGGTACTCCAGGGAAAAGACCGGTCGCAGATGATTCGTCGAGCCAACGGGTTGGGACGAAGGCGGTCCGAGATGCTTGCCACCCTCGCCGCTGGCTGGTTCGCGAACCCTCCTCCCCTTATTCTTGGCCATCGATCAACTGCGTCTTGAAGTAGTCCCGCATCAATTCGTGGGAAATCACCCCGTCCAAACCGGTAAGTTTCCAGGGGGGCTCGGAGTGTGTCATCTCCATGAGCCGGGAAGCTGAAAATTGCCCGTAAACCGCCGCCACTTCGTCCAGTAGGTCGCGGATCTCCTCGCTGTATTTCGCCGGATCGAACGAGTCGGGCGCCGGGATGGCCCCGGCGCCATGCTGCTTGTACTCATGGAAAACGCCAGGCACGGCGGGGCCGAACTGCCAGGCCCTCACCTCGTCGTCAAAAAGCGGCCGGCCCTCGTGAAGGGCCAGGTACAAGCCCTGCGCATAATAAAGCAGCTTCTGGAGTCGGAGGTTCGAAAGGTTGTCGCCCACGTCGGGATCCACGCACGCCAGGAAGTAATGGGCGACATCCTGCGCGGTCAGGGTCGGGGGACTCACGGTCGCCATGTTTTCGCTCTCCACTGATGAACTCGGAGAAGTGGCGCGAGTTTTTCGCCTGGACCATTTTAGCCGGCAGGCTCACCATCGCCAGGAACCGCTGGTCAGGTGCGCTTGACGAGTGATCACAAAATGTTAGCCTGTGTTGGGTGGTAACGAGGATGATCTCCCAGAGGAGTAAGCAATGCCAGTCTCAAGCCAGGACGTAGGGATGGTCGTTCGAGTCTGTGCTCAACATTGTGTCCGAGTCACTTATGGCGTACTTGGCGCCGCCCTCAGTCAGCGTGCGGGCAACCCTGCCGCGCGTCAACAGGACTATGGCAACGCTACCGGCGCGATGGTCAACAAGGCGCTTGGGGTCGGGCCGGTTGCCTCTTGGGCGGTCGGAGTTAACGGTTTTCCCTCTCACCCCGACTACGGAACTCCACCTAACTCCAACTACGATCAAACCTGGAGCATCAACACGCCTTTGTACCACGATTTGTACCACGAAGTGCAACGGTTTCTGAACTGGCTGGACGCCACGGCTCCCGGTTGGGACTCCCACATGCAAAGCACATTCCCGTAAACGTCAACAGTAGCGTGGAACCAACGAACATGGCGGCCCATGACTCAAACGAAGGCGGGCATGACTTCGTCCTGGTCCTGTCCGGCGTCGCCGACCTGGACCCTCGCGTCATGGACGCGCTGTTCGAGGCCGGGTGCGACGACGCGACGCCGAGCCTCCGGTTGGGGCGGGTCACCCTGATGTTCGCGCGGGTCGCGGCGTCGCTCAAGGCGGCGATCCTTTCCGCGATCGCGGACGTTCACCGGGCCGGGATCGGCGCGTCGGTGCTCTCGGTCGATTCTCGCGACCTCGTGAGCCAGGCCGACATCGCCCGGCGGATCGGTCGGACGCGGCAGATGGTCGGCCAGTACCTCTCGGGAAGGCGCGGCCCAGGCCAATTCCCGGCGCCGGTCCGCGACCTGACGGAAGGCCATCCTCTCTGGGCCTGGTCCGAGGTTTCCTCCTGGCTTTGCCAGAACGGGATCGTCGGCGAGGAAGTCCTCCGCGAGTCGCGCGAGGTGGCGATCATCAACAGTACCCTCGAATTCGTCCGCCAGCGTCGATGGGACCCGGAGCTGACCGGGGAGGTCGCCCGGCTCGCCGAAATTGAAGCCTCCACCCCGGCTTGATTGGGGTCATTTCGCCGGGATGCGCCGGGGCGGGGGGCTCCAGCAACCCGGGGCCCCGGGGCGAGGCAAGGAGATGCAACGCCCCGACAAGCGGCCGCGATCCCCAAGTTTGGGGGTGACAAACCGCGCGGCGTCGGCGATCCTCGGGGATTCCGGGCCGCCCAGTCGGGTCGCGTCGCGCGGCGGGCGGCCGAACCATCACATCCCATCGAGTCCACACCGATGATCCCGACCGCGCATCGCCCGCGGATGGCCTTGTTGCTGCCGCTCCTGGTCTTTTCCCAGGCCCGGGCCGACGACTGGAAGCCGGCCAAGGGGCCGCTGGCCACCCGCTGGGCCAAGGACGTCCGGGCCGACAACGCCCTGCCCGAATACCCCCGGCCGCAGATGGTCCGGTCCGACTGGGCCAACCTCAACGGCCCCTGGCAGCTCGCCTTCGGCAAGGAAGGGGACGCGCCGCCGGTCGGCAAGGACCTCCCGGAAACCATCCTCGTGCCGTTCCCGGTCGAGTCGGCCCTGTCGGGCGTGATGAAGCCCGCCGACCGCCTCTGGTATCGCCGGACCTTCCCCGTCCCCGCCGCCTGGCGAGGCCGTCGCCTGATGCTCCACTTCGGCGCGGTGGACTGGGAGGCGACCGTCTGGGTCAACGGCAAGCAGCTGGGGACCCACAAGGGGGGCTACGACGGCTTCAGCTTCGACGTCACCGACGCCCTGAAGCCCCAGGGCGAGCAAGAGGTGATCGTCCGCGTCTTCGACCCGACCGACGCCGGGACCCAGCCGCGCGGCAAGCAGGTCAACAAGCCGGGCGGGATCTTCTACGTGCCGACCACCGGGATCTGGCAGACCGTCTGGATCGAGCCGGTCCCGGAAACCCGGATCACCGCCCTGAAGCTGATGCCCGACCTCGAAGCGGGCTCGATCGGCGTCGTCCCGACCTGGGCCGGCGACAACGACGGGGTGACGGTCACCGCCACCGCCTTCGACGGCGACCGCGCGGTCGGCCAGTTCTCCGGCAAGAACGGCGCCCAGCGGTCCCTCCCGATCAAGATCCAAGGGACGACCAGGCCCTGGACGCCCGAGACCCCCTTCCTCTATGACCTCAAGGTCGAGTTCAGGAAGGGGGACCGGGTGATCGACTCGGTCAAGAGCTACTTCGGGATGCGGTCGATCGCCGTCGCCAAGGACGAGAAGGGCGTCAACCGGGTCAAGCTCAACGGCAAGCCCGTCTTCATGGTCGGCCCGCTCGACCAGGGGTTCTGGCCCGACGGCCTGTACACCGCGCCGACCGACGCGGCCCTTCGCCATGACATCGAGGTCACCAAGCAACTCGGCTTCAACATGACCCGGAAGCACGTCAAGGTCGAGCCCGACCGCTGGTACTACTGGTGCGACAAGCTCGGCCTCCTGGTCTGGCAGGACATGCCCTCGGGCGACAAGTCGATCCGCCCCCAGGACCCCGACATCGTCCGGACCCCCGAATCCGCCCGGCAATATGAGGTCGAACTCAAGGCGATGATCGACGGCCTCCAGGCCCACCCGAGCATCATCGTGTGGGTCGTCTTCAACGAGGGCTGGGGCCAGTTCGACACCAGGCGCGTCGCCGAGTGGACCAAGGCGTACGACCCGACCCGGCTGGTCGACGCCGCCAGCGGCTGGGCCGACCGCGCGGGCGTCGGCGACTTCCACGACCTCCACGCCTATCCCCGCCCCGCCGCGCCGCCCCTGGAGCCGAAGCGAGCGGGCGTCCTCGGCGAGTTCGGCGGCCTGGCGCTGGGCGTCGACGGCCACACCTGGCAGAAGGAAATCTGGGGCTACCAGGGGACCGCCAGCTCCGACGACTTGACCCGGAAGTACGAGCGGCTGCTCCGCGAAGGCTGGGAGATGAAGGACGCCAAGGGGCTCAACGCCCTGGTCTACACCCAGATCACCGACGTCGAGACCGAGGCCAACGGACTCTTGACCTACGATCGCGAGGTCATCAAGCTCGACCTCCCGCGGGCCCGGGCCGTCAATCAGGGGGATTATTCCGGGGTGCCCGTGGCCCGGGCGGTCGTCCCGACCTCGGCCGAGGCCGGGCTCCCCTGGCGGTTCACCACCGACCAGCCCTCGGGCCCCTGGCAGGCCGCCGACTTCGACGCCTCCGCCTGGAAGGAAGGCCCCGGCGTCCTCGGCACCAAGAACACCCCCGGCGCCAACGTCCGGACGACCTGGGACACCCCCGACGTCTGGGCCCGCCGGACCTTCACCCTCCCCGAACTCAACCCGTCCAAGCTCCTCCTCAACGTCATCCACGACGAGGACGCCGAGTTCTACCTCAACGGCGTCCTCGCCGCCAAGGTCAAGGGCCACACCGGCGGCTACGAGGAACTCCCCATCGCCCCCGAGGCCGCCGCCACCCTCAAGCCCGGCCGGCCCAACGTCCTGGCCGTCCACTGCCACCAGACCGCCGGCGGCCAGTCGATCGACGCCGGCCTCGTCGAGATCGTCACGCCCAAACGCTGAAATCGGAGGCATCTCCGGCCCCCTCTCCCTTCGGGAGAGGGGAGGCAGACTTTCCTGTTGGGATGTTCGACGATCGATCCCGAGCCTGCCCCTCCGTCGACTCCCGGGCCCGGGCCGGATACCCTGGAAGGCGGGGGATCGGGCGACCGGCGGAGGGCCTGGCTCGTGGAGTCGATCAGCGTCTTCGACATCTTCAAGATCGGCGTCGGGCCGTCCAGCTCGCACACGATGGGCCCCTGGCGGGCGGCCCAGCAGTTCCTGGCGATCCGCCGGGAGGCGGGCGACTTCGACCGGATCGCTTCCCTCCGGGTCGAGCTTTACGGCTCGCTCGCCAAGACCGGCAAGGGCCACGGGACCGACATCGCCGTCCTGATGGGCCTGTCCGGCGAGGACCCCGTCACCTGCGACGTCGCCCGGATTCACCCCAAGGTCGCCGCGATCCGGGCCGGGCGGACTCTCGATCTCGACGGCGGGCGGGCGATCCCGTTCGACCCCGGATCGGACCTCGCCTTCCACCGCGCCGTCACCCTGCCGTTCCACCCCAACGGCCTCCGGTTCGAGGCCGGGTTTGAGGACGGCTCGACCGTCGGCGAGACGTTCTACTCGATCGGCGGCGGCTTCGTCGTCAGGGAAGGGGACCCCGACGGCGGCGGCCGGCTCGCCGGCCTGCCCATGCCGATCGAGACCCCGGCCGACCTGGTCCGCCATTGCCGGGCTCATGCCTTGACGATCCCCGAGGTCGTCCGGGCCAACGAGCGGACCTGGCGGACCGACCGCGAGATCGACGACGGCCTGGCCGGCCTCTGGGACGCGATGCGGCGGTGCGCCTTCCGCGGTTGCCAGGTCGACGGCATCCTGCCCGGCGGCCTCGGCGTCGTCCGTCGCGCCGCGGCGATGAGCCGGAAGCGGCTCGGCGGCGTCGCTCATCCCGACGTCGACGCCTGGATGGCCGCGATCCGCGCCGGGGGCCGCGAGTTCCGCGAGATCCTCGGCTGGGTGAGCTGCTTCGCCCTGGCCGTCAACGAGGAGAACGCCGCGTTCGGCCGGGTGGTCACCGCCCCCACCAACGGGGCGGCGGGGGTGATCCCGGCCGTGTTGCTCTATCACCTGTGCTTCGGCGACGCCCCCGACGCCGCGAGCGTCCGGGACTTCTTGCTCACCGCCGGCGAGGTCGGCAGCCTGTTCAAGAAGGGGGCGACGCTGTCCGCCGCGATGGGCGGCTGCCAGGCCGAGATCGGCGTGTCCAGCGCGATGGCCGCCTCCGGGCTCTGCCAGGTGTCCGGCGGCACGGTCGACCAGGCCCTCATGGCCGCCGAGATCGCCATGGAACACCACCTCGGCCTGACCTGCGACCCCGTCGGCGGCCTCGTCCAGGTCCCGTGCATCGAGCGGAACACGATGGGCGCCATCAAGGCCATCACCGCCTGCAACATCGCCCTGGCCGGCAACCCCCAGGACGCCAGGGTCACCCTCGACGCCGTCATCCGGTCGATGTGGGCGACGGCCCAGGACATGAACACCAAGTACAAAGAAACCTCCGAAGGCGGCCTCGCCGTCCAGATCCCCGTCAACCTCAGCGAGTGCTGATCGGGGGAAATCTCGACCACCAGGGATTCGGATGTCGCCCAGTGGGCCATTTTAGCACCATTTGATCAATTAAGAACTCTTTCGAAAATTTCCCCGCCCGCCTCTTGTTTTCGGCCGCCCGGCCGGTCTAACTAGGGGTCTGCGGCGAGGTCCCGGACCAGCTGTTCAGCGGACGACCTCGCCGCGAAGGGACCCCGTCCCTCATCTCTCCCCGGGAAGGCACCGATCCTATGGATTCGACTCGACGGGATTGCGCGCGTTCGGCCCTGGCCCTCGCCTTCACCATCGTCCTCGGCGCGGCCACGCCCCGGGCGGAGGCGCAGCTGCACGGCATCGACGTGTCCAGTTATCAGGGGAACGTGAACTGGGTTTCGGTCAAGAATGCCGGCTATTCGTTCGCCTTCGCCAAGGCGACCGAGGGGACGACGTACACCGACCCGTACTTCGCCCACAACTGGTATTACATGCAGCAGGCCAACATCATCCGCGGGGCCTACCACTTCGGCCACCCGGGCAGCGACCCGATCGCCCAGGCGAGGTTCTTCGTCACCCAGGTCGGCAACCGCTCCGGCGCCATGCAGCTGGTGCTCGACCTGGAGACGACCGACGGCCGGACCCCGGCCCAGGTCTGGGCCTGGACGCAGAGCTTCATGGGCGAGATCAAGACCCTCACCGGCAAGCCCGGCATCATCTACACCGGCTACTATTTCTGGCGGGACAGCGTCGGCAACCCGACGAACAACCTCAATTGCCCGCTCTGGATCGCCGCCTACGGCGTGTCGTCGCCGCTGGTCCCCCCCGCCTGGTCGACCTGGAGCTTCTGGCAATATTCCGACACCGGCTCGGTCCCCGGCGTCAGCGGCGGCGTCGACCTCGACTACTTCCACGGCACCCTGACCAACCTCAAGGCCCTCTGCTTCCCCTGATCGGTCGCGGCCTGGCGGGGGGTCACCGCTCGATCTCCCGCAAGATCGCCCGGACCGGCGCCCCATCCGCCCCCACGACCTTCAACGGCAGCGCGATCAGCTCATAAACCCCGGGCGGGACGCCTTCCAGCGCGAGCGATTCCAGGATCGCGATCCCGGCCGCGTGGAGGGCGTGATGGATCGGCAAGGTCTTGCTGTCGAGGGGGTCGACCGACGGCACGTCGAGCCCCAGCAGGATCACGCCCCGCTCGCGCAACCAGGCCGGCACGTCGTCGTCGATCACCGGGATCGAATCCGGGAACCGCGCATGGTCGGGCCAGCCGCCGGTACGGAGCAAGAGCCGGGGCGTGGCGGCGAGGTCGAGCGATTCGAGGTCGGCGCGGCGGATGACCGGCTTCCCGACGACGTCGACCACCCGCGCCGGGCCGAGGAACGGGCCGAGGGGCAGGGCGTCGACGGCCGGGCCGTCGTCGGCGAAGTGGAACGGGGCGTCGACGTGCGTCCCGGCGTGAAGGCTCGCCGCGATCCGCCCCACGTTGACGGCCGCCCCGGCCGCCCTCGACCAGGCCAGGCGGAACGAGAACGGGGTGTCGCCCGGCCAGCCGGCCAGCCCCTCGCGGAGGGGGATCGTCACGTCATGGGTCCGCGATGGTCGCCTCGTCCCGGTCAAGAGACCAGCCCCCGGCCTTCGGGGAACGCCTCGTATTCGCGCCGATCCATGATCGCGGCCAGGCGGCGGACGGCCTCGGCCACGTCGGCGAACCGGGTGTAAAGCGCGACCGGGGCCAGCCGGACGATGTCGGGCGGCCGGTGGTCGGGGACGACCCCGGCGGCGATCAGGGCCTTGGTGATCCTCGGGGCTTCGGGGTGGGTGAGGGCGACGTGCCCCCCCCGGCGGTGGTCCTCGATCGGCGTGACGCACCCGAATCCGGACCGGGCCAGGTCGCGGGCGGCCCGGTCGCGGAGGAAGCCGGTCAGTTCCAGCGACTTTCGCCGGATCGCGTCCAGCCCCGCCTCCTCGATCACGTCCAGGGCGCCGACGAGCGGGGCCATGCTCAAGATGTGCGGCGTGCCGACCTGCAAGCCGCCCGCCCCCTCGGCCGGCTCGAAGGCGTGGCCCATCGCGAACTGCCGGTCCTTCCGGCCCCCGAACCACCCGGCCAGCCCCGGCGCCGCCCCGAAGTGGCGACGGTTCAGGTAGAGCGCCGCCGCCGCCCCGGGCCCGCCGTTGAGGTATTTGTACGAGCACCAGAAGGCGAAGTCGACGCCCCACTCGGCGAACCGATGCGGGACCGCGCCGACCGAGTGCGAGGCGTCGAACCCGACCACGACGCCGCGGGCCCGCCCCTCGCGGGCGATCCGCCCGACGTCCAGGAGCTGGCCGCTCCGGTAGACGACCGTCGGCAGGACGGCTAGCGCCACGTCGCCGCCCATCGCCCCGACGATCGCCCCTTCGTCCAGGGTCCGGCCGTCCTCGGAGCCGACCAGGACCAGGTGTCGGGCCGGGTCGAGCCCCCGGAGCCGGAGGTGGCTCTCGATCGCGTGGATGTCGGACGGGAAGGCCAGGGCATCGGCCAGGATCACCGTCCGTCGGCCTTCCGGGCGGAACAAGGTGGCGAGCAGTTGGTGAAGGTTGGCCGTGGTCGACCCGGCGACCACCACCTCATCCGCCGCCGCCCCGACCAGCCGGGCCATCCGCGCGCCGAGGTCTTCGGCCAGGGTGAACCAGGGCGGGTCGCCCTCCAGCCATCCGCCGATCCCCCGAGCCTTCCAGTCCTCCAGGACCCGGAGCGTCGCGGCCTCCGACCGCCTCGACAGCGGCCCCAGCGAGTTGCCGTCCAGGTAGATCCGCCCGGTCGGCCGGTGGAACTCCTCGACGAACCGGCCCAGCGGGTCGCGCCGGTCCCGGTCCTCCGCGTCGGATGCGTCCAGCCCGCCCGCCATGCCCTCGACCGCCTTTCGCCAGGGGAAGCCAGATCCGCCGCCGCTCAACGAACCCGCCGGGCGCGAATCGCCCGGGCCCGGCCTTCCAGCGCCTCGGCGACCTCGCCCCGCTTTTCCTCCCGGAAATACGCGGCGGATCGGTCCAGGGCCGCGATGGCCCGGTCCTCGCACGACCGCGCCTCGTCTTCGCGGCCTTCGCGACGGAGGAACGCGGAATATCGCATCAGGACCGCGTCCAGCGCGGTGTTCCTGGGGTTGGTGTCCGCATCGTAGGCCGCCACGGCCTTCCGGTACTGGATATCGGCCCCGGCCGCGTGACCCTGGCCAGCGAGGGCGTCGGCCAGTCCGATCAGGAACCAATCCCCGGCCAGCGAGTTCTTCGGCCCGGATCGCGCGACATGCTCGGCCTGCAACCGGATGGCCGTCCGATACAGCGTCTCGGCTTCGGCGAAGCGGCCCCGGGCCAGTTCCCCATCGCCGGCCGCGATCGTGTTGGAAAGGTTGTGCTCGCGATCGAGGAACCCTCCCGGGCCATAGAAGTCCTCCAGCCCCTGGCCGATTTGGAACAGCCATACGCCCGCCGCCAGGAAGGGGGACAGGACCGCGACGGCGATCAGGAGCGTCCGCACGCGAAGTCTAGGCCCCGACATGGACTCGCCCCCATACCCGCCGCCGCATCGCCCCGCGTCCCAATCATGACGCCCACCCACCCGGCGGGCAACCGGAGACCTTCCCCCCGGGCCGCTCGCGCCCATAATGGCTCCATTCAAACGAGGCATCGACCCGGGGGGTGGCATGGCGGACGAGTCGCGGACGATGGACGGCAAGACGTGCCTGGTGACGGGCGGGACCTCGGGCATCGGCGAGGTCGCGGCCCTGGAGCTGGCCCGGAAAGGGGCGCGGGTCTTGCTGGTCGGCCGGAGCCCGGCCAAGGCCGAGGCGACCGTCGCCCGGATCAGGGGGGCGACCGGCAATCCGGCGGTCGAATCGCTATTGGCCGACCTGTCGTCGCGGGCCGAGGTCCGCCGCCTGGCGGGCGAGGTCCGGGACAAGGCGCCGAGGCTCGACGTCCTGGTCAACAACGCCGGGGCCATGATCAACCCGAGGCGGGAGAGCGTCGACGGGATCGAGATGACCTGGGCCCTGAACCACCTGGGCTATTTCCTGTTGACCGACCTGCTGCTCGGGCCGCTCAAGGCCGCGGCGCCGAGCCGGGTCGTGAGCGTGGCGTCGGACGCGCACCGGATGCTCTCGGGGATCGATTTCGACGACGTCGAGGGGAAGAAGAAGTACAGGGCGTTCCGGGCCTACTGCCAGTCGAAGCTGGCCAACGTCCTGTTCACCCGCGAGCTGGCCCGGCGGCTGGAAGGGTCGGGGGTGACGGCGAATTGCCTGCACCCCGGGTTCGTGGCGACCAACTTCATGACGGGCCAAGGCCCGATGCACTGGGTCTTCCGGCAGATGGCCCCGGTCTTCGCGGTCAGCCCCGAGAAGGGGGCGGAGACGACGATCTACCTGGCGAGCTCGCCCGAGGTCGCGGGGACGACCGGTGAATACTTCGCCAAGAGCAAGCCGAACAAGGCGACGGCGGCCGGGAGGGACGACGCGGCGGCCCGCCGGCTCTGGGAGCTGAGCGAGCGGATGGTCGGGCCGTCGGCGACCTGAACGATCAACCCAAGGGCAGGGGGCGTGGGCGGGGACGTGGCGGCGGGCCCAGGCTTCGAACTCGGCCGGGGGGATGGGGCGGCCGATTCGGCCAGGAGGGCGAGGGTCCGGCCGTCCTCGACCCCCCCGGCGATGACCCGGGGGCCGAGGTCGCCCGCGGCCCGGACGATGCAGGCGCCGGCCGGCTCGCGCGCCATGTCGCGGCGGCGGGCGGGCGCGGTTATGATGACGGTCCGTCATGAACCGAGAAGGCCCACGGCCCCCGGAGGAGCGTCCGATGACCCCGAAAACGCGGCGGGCGGCGCCCGCCTTCGGCTTCCTGGCGGCGGTGGCGGCGATCCTGGCCCCGGCCGCCCCCTCCGCCGGGGCCGGGCCCGATCGGCGGCCGATCACCGAGCTGGACCTCCTCCGGTTCGCCTGGGCGGCCGACCCCCAGCTTTCCCCCGACGCGGCCCGCGTCGCCTTCGTCCGGGTCGGCGTCGATCGCGACAAGGACGACTACGAGACCACCCTCTGGGTCGTCCCCGCCGCCGTCCCCGCCGGCGACCCGCGCCGGCTCACCAACGGCCCGCGCGACGCCTGGCCCCGATGGTCCCCCGACGGCTCGCGCCTCCTGTTCCTCCGCCGCCCCGACGGCCCCGACGGCAAGCCCCGGCCGCCGCAGATCCACCTCCTGTCGCTGGCCGGCGGCGAGCCCCGGGCCTTGACCGACCTCCCCGAAGGCGTCGCCGCCCCCGCCTGGTCGCCCGACGGCAAGGCGATCGCCTTCCTCAGCGGGACCACGCCCGACGACCTCGCCCGGGTCGCCGCCCGCGCCAAGGGGGGGCCGCCGCCGCGCGAGAGCGACGTCCGGGTCATCACCCGGGCCGAGTTCCGCCTCGACAACGCGGGCTATCGCGACCCCAAGCACCCGCCCCACGTCTGGACCGTCGCCGCGCCGATCGACCCCGACGACCGCCCCACCCCGAAGCGGATCACCGCCGGCCCGTTCGAGGAATCCGAGCCGACCTGGTCGACCGACGGCCGCCGGATCTTCTTCGTGTCCGCCCGCGACCCCGAGCCCGCCCATCGCCCCGACCGCGGGGCGCTCCACGTCGTCCCGGCCGAAGGTGGGGCGGTCGAGACGGTCGCCGCGATCAAGGGGACGATCTCCGCCCCCTCGCCCGGCCCCGACGGCAAGCTCGTCGCCTTCCGGGGGACCCTCGCCGATCCCCCCCGGTCGTACACCCCGGCCGACCTGTTCGTCGTCGACGTCGCGTCCCGGACCCCGCCGAGGAACCTCACCGAGACCTTCGACTTCGACATCGGCGGCGGCCTCGCCGGCGACCAGCACCCCCCGCGCGCCTCGGCGCCGAGCCGGCCGGCCTGGACCCCCGGCGGCTCGGCCGTGATCGACAAGGTCGCCAGGCACGGCCGGGCCAACCTGGAAGCCTTCGACGTCGCCACCGGCGACCACGCCCCGTACACCTCGGGCGACCGCGAGGTCGCCGCCTTCTCCGCCCCCGGTCCCGGCGCCCGGGTCGCCTTCCTGTCCCTGTCGCCGACCACCCCGGGCGAGATCCAGATCACCAACGACGGCCGGCCACCGATCCCCGTGGTCGACCTCAACGCGAAGCTCCTGGCCGGCCTCGACCTGTCCGTCCCGGAGGAGATCCGCTACAAGAGCTTCGACGGCCGGGAAATCCCCGCCTTCGTCCTGAAGCCCCCCGGGTTCGACCCGTCGAAGAAGTACCCGCTGATTCTCAACATCCACGGGGGGCCGCACGCGGCCTACGGCTCGACCTTCTCGCACGAGTTCCAGTGGATGGCCGCCCGGGGCTACGTCGTCCTCTACCCCAACCCGCGCGGCAGCAGCTCCTACGGCGCCGAGTTCGGCAACATCATCCAGCACCATTACCCGGGCGACGACCACAAAGACCTGATGGCCGGCGTCGACGAGCTGATCCGCCGGGGCTACATCGACCCGAAACGCCTGGGGATTACCGGGGGGAGCGGCGGCGGGCTCTTGACCAACTGGGCGATCACCCGGACCGACCGCTTCGCCGCCGCCGTCGCCCAACGGTCGATCGCCGACTGGTCCGCCTGGTGGTACACCGCCGATTTTTCCCTCTTCCAGCCCACCTGGTTCAAGGAAACCCCATTCCACGACCCCGCCGACTTCGCCGCCCGCTCGCCGATCACCTCGGTCGACAAGATCACCACCCCCCTGATGCTGATCGAAGGGGAATCCGACCTCCGGACCCCCCCCGCCGCCGGCGGAGAGGCGATGTTCCGCGCCCTCAAGGCCCTCAAGAAGCCCGTCGTCATGGTCCGCTTCCCCGGCGAGTCCCACGAACTCTCCCGATCCGGCAAGCCCTGGCACCGCGTCGAACGCCTCCAGCACATCCTCAACTGGTTCGACAAGCACCTCATGAACAAGCCCATGCCCCAGTACGACCCCACCCCCGAGGCGAAAGCCGATGGGCGCCCGGAATAGGCTCTGGATCTCTCGATTGGCCGGGGTCGATTGACATGGTATCGACGATCAGCGGGTTAACAGATTTCGGAGTTATCGTCTCATGATCGAAGATGAACTGGATGGGATGACGCCGACACGCGACAAGACCATCCAGCTCTTGGGCCACGTGCACGCCACTCTACCCGATCTTAGCCTTGAAGACTTCGACGATGTCGATGTCGCGGGAGCCCATGACTTTTTCGTGGAGTTCCCCTGGCGCGAGCATCGAGATGAGACCGCGACCAGGACCAGGCTTAAAGTCGAATGGATTCACGCCTCAGTTTCGTTCGCGATCGATTCATTCTTCATTGAGATCACCGCGACAGATCGAGACTATTTATTCGAAGTCAAATTATGCTTGCCCTCGTCAACAAAGTTCCTGGGCATCTTTCGCTACACTAGGTGGTACGAGTTCATGCGAGCCAGGAAATCCGACGTCCACGAGCTGATCACCCTGTTTTTTGATCCCTCACAGGATCGCAGGCGGACCGGCATCGAAGACTTCGCCAAGAAGTACGCGGCAGCGTTGGGACTTGGATGAGGGGCCATGCTAGAACCTGGGAAAGTGGAAAAGCAGCTCCGCCGGTTTCATAACGTCTGTTCCTCGGTCGAAAAAGTGCCTGGGACCGAGGAAAGAGGGCGAGTGTGGTTCGAGCGTTGGTAATTTTGAGGGGTTCGTTTTTCCTTTTTGGTTACAGTCTCGTTCTCGGATGACTTCTCAGGTTCGCCAGTTCGCCAGTTCGCCAGTTCGCCAGTTCGCCAGTTCGCCAGTTCGCCAAGGTTAATTGATAGCCGAGTTGTTGAAGGCGTTGGTAGTGGGAAGTATTCCCGGTGACCAGTTCAATCCTGTTTGTCAGGGCGATTGCCGCGATCATCGGATCGCAGCGGCCGATCGGTCTTCCGAACCGGCCGAGGTCGCCAGCGATCTGCCCCGCCAGATCGGCGGCATCCTTTTCGAAAGGGAGAATTTCTTCCGATCCGAGGGCAGATCGAAGCGACTGAATGCGTCGTGATGAAGCTCCAACGTGCTGCAAACCCTGGACGACTTCCATCACTGTAATGACCGAGATGGTGAGGAACCTATGACTCTGACGGTACGCCAGGGCATTCCGGGTGACATTGGGGTCGATGGTCTTCAAGACTTCGGAATAAATGTCGGTATCGAGCAGAGCCTTATTCATCGGGGCTTGACCGCCAGGTCCGCTCTTCTCGCGCTCTCATGGCATGGGCTACGGCCTGATCGAGTAACTCGGCGTCCTCGCGCATCGCTCCGATCGATCCCAATCCCGGATCGATGATCGGGGTCTGAGCGCGAAGGCGTTCCAGAGCCTCGCGAATCACCTCGTCCAGCGACGAGAACCGACCGGTTTGGACCTGCTCGCGCGCAAAGCGCTCCAGGTCTTCGGGGAGATGAATCGTCACGAAAGCCTCTCTTTTCCCAAAAACCAGGCCGCCCTCCCGGGCATCTCTCCCGAGAAATCGCGACCGCCTTGAGAAATAGGCGAGTCGCGGCGCGGGCCAGAATCTGAATATATCCCCTGGGGCCGCGCTTCCGCGACCCGTCGGGCTCGGTTGGCTTTGTTTTTCCCGAGGGTTGTCGAATGCTGGTGGCGCGGATCGATCGGTTGGCTTCGTTTTTCCTGGGGCCATCCCAGGCGAAGCCAGGTCGCGCCGCCGGTTGGGTTCGTTCCGACAGGGGGCGCAATGACGAGGCGCGGGCGAGGGGTTGGGTTCGTTCCGCGGGGCGGGTCGGCGGACCAAAGCGGGTGGGCGTTGGGTTCGTTCCGCGCCTGGTGAGAACGGTGAGGAGTCGGCTCGATTGGGTTCGTTCCGCGGGGCGGGAGATCCGGTCAAACCGGGCAGGCGTTTTGGGTTCGTTCCGCACGGTAAGGGGGACCACGAACCAGGCCGGCGGTTGGGTTGGTATGAAATAGGGGCCACACGACTGCAATCATGCACGACCTGACCCCAGACCTTTTCATTGGGCGCGGTGAGGTGAAGCCTCATGATGGCTCGTTTTTCCCGAAGGGGGCGAGGGCCAGAGGGGGTGGATGTTGGGTTTGTTTTTTCCTGGGTGGGTCGGGTCGGACGTTGTCGGGGTGGATGGTTTACGAGGGGCCCGGCTCGGCCTACAATGGTGGCCGATCGATGCGGCCCGGCCGTTGGGAAGGCGTCCGGCTTTCCTTCGGGATGGGCCTTCTCGGCCCGCCGGGCCCGCGAGGTTCCGCGACCGTCCTCTCCCCGTTCGAGTCGCCTCGCACGCCCTCTTTCCTCCAATCCGCCCGGGTTCACGCGAGGGACTTCGCGCCGGGGCCGGGTTGCGCCCTTCCTTCGTCATGACCCCAGGAGCAGCGCGCGATGCAAGACACAATCGGCCGGGAGCAGCGTCGGGACCTCGCGGGGCGGGGCTTCACGCGCCGCGACTTCGCCCGGATGGCGGCCCTCCTGGCGGGCGGGGCGACGTTGCCGTTCTACAACGAGGCCACGATGGCCCAGGGGCTCTCGGCCCTGCCGAACCTGGGGGCGGACGCCGTCCGGATCAACGCCAACGAGAACCCGATGGGCCCGTGCCCCGAAGCGGCCGAGGCGATCCACGCCGTCGTTTCCCAGGGCGGGCGCTATCTTTACGGCGAGACGACCGAGTTCGTCAGGACACTGGCCGCCGTCGAGGGGCTGTCGGTCGAGTCCGTCCTGCCGTTCGCCGGGTCGAGCGACCCGCTCCACCGGGCCGTCCTGGCGTTCGCCTCGCCGACGAAGGGCCTGGTCATCGCCGACCCGGGGTACGAGGCGGGCGAGCGGGCCGCCAAGTTCATCGGGGCCAAGGTCACCCGCGTCCCGCTCCGCAAGGACGGCTCGCACGACGCCCAGGGGATGGCCGCCGCCGACCCCGACGCCGGCCTGATCTACGTGTGCAACCCCAACAACCCGACCGGGTCGGTCACGCGCAAGGACGACATCGAATACCTCGTCGCGAACAAGCCCAAGGGGGCGATCGTCCTGCTCGACGAGGCTTATATCCACCTGTCGACGACCGCCGAGCCGGGCAGCCCGCTGGTGGCGGCCGACAAGGACGTGGTGATCCTCCGGACCTTCTCCAAGCTCTACGGGATGGCCGGCCTCCGCGCCGGGGCGGCGCTGGGCCGGCCCGACCTCCTGGAGCGAATCCGGGGGTTCGGCGCCGGGGCGATGCCGGTGACGGGCATGGTCGGCGCCACGGCGAGCCTCAAGGCGAAGGGGCTGGTCGAGAGGCGCCGGAAGATCATCGCCGAGATCCGCGAGGAGACGGCGGGCTGGCTCGACAAGAAGGGGTATGCTTGCCTCCCCTCGGAGGCGAACATGCTCATGATCGACGTCCGGCGGCCGGGCCGGGGGGTGTTCGAGGCGCTGCTCAAGGAAAAGGTCGCGATCGGCCGGAGCTGGGCGTCGATGCCCAACCATGTCCGGGTCTCGATCGGGACGGCGGAGGAGATGGCGACGTTCCGGGCCGCGTTCGCCAGGGTGATGAATGCCTGAGTCGGGCCTCGGTCCGCGTCGTTATGGCTGGCGAAACCTGATGGGCGACGCTTCGGGCGGCGCCATCGCCGCGCTGATCGCCCTGCCTTACGGCCTGGCGATGGCGCGGCTGATGGGCCTCCCGCCGGCGCTGGGCCTGTTCACGTCGATCGCGACGGCGCCGATCACGGCCTTGCTCGGCCGGAATCCGGTCCTGATCGGCGGGACCGCCGGCGCCACCGTGCCGTTCCTGGCGGCGGCGGTGGCCGGCCAGGGGATCGGCGGCGCCGCCAAGATTTGCCTGGCGGCGTCGGGGTTCATGATCGGGTTCGGCCTGCTCCGCCTGGGCCGGCACGCGGCGAGGGTCCCGCACTCGGTGGTCTCGGGCTTCTCGTGCGGCGTCGGCGCGATGATGGTGATCCTCCAGCTCCGGACCCTCCTGGGCCTGCCCGCCGCGACCGGCGACCCTTCGGCCAACGCGTTGACGCAGCTCGCGTCGGCCCTGGCCCAGGTCGGCGCGACCCGGCTTGAGCCGCTGGCCCTGGGGATGATCGTGATCCTCGGGGCGGTCGTCGTCGGGCGGATCTGGCCGAGGTCCCCCGCGGCGCTGGTCGGCGTGGCCCTGGCGATCGTCGCCGGCGACCGCCTCGGGTGGCACGAGCGGGCCGTCGGCGCCGTGTCGCCGGACTGGCCGCCGCTGGCGAGCTTCCGGTGGGAGGCGTCGGACCTGTCGACCATCATCCCCCCGGCGTTCGGGCTGGCGGTCGTGGCGTCGGTGAACTTGCTGATCACGTCGAGGGTGGTCGAGCACTTCCGGGGGCGGCACCGCCACCTCAAGCCGGGCGACGCCGACGCCGAGTTGCGGGCCTACGGCCTGGCCAACCTGTGCGCCGGGGCGTTCGGGGCCCCGCCGAGCGTGGGCATCCCGGCGCGGAGCCTGGCCAACGTCCGGTGCGGCGGGCGGACCCGGGCCTCGAACCTGCTCCACGCCGCCTGCCTGCTCCTGCTCGTCCGGTTCGGGTCGGGGCCGATCGGCCTGATCCCGCTGGCGAGCCTGGCCGGGGTGACGGCCCATATCGGCCTCGGCCTCCTGGAATGGAGCACCTGGCGACGACTCCCCCGGATGCGCCGGGTGGATGCCTCGGCGTTCCTGGCCACCGTCGCCGCCACCCTGGTCGCCAACGCGATCGTCGCCGTCGCCGTCGGCTGCTCGCTCCACGTCGCCCGCCACCTCTACCTCAAGGCCGCCGGCGCATTCCCCGCCCACCCGGCGATCGGCCCGCGCGAGGCCAAATCGTGAAGGCCAAGCCTCTCATAATTTACTCCTAGATATTTTCACGAATGAACCGGAAGCGGTGGGCGTTCCGTCGCCCTCGCCTCCGGTCCTCGACTTCAGGCGGGCTTCCTGGCCGGGTTGGGCTGGGCCACCGGGCCCTTGGGCACGGCCTGGGCGACGACCTTCCTTGCCCCCGCCGCGGCGGCATTCGCGTTGGATACCGTCCTCCCATCCGTCTTGAGGCCCAGGGCGACCTGGATCGTGGACGGCGTCGGCGTCGGCGGGAGGAACGTCGCCGGGAGGGCCGCCAACGGCAGGGACTGGCCCGCCCCGGGTGTCCCGAACCTCGTCAGCACGTCCGGGCCGCCGTTGGCCGGCCGGTAGGCCAGGACCGCGAGGTTCGGGTCGTAAACGGCCAGGTCGGTCCGGTTGGAAATCGTGTAGTTACCCGGGACCGGGATCAGGCCATTACCGGCCGCGCCGAACGGGGTCAGCACGTCCGGGCCGCCGCCGGCCGGCCGGTAGGCGAACGTGCCGAGGGCGGGCATGTAGACCGCCAGCTCGGCATGCCCCGATCCGTCGTAGTCCCCCGGCGCCGGGATCGACTGGCCCGCCCCGGCCAGCCCGAAGGGAGTGATCACGTCGCGGCCGGTGGCCGGGTTCCGGATCGCGAAGAGGCCGAGCGCCGGGAGATAGACGGCCAGGTCGGTCTGGCCGGTCCCGAAGTAATCGCCCGGGACCGGGATCGTCTGGCCGGCCCCGGCGATCCCGAACGGGATGATCACGTCGGGACCGCCCCCGACTGGGCGGATGGCGTAGGCCCCGATCGAGGGCAGGTAGACGGCGATGTTGTCCCTGCCGCTCCCCTGGTAGTCGCCCGGGACCGGGATGGACTGGCCGGCCCCGGCGATCCCGAACGGGATCTGGAGGTCGGGACCGCCGCCGGCCGGGCGGATCGCGTAGATCCCGTTGCCGGGCAGATAGGCGGCGATCTGGGTGCGGCCCACGCCCTGGTAATCGCCCGGTGCCGGGATGGTCTGGCCGGCCCCGGGGATGCCGAACGGGACGATCACGTCGGGACCGCCGAAGGCCGGCCGGTAGGCGAAGGCGCCGATCGAGGTCAAGTAGACCGCCAGGTTGGTCCGCCCCGAGCCGTCGAAGTTCGCCGGCGGCTGCTTCAGGACCGGAGTCACCCCAGGTGGTGACACCGGCGGCGGTGAGACCGGCGGCGGCGAAACAGGGGGCGGTGACACCGGCGGCGGAGAAACAGGCGGCGGCGACACCGGCGGCGGGAGCGTGATATGCGCGGTCTGGCCGAGAACTCGGGCCACCGAAAAGGTGTTCACGCTCGGGTTGTTATAGGTAGGGTCGACGACGTTGCCGGCGAGGAGGATGTTGCCGTCGAACTCCAGGGCCGCGGCGACCACGCCCAGTTGAGAAAGCGGCAGGGTGCTGATCCCGGGGGTCGAGGGATCGCCGAAAGTGGTGTCGATCGAGCCGTTGGCGGTGAACCGGGACACCGCCGGGATGCCCTTGTAGTTGTTCGAGGCCACCGGGTTGAGGTTGCCGGCGGTGACGATCTTGCCATCGGGCTGGACGAGCAGGGACGTGCTCGGGGCCGTGTAGATCGTGCCGCCGAAGCCGAAGCCGGTGTCGAGCGTCCCGTCGGGGTTGAGCCGGACGATGCCGGCGGTGTTCACCAGGGCCAGGATCTGGCCGCCCGACTGGAGGGCCACCGCGTTGGCGGCGTCGTTGGCCCCTGGCGAACCGTCAAACTGGGTGACGGGCAGGATCACCTTGCCAGCGGCCGTCGAGCCGCCGAACGACGTGTCGAGCGACCCGTCGGCGTTGAGCCGGAGCGCCACGGCGTCGGTGTTGGGGCTGACCGGCCGGGGGCCCATCGGGGGCGGAAAGATCCCGTTGCCCGCCGAGCCCACCGCGACAATCTTGCCATCGGGCTGGAGCGCGATCGCGGTGAGCCCATCGAACGTGTTGTTGTTGATCGTGAACGGGACGATCTCGAAGCCCGGGGCGGAAAGGCCGGCGCCGGCCGCCGCGCCAAAGGTGGTGTCGGGGGTCCCGTCGAAGTTGAGCCGGGCGAAGGCGAAATCCCGATTGCCATTGGGGCCGGTCGCCGTGCCGGCCACCACGACCTTGCCGTCGGACTGAAGCGCGATCGCGGCGGGAATGAAGCTGGCCTCGATCGGAGCCGTGAACGCGGCGAGGCCGTTGGTCCCGAAGTTCCCGGTGAAAACCCCGTTGAATTTCGAGTCGGAGAGGAACTCGTAGACCCCGGGCGGGTTGATCGTCCCCCCGGTCCCGCCGGGGGAGGTAAAGGCCACGTAGAACAGGCCGTTGCGTCCGGCGGCAACCGCCGAGGCCGAGCCATAATTCGAGAAGGCGGCCTCGCCGCCCGCGCCGAACGTGGAGTCGAACGCGGTGTGGAGCGAGCCGTCGGAATTGAACACGGTGACGATCCCGAAGGACAGATCGGGGCTGGTTTGCCCGGCGGCGTTCGTGTCCTGGACCGAGCCGACCACGACGAACTTGCCGTCGGGCAAGGAGGTCGCGGCGATCGCCCTCGAGGATTGGGGGATCTTCCCGGAACCCACCGGGAACAAGGTGTTGCCGACGACCGACGTGCTGGCGAGACCGCCGGAGCCGTAAGTCGTGTCCAGCGTACCAGCGACCTGCGACGGATCGCCCGGGCCCGGCGTTCCCTGGGTCAGGAGGCGGGCGGCGGCGAAGGATAGGATCGGGTACGGCGTTCTGGTCCGGGTTCCGGTAATGAGAATGTTGCCGTCGGACAGGAGGGCCGCCGACGTGGCGGTGTAACCAATCCCGGAAACCTTGTCAACTCCCAGGCCGGGGGTCGCGGTGTTGCCGAAGCTCGGGTCCGGCGTCAGGTTGGCGTTGAGCCGGAAGGCGGCCTCGATCCCCGAAGTGTTGGCCGTCCGGTCGGGGTTGGTGGCGGGGCCGAGCAGGACGATCTTGCCGTCAGCCTGGGTCACGGCCTGGGTCGCGATCAGTTGCAGGGGATAGGGGCTCAGGCCATCGGGGGCGAACGTGGTGTCGGGCGTGCCGTCGGCGTTGAGCCGGGTCAGGCTTGTGCCCGCCACGACGAGCTTGCCATCGGGTTGGACCACCACCGTCCCGTTCACGGCGTCGGGCAGGAAGACCACGCCGCTGACCCCGATCGTGAAGCCACCGAACGACCGGTCGTAGGTGCCGTTGGTGCTCAGCCGGATCGCGAAGGCGCCGATCTGATACGGCCGGAACGACTGGAAGACTTCCGCCGTGGAGCCCAGCACGATGATCTGGCCGCCCGGCTGGACCGCCAGTCCCAGGGTGGTGTCATTGATCGCCGTGAAACCGAAGCCCGGCACATGCGGGACGAACACCTCGCCCCCTGTCCCGAAAGTGGTGTCGGGCGTGCCGTCGGCGTTGAGCCGGGCGACGAACGGGTCATTCATCGTCGAGCCGTTGGAACTGGTCTGGCCCGCCAGGACGATCCTGCCGTCGGCCTGCATCACCGCCTTGGTGATCGCGCCGCTGACCGTGGTCGGGGCGTTCGCCGGGAAGATCGGATTCAGGGCGAAACCGCCGGTCCCATAGGTCGTGTCGAGCGAGCCGTTGGCGTTGAACCGGGCGGTACCGAAGGCCGGAGCGGGCGTGTTCGCCACGTTGAGACTCCCGGCCACGCCCCCAGCCAGGAGGATCTTGCCGTTGGCCAGGACGAACGCCGCGTTGGCCTGGAAGCCCGGCGTCGCCACGGTGGCCTGGCCGTTATAGCCGAAGTTCGGGTCGCGCGAGCCGTCGGGCCGGACCTGCGTGATGGTCAGATATTCCTGGCCACCCTGGAACAGGTCGTTCACAACGTCGACCGTGCCACCAGGCCCCGCCACCGACGCGGTCACTCGGGCGGTCACCGGCCTCGACGTGTCCTGGGTCGGCGTGATGACCGGGACGGTGTTGAGGCCGTTGGCCCCGTAGGTCGGGTCGATCGTCCCGGCCACGCTCAAGAGCTCGCGGGCCTCCAGCCGCTCGGCCTTGGGGCGGGACCGGGGGCGAAGACGGCGATCACGAGGGGTCATGTCAAGACCTCGGGGGAGAGGGGATGGTCTCATCCTGACAATAGGATTTATGTAAGATAGGGGGGATTCGCCGGCCACGCAAATGAAAAGATGGCGGGTTCTACAATCTTCAGAGCTTACTCTTGTGAACGCCCCCGGCATCCTCGATTCGAAGGGGCGAGGCCAACCCCCGGCGATCCGAACGACTCGGGGATCAGGCCCGGAGGACGACCCGGTCGCGGGCCTTGCCGGCGCGGCCGAGGTCGCCCCCCGGGCGACCTCGGCCGAGGGGAAGGAGGCGACCACGGATCGGGCGGCGAGGTCGAGCCCTGGGGCGGCGCCGGGGGCCCCGCACGCGCCGCCGCCGGCCGAGGAATCGGCCGGCGGCGGGCACGGCGGGATCTTCGAAGGCGCCCCCTCGGCTCCCGATCAGCCGGGCTTCCTCGCCGGGTCCGGCTGCGTCACCGGCGGCCGACCGGGACGCCGGGACGCCAACGCCGCCGGGCCCTTCGGCGTCGCCACCGCCACCGACGCCGCCTGGACGGTCGCCACCGGACCCGCCGCCAACGCCGACACCGACGACGACGACGCCACCGGGGGCAGGAACGACAACTCGGGGGCCGCCACCGCCAGCGACCGGCCCGCCCCCGCCTCGCCGAACCGCGCGATCACGTCGGCACCGCCACGCCCCGGCCGGTAGGCGAACGTCCCATACGTCGGGTCGTACACCGCCAGCTCCGCGTGACCGACCCCCGTGTAGTCCCCCGGCACCGGCACCGTCCCGTCGTTGGCCGTCCCGAACGCCACGACCACGTCGGGGCCCCCGTTGGCCGGCCGGTACGCGAACACCCCCAAGCTCGGCACGTACACCGCCAGCTCGGCGCGGCCCGAGCCGTCGTAGTCCCCCGGCACCGGGATCGACTGCCCGGCTCCGGCCACCCCGAACGGGATGATCTGGTCCGGGCCCCCCCCGGGCGGCCGGATCGCGAAGGCCCCGATCGACGGCAGGTACACCGCGATGTCCGACCGGCCGGTCCCGAAGTAGTCCGCCACCGCCGGGATACTCTGACCCGGCCCGGCGACCCCGAACGGGATCACCAGGTCCGGAGCCCCGCCGAAGGGGCGGATCGCGAACGAGCCGATCACCGGCAGGTACACCGCCAGGTTGTCCTTGCCGAGGCCCTGGTAGTCGCCCGGCGTCGGGATCGTCCGCCCCGCCCCGGGCAGGCCGAAGGGGACCAGCACGTCGGGACCGCCGCCGGCCGGCCGGTAGGCGTAGACCCCCGTGGCCGGCAGATAGGCGGCGAACTCGGTCCGGCCCGAGCCGTCGTAGTCGCCCGGGGCGGGGATCGTCTGGCCGGCGCCGGGGATGCCGAAGGGGGTGATGACGTCGGGCGAGCCGTTGGTGGGGCGGGAGGCGAAGGCGCCGATCGAGGTCAAGTAGACCGTCAGGTTGGACCGGCCCGAGCCGTCGAAGTCCGCCGGCGGCTGCGGCCGCGCCGGCGGCGGCGGTGGCGACACCGGCGGCGGCGACACCGGCGGCGGCGAGACGGGGGGTGGCGACACCGGCGGCGGCGAGACGGGGGGTGGCGACACCGGCGGCGGAGAAACCGGCGGCGGCGACACCGGCGGCGGAGGTGACGCCGGGGGCGGCGTGATGTGCGAGGCCTGGCCGAGGGCGCGGGTCGCCGCGAAGGCGTTCACCATCGGGTTGTTGAAGGAGGGGTCCGGGACGTTGCCGGCCAGGAGGATGTTGCCGTCGAACTCCAGCGCCGCGGCCACCACGCCGAACTGGGCGAGCGGCAGGGTGCTGACGCCGGGGGTCGAGGGGCCGCCGAAGGTGGCGTCGATCGAGCCGTCGGCGGTGAACCGCGACACCGCCGGGATGCCCTTGAAGTAGGTCGAGGCCGACGAGTTCAGGGCGCCCGCCGTGACGATCTTGCCGTCGGGCTGGACCAGCAGCGACGTGCTCGGGGCGGTGAAGATCGTGCCGCCGAAGCCGAAGCCGGCGTCGACCGTCCCGTCGGGCTTGAGCCGGACGACGCCGGTGGCGTCCACCAGCAC
>JAABUQ010002886.1_pt1 | contig 32819 bp, 29 predicted proteins | sample 5560001 | NCBI WGS metagenome assembly JAABUQ01 (sample SAMN10711888, study PRJNA513371) | rock metagenome | isolation source: Antarctica rocks | place: Antarctica: Victoria Land, Finger Mt nord | collected 2015-12-18 | reverse complement strand
GGGTTCGAACCTCGACCGGCAAGGCGTCCCAAACAGATTGTGGTAACGGTGAGGGCGACATCATGACATCGTTCTACCTGCTCAAACACTCCAGCGAAACTAGCTACCCCCCGTGAACGGTTACGAAGTGACGGGCGTGAGGTGATTGCCGAGTTTCACTCAGTGGAGTTTGCCTCCACACCGCGATCCGAGTTCACGCTCGAGCATTACGGCTTGAAAGACCCAACTCGCAAGCCGGCAGCCTATTCTTGGCTTGCTATATGGTTATTAGTGTTCACCCTGGCAGTCGGACTTCTCGTGGGTGGTCGATGGCTGTTGCGGCGTTCAGCCCGGACAGTTTGATTGGGAACGACGCTAGACACCAGGTCAGGAGGTAGCAACCGCCATGCTTCCCGATCACATGACCGAACCTGCATTACTTTTTGACAACGTCCGACCCCGCGGATTCACACTCATCGAATTGCTCGTCGTCGTGACTATCATCGGCACGCTGGCGGCCTTGACGATCCCGGCGGTCCAGGCGGCCCGCGAGCAGGCGAGAAAGGCCGAGTGCTTGAATCACTTGCGACAGATCGGCCTGGGATTGCACAATTACCACGTTTCGGCGGATGCGTTGCCGCTGGCCATCAGCGTGACGTTCGATCCCCGATACGTCCCCCAGCACACTCCTCAATGCGATTCCTGGCAATACAACGACAGCTTCTTGGCGGCGATCCTTCCCTATCTCGAACAGGCCCCGCTCTACAACGCCTTAAATCGAAACCTTTACGTGTTAAGCCCCGAGAACCGGACCGTGACGGCGGCCTCGTTGGCCACTTATTCCTGCCCTAGCGACATCGATGCCCTTGAGCCCCAACCATTCACCATCGGCGACACGCTCGGCTTGGGCTATTCGCTCGACGATCAACCTCGGTTCGGTCGGACCAGCTATGGCGGATTCGAGGGGACGTTGATGGAGTTTGCCACGCCCAAGGGGGTCTCGTGCTCGGTTCCACCGGCCATCGCCCGGTACGCCAATGGCTCGTTCGGGGCGCCGACGCCGGTCCGATTCGACTCGTTCGGCGACGGCCTGGCGATGACGATGCTCGTCGGCGAGCGGTCGCTGACACGGCTCCGCAACCTCGACAAGGTCTTCCCATCATGGTATCGCTCGGCCAATTGCTGGTATTCCGCCGAACTTGGTTCCACTTTGATCACGGCCTTCTATGAGCCGAACCAGCCCGAGACCCGCGATGGGTCGGTCAACGTGAACGGACGGACCTGGTCCTCATCGAGCCTGCACCCAGGCGGGGTCAATGTCCTCATGGCCGACGGCTCGGTGAGGTTCGTCAAGGAATCGATTAACTCCTGGCCGACGGTGGATGTCAGCATCACCAACCCGGACGACTACCGCTCGGGGCGGATTCCTCCCGGAATCTGGCAGCGGCTCGCGACCCGCGATGGTGGCGAGTTGGTCGACTCCTCTTCCTACTGAGCCAGCTACCGTCTCCGACCTTCACCGCGACGGGTCGCCAGGCGTTTCGTCGTCCCTGGCCTCGTCGGCCTTCCGGCGGCGGATCTCGTCCTGGAGGATCTCGATCCGCTCGCGGAGGATCTCCTTGCGGTGCCGGAAGGCGTAGCGGCGGAGGGCGACCCAGTCGCGGAAGGCCAGGGCGATCAGGAGGAACAGGAGGATGACCACCCCGAGCCAGATGGTCACGAACTCGGGGTTGATGCCGACCCCGACCACCCCGACGACCCCCGGCCCGGCCCGGGGTTCGAGCCGGGAGCCGATGACCAGGCCGGCGGCCAGCGTGCCCAGCACGCAGATCCCGAAATCCCGACGCCGGTCCTGGCGGGCGAAGTGGTCGCCGTCGTCGGGGGACAGGTCATCGGTACGCGAGCGCCGCTCGGCCGATTCCCGCCAGGTGAGGAGGGCGGCGACCACGAGCACGAACGCCGCGAGGACCACGCTGGCGACCCCGATATCCGACATCGTCCTGGCCTCGGGGGCGGGGTCCTCGGTTCGGTTCAGTAAACGTCGGCGTAGGTGAGCTGCTGCTCGACCCAATCGCTCCGGCGGGCGATGTCGACCAGCGCGGCGCGGACGGCCGCGGGCTGGACGTGCCCTCGGGGACAGGTCCGGGTCATCACGAACATCGCCTGGCCGTTGACCTCGCGGACCGACAGGCCGCCGTAGGTCATCTCGGCGTTGAGCTTCAGGGCGAACTCGTAGTGCCGGGGCTCGGCCGGGCAGCAGACCGAGAAGACCGACAGGAGCCGCTCGTTGTGCCGGCTCTGGCCGACCTCGAGGTACACTTCCTGGAGCCGGTTGTTGGGCAGCTTGAACAAGATCCGGAACTGGTCGCGGGCCCCCTGGATGAAGCAGTCGAGCCCTTCGACGGCCTCGCGGAGCAGCCCTTCGGTGTCGCGAAGCTGGGTGATCGCGGCGTCGAGCTTCTCGGCCAGCTCGTCGGCCGTGGCGAACCGGGCGGCCGGGTCCTTGGCCAGGCAGAGGGCGAGGATCTCGACAAGGTCGTCGGTCACGGCCGGGGCGACGGCCTGGATGTCGGGCACCGGCTCGTGGCGGTGGAGCTGGATCAGGCGGCCGATCCGGTCGGCGGCGAACGGCAGGCGGGCCGAGAGGAGGTAATAGAACATCACGCCCACGGCGTAGATGTCCGACCGGGGGCTGGCCGGGGCGCCTCCGAACAGCTCGGGGGCCATGAAGGTGGGCGTCCCGGCGACCTTGGCGCCGGCCAGCTCGGGGTCGGAGTGGCGGCGGACGAGGCCGAAGTCGGCGAGCTTGGCGTGGCCGGCCTCGGTGAGCAGGACGTTGGCCGGCTTGACGTCGCGATGGACCAGCCCCGACTCGTGCGCGGCGCCGAGGGCCTGGACGACCTGATGGACCAGCTTCGAGGCCCGGACCGGGTCGAACGCGCCGTCGCGGACCAGGGTCTCCTTGAGGCTGATCCCGCCCGGGACGTACTCCATCTCGATGAAGTGGTAGTCGCGGTCGGTCCCGAGGTTGTGGACCGTCACGACGTGGGGGTGGACCAGGTTGGCGACGAACCGGGCCTCGGCCCAGAATTGCTCGCGGACCTGCGGCTGGCGGGCGACGAGGCCGGGGTTGAGCACCTTGATGGCGCAGGGGCGGACCAGATATTGGTGCTCGGCCTGGTAGACCCGGCCCATCGACCCCCGGCCGATGACCGGCCCCATCCGGTACTGGCCGAGCGTCCGGCCGGACAGGTCGTCAACCGCGGGGAAGCCGTCGTCGGGCTCGACCTCGGGCCCCCCTCGGTAGGTGATGGTGGAGTCGCCCGCGTAGTCGACGGTCCGGCCGAACGCCTCGTCGGGCGGGCTCGTCGCCGACGCCTTCGGGGCCGGGGCCGGCTTGGGGCGCCGGTCCCGGCTCGGTTCGTCGGGGTCGGGGTGCGGTCGCGTGCCGGTCATCGACAATCCTTCGGGGCGAGGCGGGAGGCGGGAGGCGGTCGCGCGGTCCGACACCCGGACTCCCCCAAGTGTTCGCTTCGCCCGAAATCTGTCAAGCGAGCGGGGCGTGAATAAACCTGGCGCGGGCCGGTCGGTGTCCCGGGCCCACGCCGCGTTTCCCCCGACCGAGGTCGGGCGGTTCAGGCATTATAGGTGGTCGAGGCCGTCGTGCCCCCCCGTCCGGTCCAGTTGGTGTGGAAGAACTCGCCCCGAGGCTTGTCGACCCGCTCGTAGGTGTGGGCGCCGAAGAAGTCGCGCTGGGCCTGGAGCAGGTTCGCCGGGAGCCGGGCGCAGCGGTAGCCGTCATAATAGGCCAGGGCCGACGACATGGCGGGAAGGGGGATGCCCTGGGTCGCGGCGGCGGCGATCACCCGCCGCCAGCCGGCCTGGGCTCGGTTGATCTCGCCGGTGAAGTAGGGGGCGAGCAGGAGGTTCGTCAGGCCCGGGTCGCGGTCGAACGCTTCCTTGATCTTGCCAAGGAAGGCGCTCCGGATGATGCAACCGCCGCGCCACATCAGGGCGACGCCGCCCTTGTTGATCTCCCAGCCCGAGTCCTTCGACATCGCGCTCATCAGGGCGTAACCCTGGGCATACGAGATGATCTTCGAGGCGTAGAGCGCCATCTCGATGTCGTCGATGAACGACCGGTGGTCGCCGGTGTAACTCGGGTTCGGGCCGGTCAGGACCTTCTCGGCGGCGACGCGCTCGTCCTTCTGGGCGGACAGGCAGCGGGAGAAGACGGCCTCGCCGATCAGGGTGAGCGGGACGCCGAGGTCGAGCGCCGAGGTCACCGTCCACTTGCCGGTCCCCTTCTGGCCGGCGGCGTCGAGGATCAGGTCGACCATGGGCCGGCCGGTCGCCTCGTCCTTGACGGCGAAGATGTCGCGGGTGATCTCGATCAGGTAGCTGTCGAGCGGGCCGGAGTTCCAGCGGTCGAAGACGTCGTGGAGTTGCCCGGCGTCGAGCCCGAGGGTCGCCTTCATCAGGTGATAGGCCTCGTTGATGAGCTGGATGTCGCCGTACTCGATGCCGTTGTGGACCATCTTGACGTAGTGGCCCGCCCCCTCCTGGCCGACCCAGTCGCAGCAGGGGGTCCCGTCGGCCACCTTGGCGGCGATCGATTGGAAGATCGGCCTGACCGACTCCCAGGCCGCCGGGTCGCCCCCGGGCATGATCGAAGGGCCCTTCAGCGCCCCTTCCTCGCCGCCGGAAACGCCGGTGCCGACGAACAAGAAGCCCTTTTCCTTGAGCGCCTTGGTCCGCCGGGTGGTGTCGGGGAAGTACGAGTTCCCGCCGTCGATCAGGATGTCGCCCGGCTCCAGGATCGGGGTCAGTTGGTCGATCACCGCGTCGACCGGCGGCCCCGCCTTGACCATGATCATGATCTTGCGGGGCCGCTTCAGGGCGGCGACCAGGTGGACGACATCATGACAGCCGACCACGTTCTTCCCCCGGCCGCGCCCGGCGACGAATTCGTCGACCTTGGCCGTGGTCCGGTTGTAGACGGCCACGGTGTAGCCGTGGCTTTCCATGTTCAAGACGAGGTTCTCGCCCATCACGGCCAGGCCGATCAGGCCGACGTCGGCGCTCGGTTGTGCCATCGCGTGTGCTCGATCATTCCAGACAACGGGAAGGAAACATCAGGGGAGCAGGTCGGCCACCGCGATCAACGACCCCGGGGCGGCCAGCGGCGCCATGTTACCCGCCTCCGGCACGATCGTCACCTCCGCGTACCGGAACCGACCCCGACGCGCCGGGTCCGGCCCCGGGACCCGATGAATCTCGAGCTGGCGGTCGACGAGGTTGATGATCCAGTAGTCGGCGATCCCGGCCCGGGCGTACAAGTGGGCCTTGATCGTCCGGTCCTTGCGGAGGCTGGAATCGCTGACCTCGATGGCCAACTGGGCCGAAGTGGGATGCGACGTGGTCCCGCTCGGATCGCCGAGGAGGACGGCCGCGTCGGGTTCGGGCTGGTTCCGCCGCCCGAGGTCGAGGGGAGATTGAATCCGAATCCGATATTCCCTCCCGAAGACCGTGGTCAGGATGCGAACGACAAACTCCATGCTGATCGCGTGGGGCGGCTTGATCGTCATCTGCCAGATCTCCCCGCGGATCAGCTCGACATGGCGGTCGGAGAAGAAGCCCAGTTCCGCCATCTGGTAGTACTGCTCGCTGGTCCATCGGAAGCGACGCTCTTCGTCCCGGGCCGCTTTCGGGTCTTGGGTAGTCGCCATCGCTTTCCCTCTCGCTCCGAAGGTAGGATGTCGATTCGCGGGCCAGGCAGGATCGAAGCAAGGAAACGTCAGGGGAGCAGGTCGGCCACCGCGATCAACGACCCCGGGGCGGCCAGCGGCGCCATGTTACCCGCCTCCGGCACGATCGTCACCTCCGCGTACCGGAACCGACCCCGACGCGCCGGGTCCGGCCCCGGGACCCGATGAACCTCGAGCTGGCGGTCGACGAGGTTGATGATCCAGTAGTCGGCGATCCCGGCCCGGGCGTACAGGTGGGCCTTGATCGTCCGGTCCTTGCGCAAGGTCGTGTCGCCGACCTCGATGACGAGGGCGGCCGTGGTCGGGTGGGCATCGGTGTAATCGCGGATGCTCCCGACGACGACGGCGACGTCGGGTTCGAGCAAGGAATGACGCCCCGTGTCGAGCCCTTGGGCTTGGCGGACGTACCAGCCGGGCCCGAAGACGGCCCGAAGGGCTTCAATGGACAACTCGCAAGACGTGGTATGGATCGGCTTGGCGGTCATTTCGTAGATCACACCCCGGATCAACTCGACGTGCCGATCCTCGAAAAACCCCAGGTCGTCGAGCTGATAGAACTGCTTGATCGTGAATCGAAACGGACCGTCGCGTTGGGGCCAGGGGGGTTGCCGCTTGATCCAAGGTTCCTTCGGGCGAGGATCGTTGGTCGTCGCCATCGCTAGATTCTCCAAACAGGTGGAAGCTCGCCCGTCCGACCTTGACCCCCGTCAGGCCCGTTGCCAGGGCGGGACTTCGGGCAAGAGCCCGAGGAATTGCTCGATCCGCCCGGCCATGTAATCGCCGGCATAGGCGCCGTCGAAGAAGCGGGGGAGGGCCTCGTCGTGGAGGCGGGCCCAGGACTCTTCCTCGGCGCCGGGGTCGATCGGGTAGAAGAGGACGTTGTTGGCCCGGGCGGCGGCGAGGTCGCCCGGGGCGTCCCCGACCATCAGGACCCGGTCGAGGGGGTAGCGGCCGGCGGCCACGGCCCCGGCGAGGACTTCGGCCTTGCTCCCGGCCTCCTGGCCGGCGATCGTCCCGACGAGGCCCCGGAGGTCGTGCTCGCGCCACTCGCGTTCGAGGGCCTCGCCGGGCGTGGCCGAGACGACCATCACGTCGGCCCGGCCTTCCAGGACCAAGAGGCTCTCGCGGACGAACGGGAACGGGGGGACGTCGCGGACGATGGTGGCGATGCTCGCGTTGACGGCCTCGCTCCAGGCCAGGGCCAGCGCGAGGTCGGGGTCGCCGGTCCGCCCGACCTCGGCGGCCAAGGCGGGGTTGCCCAGCCGGGTCTCCCGCGCCAGCCAGCCTCGGAGGCCCGCCAAGGCTGGCAGCTCGACCCCGCGCCGGGCCACCTCGGGCCGGCCGGCGAGGAGGTCGATCGTCAGGACCAGGCCGGGGAAGCGGTTGGTCCCGCGCCACTTCGAGTACAGGTTGAGGAACTCGGCCACCTCGCGAGCGTACCGGGCGACGGCGGCCAGGCGGTAATGGCCGACGATCTGGGGGATGAAGCAGTCCTTGTGCTTCACCTCCATCGTGTCGAAGGCGCAACCATCGCTGTCGACCCCGACGAAGAACTCGCGGGTTGACCGGGCGGAGACGGGGTCGGGCGGCATCGCGGGTCCTTTCGCGGCGGCCTTCGCCCGGTCCGTGCGATCGCGGGCTCATCGGCGTGGTCGGATCGTAGTCGGCTTCCCCCACGCTTGTCCAGGCCGGGGCCGGCTCCCGCGAGGTCGGGGCCGTCCTTCCCCGACTTTGTGGGGTGGCCAAGATCGCGAGCCGAGCCCGGCCGGCGGAATTTCCGAGAAAGGCGACTAAGCCCGCCCGGGAAAAAAGATAGTTAGCGACGACCGGGAGACGGTTCCCGGGAGATCGCCGCACCTGGTTCACCTCAAATGGGGAGTCGCGCCGTGGTCCGTTCGCAAGCCATCGAAGACCGGGAATCCCCCCCCGTGATCGGTCGAGGAACGCCCTTCCCGCCGATCGCCTGACCCGAGGGAGGGGATCGTGATCAAGATCGCCTCGATTTTCCGGGACGCCGTGATGCCGTCGGCCGTCCTCTGGCTCGGCATCGTCGTCCTCCACGACCACCTGGCCCGCCCTCGGGCGGTCGACCCGCGACCGGCGGTCGACGGCAAGGCCCTGGGGCGGTCGTATGCCCCCCTGCTGGCGGCGAGCCTGGCCGCCGGCTGGATCGCGGCGGCCGACGCGCTCGAAGCGGGCCGGTCGGTCGCCGAGTCGCAGGCCGCCCTCCAAGAGACCTGGAACGAAGCCCGGGCCCGGGCTTTTTCGACCCGGATCGCGCCCGAGTTCGCCCGCGTCCTGGCCGAAGGGGCCGAGCCGACCGACCCGACCCGGCGGGCCGAAGTCGCCCGGCTCTGGCGCGACTTCGCCTCCGGGCTGGAGGAGGAGCGATGACCGACTTCACCCCGATCGGCGGCTGGATTCACGACCCCGACGAGGTCGCCCGCCAGCTCGCCACCATGCCCCGCCCCCTCTTCGCCGACGCCGCGCCCCACCTCGGCGGTTCCGGCGCCGGCCGGACGATCCGGCTCTACCGGGCGTTCAAGGAGGTCAACGACGGCTCGTACTTCGACTATCCGGCCCAGGCCATCGGCGACTGCGTGGGCCACGCCTTCGGCCACGGCGTCGACCTCCTGGCGGCCGTCCAGGTCGCTGGCGGCGGGTCCGGGGACGGACCCTTCCGGCAAACCGCGACCGAGGCGGTCTACGCGATGGCCCGCGTCGACATCGGCGGCCAGCGCGGGTCGGAAACCGATGGCGCCGTGGGCGCCTGGGCGGCGCAGGCCGTCACCCGGCTCGGCACGATCGATCGCGCCGTCGTCGGTCCCTACGACGGCGTCCGGTCCCGGTCGTGGGGGGCCCGGGGCGTCCCGGCCGACCTGAAAGCGCAGGCGGCGGCTCGCAAGGTCCGATCCGCCTCGCTGGTCAAGACTTACGAGGAGCTGGAGGACGCCCTGGCCAACGGCTACCCGGTCCCCGTCTGCTCGAACCAGGGATTCACCCTGGAGCGGGACGACGACGGGTTTTGCCAGCCCCGGGGGACCTGGGGGCATTGCATGCTGATCGTCGGCGTCCGGTCGGGCCCCCGGCCGGGGGCCTGCTTGTTCCAGTCGTGGGGCCCCGACCTCCCGACCGGGCCGATGGCCCTCGACCAGCCGCCCAACTCGTTCTGGGCCGACCGCGACGTGGTGGCGGGCATGCTCGCCATCGGGGATTCCTGGGCCCTGTCCCAATTCCACTCCTATCCGTGCCGGGCGATCCCGCCCCGGTGGTCGTTCGCCGGCTTCGCCTGAAGGGACGACCGCATCCCGGGACGCCGAAGGTTTCCCCTCCCAACGACCCGACACCCCGGGCCGATCGGCCCGGAAAGGCTCGCCGATGCCCCCGCTCCCCAACTTCTTCAAGGCGGTCGACGGTTCCGTGAAAGGGTCCTTGAACACCGAGGAACTGTACCGCTCGGTCCTCACCGCGCTCGGTTCGGGCACGACCGTCGGGCTCTTGATCCTGGTCCTCCAGGCGGTCCTCGACCACGTCGGCGCGATCGCCACGACCCCCGCCGCCGCCTCGTCGCTCGCGATGTTCCTGACCCTGGTCCTCGACCTGCTCCGCCGGTTGAACCACGGGGCCCATCCGACCTCGACGCCGCGGGAGGTTCGTCCCACCTGATCCCTCGGCGAGCGGCTTCCGCTCGACCCGACGGGAAGAGGGAGGTTCGTTCCGGGACGCGGGCCGATCCGACGGGCCCGCGTCCCGTCCCCGAGGCCCGAAAACCGGCGGCGAAAACCTGGCCCGGGACTGGCCCGGCGGTCGATCCGGGAGGAAGACGGGGGCGGGACCAAGATTGGGCGTGAAACGAGCCCCCTGCTTGTCGTATCATGGAGTTGTGGCGTCGCGATCAGTGACGGACGCCGGCTCGACCTCGTCGGGGCGGATCGGTCGAGCTTTGATGGCGCGTTCCGGGGAGCGTGACGCCGTGGCCACTTCCGACAAGCCGAAGCCGGTCGACGCCGTGCCCGCCGATCTCCTGCCGATCATCCGCAACTCCGGGGCCCTGACCGACAAGCAATTCCTCGACGTCCGGTCCAAGGTCGTCTCCGGCGAATATCCCGGCGAGTCCCGGGCCCTGGCGCAACGCCTGATCCGCGACGGCGTCTTGACCGACTACCAGGCCCGGCGGTTCCTGGTCGGCAAGTCGCACGGGCTGACCGTCGGCAAATACGTGATCCTCGACCGGCTCGGCTCGGGCTCGATGGGCCGGGTCTACAAGGCCCACCACCAGTTGATGGGCCGCGTCGTCGCCCTCAAGATCATCGCCCCCGAGATCGTCACCAACGAGCGCATCGTCGCCCGGTTCCAGCGCGAGATGCGGCTCGTCGGCCGGCTCGACCATCCCAACGTCGTCCGGGCCTTCGACGCCGATCAGAGCAACGGAATCCTCTACATCGTCATGGAATACGTCGCGGGCCAGAGCCTGGGCCAGCGGCTCAAGGGGGGCATCCTGGCCCCGGTCGAGGCCGTCGGCTATGCCGCCCAGGCCGCCCTGGGGCTGGCCCACGCCCACGCCCAGGGGATCGTCCACCGCGACATCAAGCCGTCCAACCTGCTCATCAACGGGGACAAGCAGGTCAAGGTCCTCGACCTCGGGCTCGGCGTCCTGATGGAGGCCGACTCCCAGGCCACGTTCGCCACGGCCGACGGCGTGGCCGTCGGCACGGTCGACTACATGTCGCCCGAACAGGCCTGCGGCCGCGAGGTCGACGGCCGGAGCGACCTGTTCAGCCTCGGTTGCTCGCTCTATCACTTGATCTCCGGGCATCAAGCCTTCCCGGGCGATTCGCCGATCGAGCGGCTCGGCCGACGGATCAACAACCGCCCGGTCCCGGTCACCGACCGCCGGCCCGACCTGCCGTCGAGCCTGGTGACCGTGCTCGACAAGCTCCTGGCGACCAAGCCCCAGGACCGCTACCAGACCGCCGCCGAGGCCGCCGAAGCCCTCCAAGGGCTGATCCGGCCCAGGAAGTCGCCCCACCCCGCCGCCGCCCCGACCGCCCCCCGGAAGCCGGCCCCGCCCGATCCCGAGGCGCCTCCCGGCACCGCCGCCGAGCCCCACGAATCCCCGGGGCCGTCGCCGGTGGTCGTCCATGCCCACCCGGCCTATCCCCGATGGTTCCGCCCCCTGGCGACCCTGGCCGAGCGGCGACCTTTGGCCGCCCTCCTGGCCACCTGCGTCGGGCTCGCGGTCGCCGTCGCGGTCGGCTTCGTCCTGGGTTGGACGCTCAAGGGGGGGATGTAGCGCCCGTCGGCGGTCCAACCTCCCCGGCTCGGGTCCCGGCGAGGAGCTTGCCGATGGCCTGGCGAATCCGAGGGGCGATCAGGCGATACCCTTCGGCGGTCGGGTGGACGAAGTCGAAGGTGGCCTCCAGGCGGAGCTTGCCGTCGGGGCCGACCAGGGGGCCGCCGGCGTCGAGGTACGTGACGTCGGCTTCGGGGGCCCAGGCCCGGATGATGGCGTTGACCCGGGCCGCGTCGCGGCGGAGCGGGTCGTCCGGGGCGAATCCCCGGGGGAGCAGGCCGAGCAGGAGGACCCGGGTCCGGGGGCTCTGCTCGCGGACGGCGTCGACGACGGCGACGATCCCCGAGGCGACCTCCTCGGGCGTCTGGCCGTCGCCCAGGTTGTTGGTCCCGATCAGGACGACGACGACCCGGGGATGCCCGACCAGTTCGCCGTCCTCGACCCGGTGGAGGAGGTGCTGGGTCCGGTCGCCGGGGAACCCGAAATTGGCCGACCGGAGCGGGGCGAAGTCGGCCCGCCAGCACGGCTGGCCGATCTCGGGGCGGTCCTCGTCGCCCCAGGCGAAGGTGATCGAGTCGCCCAGGAACACGACGGCGGCGTCGCCCCGCCCGGCCCGCTCGACGTGGCGATGGTGGGCCCTGACCCAGGCGTCGGCCTCGCCGTTCCAAGGGCCGGTCCGGATCGCCGCGACGTCGGGCTTCTCCCTCGGGTCGTGCCGGGCCCCCGAGACCGCGTCCCCCGCCAGCCCGGCCGTGCCCAGGGCGACGACCCCGATCATCAATTTACGAATCCATTTCGGCCGACTCATGGCATCTATCCCTCGCGACGAGGCGGCAAACCCTGGGGATTCGACTCCAGCCGACCGCGCCGACACCGCGGCCGGGGCCGCCTCGGGCTCCTCCGCCGACGCGAACGCCGAGACCGGCGCCGTGTCCGCTTCCGGGACCGGCGGGGCGGAGCCTCGGAGGCCCGGTAGGCTGGTGAAGCGACGATCGACCCAACGATAGAACACGAAACCCGCCGCGACCGAGGCCGCCGTCGTGGCCGGGACCATGACCAGCGCCGTCGGCCAGAACCCCGCGACCCCCAGGGCGCCCAGGGCCTCGTTGCCGACGGTGCAGACCGGCAGGTGGATCAGGTAGATGGCGTAGCTCCGCCGGCCGCAGAGCCGGAGCGGGTCGAGCCGCCGGACCCCGGCGATCGCGTCGTCCCAGCGGTGGAACCCGACCAGGATCAGCCCGAACGCGGCGGCGGCGGCCGTCGAAACGATCCCGAACTCCCGGCCGACCGCGAACAAGGCCACCAGGCCCAGCTCCACCGCCCGCTTGGCGACCGCCGACGTCGCCACGTTGATCCGCCAGTACAAAGCCAGCCCCACGGCGAACTCGTGCCAAAGGTCGGGGAACAGGCCGACGAAATTCTGGGTCCGCCCCGAATCCCAGATCGCCACCCGGAACGCCACGATCGCCAGGGTCGCGGCCCCGAGCGCCCCGTGGAGCCGCTTCGGGGCCAGGACCAGGGCGAGGAAGCAGATCAGGTAAAATTGCTCCTGATAGCAGAGGGCCCACGCCACCCGGTTCAGGAGCAGCGTGGTCGACCCGCCCACCAGGGGCCGCCAGGTTTCCGTGAGCGTCAGGTTGCCCAGCCACTGGCTTCGGTCCAGGCTCCCCGGGCGGAACAGCTCCAGCCCGAGCGTCCCCCGATGGAGCCAGCCCAGGCCCGAGCGGTCCAACGCCACCACCACCAGCCCGATGATCGCCACCGAGGCCCAGTACGGCGGGAAGATCCGCCAGAGCCGCCGGAGGAGGAACCGGGAGGCCGCCACCCCTTTCCGGCGCGACGAGTCGAGGCTCGAAGCGATGCAGTAGCCGCTGATGACGAAGAACAGGGGGGCGCCCAGGTTCAGGGTCAGGGCCGAGACGATCGCCCGCCGGACCCAGCTCGACCCCTCCCTCCCCAGGGTCGCCGGCCAGAGGGCCACCCCGGCATGCTCCAGCACGACGACCAGGCAGACCACCCCTCGCCAGGCGTCCAGCGCCTGGTAGCGAGTGCTCCGTCCCGTGGTTGGTCCCTTGGCCATGCCGTCTCGACTCCCCATACCGCCATCCGCCCGAAATCACGATGGGCCCGATCCTTGGGCGCGCGGCCCGGACGACCCGACCCTTTCCGGGCGGTTCTCCGAATCCGTCCCCGATGGCCGCGAGGTCGGGCCACCAACCTTCTCACGGACGCGACGCCCGCCGGAGGACATCATCATCCGAGCGGCGAAAGGCTTCGCCGGCTCCTTACCTGCTGGCGGGCACGGTCGGGCCGTGTCTCCCATGAAACCAGCGTCGGGCGGGATCGGATCGGCCTAATTTTTTCCCACCATGCATTTTTTGGGGAGGGTCGCGGGGGAATCCCCCACCCGGTCTTCTTCGCAACCCCCTCTCCCAGGATCAGGCGGGCGGGCGCTCCGTCCGGACGACCCAGACCGGCCGGAGCGGGACCAGGGCGGTGAGGCCGGCGAGCGGCCGGCCCTGGCTGACCTGGACCTGGGCGACGTCGAGGGGCCAGCCCAGGGCCCGGACCCGTTCCAGGAATCGGGCGAGGTTCTCCAGGCCGACGAAGTTCGCCACCAGCGGGCCCCCTTCGCGGAGCCGGTCGACGGCCAGGTCGAGGATGGCGTCGAGGTGCCCGCCGCTCCCGCCCAGGAAGATGGCGGCCGGCCGCTCCTCCCCGACCAGGCAGCCGGGCGCCTCGCCGGCCACGATCCGGAGGTTCCAGGCCGCGAACCGCCGGCGGTTCTCCCGGAGGAAGGCCCGATGCGCCTCCGACCGCTCGCAGGCCACGACCTCGGCCCCCCGGAAGGCCCGGGCCAGGTCCACCGACACCCCACCCAGGCCCGCCCCGACGTCCCAGATCGGGCCCGGGGGGACCCGCCGGAAACGGGACAAGGTGATCGCCCTGACGTCCGCGTGCGTCAGAAGAACCGGGCCGGCGTCCGGGACGGCGAACAGATCGTCGGGGATCGCGAATGCATGGCTCTCAAGCTTGGCGGACGTTTCGGTTCGTTTCAGGATCAGGAAATTGAGCGGGTCGAACCGGAGGTCGATCAGGTCGGCCAGCGGGTGCGCGTGGACTCGTTCTTCGGGGGTCCCGAGCCGCTCGCCCACCCAGGCCGCGTAGTCGTCGAGCCCTCGTTCCCGAAAAAACCGGGCGACGGCCGCCGGGCTGGTCCCGTCCTGGGTGAACAGGCCGATCTTGGGTTGGCCCAGGAGCGGCAGGAGGGTGGAGGCCAGCGGCCGGCCGTGGACGCTGGCGATGGCCGCGTCGTGCCAGGCCAGGCCGGCGCGGGCGAAGGCGAGTTGCAGGCTGGAAACCGCCGGCTCGACCCGGATTTGATCGGCCCCGAGGTCGCGGCCCAGGGCATGGCCGATCCCGTAGAACAGGGGGTCGCCCGAGGCCAGGACCACGCACCGATCGTCCGGGGCCCGGCCCCGGAGCCGCCCGACCAGCGCGGCCACGTTGTCGACGATCGCGAACCGCTCGGCCGGACCGGTCGGGGCCAGCTCCAGGTGGCGCCGGCCGCCGGCCAGGAACGTGGCCGCATCGAGGCGGTCGCGGGCGATCCGGGACAGCCCCTCGACCCCCCCGGCGCCAATCCCGAGGACGTCGACCGGCCGGCTCACGCCAGCCTCGGGGCCGTCGACCGGGCCAGGACCCGGCCCGAGAAGTCGAACAGGGCGACCTCGACCGCCAGGCGGCCCCCGACGTGCCCCCGGCACGCCTCGGCCGTCCGGTCGGCGACGTGGCGATAGAAGGGGGCGAAGCCGGCGGCGTCGACCAGCTCCTCGACGTGCCTGGCCGTGTTGGCGCCCTCGATCGCCAGCACCAGGTCGGCCGGGGCCCCGGCGTCGCGGGCGAGCCCGGCGAGGAAGGCGACGTCGACCCCGCCGCCGGCCACGTGGGTTTGCATCTGGCCGGTCGCCAGCTTGGCCACCTTGCCGATCATCCCGCCGATCGTCACGACCTCCACCCCGCGCTCGACGGCCCGCTTCAGGCCGTCGCCGGTGAAGATGCCCATCTGGACGAAGGCCATTTCCGGGAGGGCGGGGTACAACCCTTCGGCGAACCGCTCGCTCCGCCCGCCGGTGGTCAGGACGACATGCCGGAGGCTGTTCGCCGCCGCCACGTCGATCGCCTGGACGACCGACGCCCGCCAGCTCGCCGTGCTCATCGGCCGGACGACGCCGGTCGTCCCCAGGACCGACAAGCCGCCGAGGACGCCGATCCGGGCGTTGAGCGTCTTCGCCGCCAGGGCCTCGCCCCCCGGGATCGCGATCGTCACTTCGAAGCCCGGGTCGGGGCAGGTTGCCCCCGCCACGGCCGCGACCCCTTCGGCGATCATCCGGCGGGGGACCGGGTTGATCGCCGCCGAGCCCGGCGGCAGCTCCAGGCCCGGTTGCGTGATCGTCCCGACCCCTTCCCCACCCCGGATCACGATGCCCGACCCCTCGGACCGCCGGACCCGGGCCAGGACCTCGGCGCCGTGGGTCACGTCGGGGTCGTCGCCGCCGTCCTTGATCACGCCCGCCGTCGCCACGCCGTCGACCCAGCCCAGGCGATTGACCCGGATCAAGAGGTCAAATCCCAGGGGGGACCGGACGGCGACGACCTCGGGCCGCTCGTCGAGCAGCAAGACCCGGCAAGCCGCCTGGGCGGCGGCGGCGGCCGAGGCCCCCGTGGTGTAGCCTTCGCGGGTCCCCTGGGGATCTCTCGGCGGGACGGTGAGCCCCCGGACGACCTCGAAGGCCGGCCGGTCGGTGGCGACGCTCATGGGGGTTGGCCCTCGCCGGCCAGTTCGAGCAGGGCGTTGACGACCGCCGCCGTCACCGAGGCCCCCCCCTTGCGGCCGAGGCTGGTGATCGTGGGGACGACCCCCGGGGCCATGAGCCGCCGCTTGGCCTCCTCGACGCCGACGAATCCGACCGGAATCCCGATCAGGCACGCCGGCCGCCAGCCTTCGGATTCGACCAGGCGGAGGGCCTCGTCGACGGCCGTCGGGGCGTTGCCGATCGCCACCACCGCCCCGTCGCCGACCCGCGCCGCGCCGCGGCGGAGCCCGGCGGCGGTCCGGGTCAAGCCTTCCGAGGCGGCCAGGCCGTCGGTCTCGCGGTCGCCCAGGCCGCACGCGGCGGCCACGCCGAGTGGCCCGGCCAGGTCGCGGCGGACCCCGGCGCGGAGCATCTCGACGTCGGTCAAGACCGGGGCCCCGTCGCGGAACGCGGCCAGGGCCGCCGCGATCGCCCCCGGGCCGAACCGGGCATTGCCCGCATAGTCGAAATCCGCCGAGGCGTGGATCATCCGCCGGACCACCGCCCGCTCGGCCTGGTCGCGGGGCTCCGGCCCCATCTCGCGGTCGATGATCGCCAGCGACTCCGCCATGATCCGATCCCCGCGAGTATTCCGACCCGGGGAGACTTCCGGGGCTTGTCCCGCCTTGGCCGCGTAGATCCGGGGCGTGACCATCCGGCCGCCGGCCACGAACGTCCGCGAGCTGCCCACGATCACCGTCGTGAACATGGAAACCTCCGACCGGGCCAGCTCGTCGAGCCGGACGATGGCGACCCGCTCGCCCGGCCGGTAGGCGTTCTCGACCAGGCCGACGGGCGTGCCCGGGTCGCGGTGGCGGAGCAGGATCGCGGCGACGGCGGCCAGTTGCCAGTCGCGGGACCGGCTCTTGGGGTTGTAGAAGCTCACCACGAAGTCGGCCGCCGCCGCGGCCTCGACCCGCCGGGCGATCGCGGCCCAGGGGGTCAGGAGGTCGCTCAGGCTGATGCACGCCCAATCATGCGCCAGGGGTGCCCCGAGCCGGGCCGCCGCCGACGTCGCCGCCGTCACCCCGGGCACGACCTCGATCTCGACCGTGCCCGGGCGGGTGCTCGCCAGCTCGAAGGCCAACCCCGCCATCCCGTAGACCCCCGCGTCGCCGCTGGAGATCAGGGCGACGATCCGTCCTCCTCCCGCCAGCTCCAGGGCCAGCCGGGCCCGCTCGACCTCCTCGCCCAGCTCGCGCCCGACGACCTCCTTGCCCGCCAGCCGATCGGCGATCAGGTCGAGGTAATAGCGATACCCGACCACGACCCCGCTCGCCGCGATCGCCGCCGATGCGTCCGGCGTGAGCAGCCCCGGGGCCCCCGGCCCCAGGCCGACGACGTACAGCTTTCCCGAGCTTCCTCCTGGCCCCTTCATGGCCCCAGACTACCATGCCGGACCCGTTCGGGCCAAGCTCGAGGCCGACTTGGAGGTCGGGACCATCCGTGGCGCGATCACGATTGAAGTCTCCATCAGGAGGGGCCGCCCATCAGGAATTCCCCGGACACGAGGAGTAGCAAGATCGATCCTTAATAGCTGTCGGAGCTGATGACCTCGCCCCCCGACTTGCTCGCGAGGGCGCCCCAAGTGCCGAGGTTGACGCTGTCCTTGATGAACTTGACCGACCCGTCGAGGAACGCCACGTTAACCCCGCCGGGGTGGTACGAGCTGGCGCCGATGAGGGTCTTGCTGTAGTCGGTGGTGGGGCTGGTGAAGAGGCACGATCGCTTGTTCGGCGGGTTGACGTGCGAGTATCCGCCGCCGACGCCCATCGTCTCCTTGGACCAAGCGTACCCCTTGACGTCCCACATCCTCTTGGTCGACGCCTGGCACCTATCACTGATCGCCTGGAGCGACTGCTGGAGGGAGCCGTTCATGGTGACCGAGGCGTCGTTCCAGGGCGCGCCGTAGGAGTAGATCATGTGCGTGCCGTCGCCCGAGATGGTCGCGGAGGCGAGCGCGGCGTTCCCCCCGGTCCCCTTGCCCTTGACCCACTCGCTGAAGATCGCCGTGTTCGACATGCCGTCGGTGATCGAGGCGAGCGTGACGACCCCGCCGAGGCCCGGGTTGTCCAGGGCATAGGCCGGGCCGTCAAACCGGCCGCCGTTGAGGTTGGGGGTCGTGCCGGTATTATTCCCGTAATTACTCTCTCCCTCGGGGGTCAGCGGCCCGTTGGGGGGCGGGAAATACTGCTGCGGGCCCTTGTTGAGCCCCGGGTTGTTGGCGTCCGACGGGCAGTTGAACGCCGACACGCTGATGATCGAGACGGTCAGGTTCTCGTTGTCGTCGATCCTGTCGGACCAGTTGACCGAGTTGAACAGCGCGACCTGCTCGAGGTTGCCGAGGAGGCGGACCTTCATCGAGAAGTTGACGTACCCCGAGGCGTTGGCCGTCGGGGGGATGACATTGTTCTGGTCGCCGTAATTGGCCGTCGCGAGGCCCAGTTGCTTCAGGTTGTTGACGCACTGCGTCCGCCTCGCCGCCTCCCGCGCCGCTTGCACGGCGGGCAGGAGCAGGGCGATCAGCACCGCGATGATCGCGATGACCACCAGAAGCTCGATCAGCGTGAATCCCGTTCTTCGGCTCGGCATGCGGGCCACTCCTGGTGTCTCGGCCGACGGCCGCGTGACTCAAGATCGGCGTCACCCCGTCGGCGGGATCAGACATGAGTCCACGTTCGCTCCTTGGCCGGTGGCCATTGGAACGGACCGGCCGGACGGCGTCAACAATAATTGTTTTTCCATTGTAATATCGCCAACCCCTCATCCATGCCCCGCTCCGGGCGGCGCCGGCCCAAAGTCGGCGCGAATACCGTCAGATGGAGCCGGCGTTCGAAGAGGGACCCCACGGAATCGACCATGTCATCGCCCGAAAGCACGACGGTCCTTCCACTCAGCGGACCAGGACCAGAGAGAAGTAAGACAGGGTTTCGACCGGGACGGCCGCCAGGTCGTGGAAAATCCGCTCGTCGGGGCGGCCGACGCGCTCGACCAGGGCCGCGCGGTCGAGGCGGCCTCGCTTCTTCAATTCTTCGACCAGGCGGGGCAACACGTCGGCGGCCTTGAGCCAGCAGGACGAGCCGCCCCGGTCGAGGATCGGGCCGATCTCGTCGGCGTGATAGGTGGCCGGGCAGAGGGTGAGCAGGGAGTCCTTCCGCGCCAGGGGCCAGCCGAGGCGGGCGGCGGCGGCGGCGATGGCGGACACGCCAGGGGTGATCTCCAAGGGGACGTCCGGGGCGAGGGCCCGGACGTGCTCGGCCACGGAGGAGCCGGAGCCGTAGAGCATCGGGTCCCCCTCGGTCAGGAACGCGGCGGCCTGGCCGCCCCGGGCCGCTTCGATCAGGGTCGCGGCGACCCGGTCGTACCCGACCGAACCGTCGTCGGGGCCGCGCCTCATCGCCAGGGCCATCCCCCGGACGACCTGATCGGGGCGGAGCAGGGGGGCGACGACCTCGAAGGCGAACCCCGCGTCGTCGCGACGGCCGGCGTGGAGGACCAGCGAGCACGAGGCCAGGAGTCGGGCGGCCCGGAGCGTGAGCAACTCCGGGTCGCCGGGCCCGACCCCGAGGACGTGGGCGGTCGCGACCGGGCCCGTCATCCCGTTCATCCGCCGGTCAACTGGAGGCGGGCGAGCAGGCGGTCGTCCCACGGGTGCATCGTCGGTTCGGGCGTCGCGACGGCGACCGCCGGCGCGACGCCTCGGCGACGCCGCCGCCTCGGCCCGTGGCCGTGGTCGTCGTCCTCGACCTCGTCCACGGCCCGGACGGCGTAATGGTGGCCGGCCTGGGGCTGGCCGAGGTCGGCCTCGCGGCCGACGAGGCGGACGCGGTACTTGCACAGCTCGCAGTTCATGTTCGGGGCGCCGTGGATCGCCTCGTGGGCCCGGTCCTCGAACGCGGCGAGCAAGAGCGGGTGGAGCCGGAAATGCTCCGTGACCACGAATTCGACGCCCGGGTCGGCCTCGGCGTGGCGGGCCACGGCCTCGTGGATTCGCTTGAGCAACACGCCGTCGAACAGGAAGTACGGCAGGACCACGATCCGGGCGTGACCCAGGCGTCGGCAGACCGTCAGGGCCTCGTCGACGCTCGGCCCGGTGACGCCGGTGAAGCCGATGCTCGCCCAGCCCACCCCGGTCGCTTCCCAGAGGAACCGCGACACCCGGGCGATGTTGGCGTTGGCGTCTGGGTCCGAAGTCCCCCGGCCCACGACCAGCAACAAGGTCCGCTCCGGGGAAACATCGGCCCGCCCGCGCAGGGCCTCGCGGAACCGGACGTGCCCCAGTTCCAGCAAGGCCGGGTGGATGTCCAGGGCCCGGGCCATGTGAAAGGCCACCCCGGGATGGCGGGCGCGGGCCTCGTGGATCTCGCCTGGGACGTCGTTCTTGACGTGACCGGCCGCCATCAGCATGGCCGGGACCACCACGACCCGCGAAGCTCCCCGGCTCACCAGCTCGTCGACCGCTCGGCCGATCGTCGGCGACTCGAACTCCAGGAATCCTTCCGCTTGGAGCCGATCCGGCCGGAGCCCTCGCCAGGCCTCCGCCAGCGCCCAGAACTCCGCGACCCCCGCCTCATCCCGGCTCCCGTGGGCGGCGATCAGCAAGGCGTCCGACATCGCAAATCACCCCAAACGCGATCGTGGCCCAAGGTCAGGATTTCACCCTAACAGGCCCCGAGGGCGGCGGTCAATGGACGTGAGGTTGACTCCAAATACTAATTCTGCACAAAATAGTACAAGATTGGTTTTTCCACAAACCCTGAAAGCATATCTTCCTATGAAAATGCCGAGGCGCGCTCCGGCGTGGACCAAGCTCATGGATCGGGTGAGTTTGGACACCTCGTTCTCCGAGATTATCTCCAAGGTCGTGAAGCCAACCGTCAATGGAAGATATATCCACTGGGACAAGTTGAGACATCTGGAAGCACCCGAAGGGCTGGATCATCATTCCTGGTGGGTCGGCATAAAATTACTGCGCACCGGGGCATCAAGGGCTGTTCCGCTGGTCGATCCGGCCGGACAGTCGTTCTCCTTCAACATGGTCGATCCGCTTCCCGAATGCCTTCATCACGCCGACTCGGGTGCTCGGGGCGCCATTGGCGCACCGGAGATCATCACGAATCGCAAGACTCGCGACCAATATGTCATACGTTCCTTGATCGAGGAATCGATCACGTCAAGTCAATTGGAAGGGGCATCGGCGACGCGCGACGTGGCGAAGCAAATGATCCGGGAGAATCGCGAGCCACGCGACCGGGGCGAAAGGATGATCTTGAACAATTATAAGACCATGCAAGAAATACTTCGAATCAAAGGTGAGGAGCTTTCCAAGGATCTACTCTTCGAGATCCAAAGGCTGGTCACGGATCGGACGATGGATGATCCTTCGGCTTCGGGACGATTTCGCGGTTCGGACGAGACGATCGTGGTCGGCGACGATCTCGGTGAAATCTTCCACACCCCGCCACCGGCTGGGCAACTCGAAGCCCGGCTGTCGGCGATGTGCGACTTTGCCAACGGTCGGACGCCCGAGGGGTTCATTCACCCGATGATCCGCTCGATGATCCTGCATTTCTGGCTTGCTTACGATCACCCGTTCGTCGATGGGAACGGCCGGACGGCCCGGGCCCTGTTCTACTGGTCGATGCTCCGCCACGGGTATTGGCTGTTCGAGTTCATCTCGATTTCACGAATCATCTTGAAAGGGCCAACGAAATACGGACTCGCCTTTCTCCACACGGAGACCGACGACAACGACCTGACGTACTTCTTACTCTACCACGCCGCAGTCGTTCAACGAGCCGTGGATGACCTCCATGTCTACCTCGACCGCCGGACTCGGCGGCTCCGCGAGGCCGAGGCCGAACTTCGGGGCCTGACCATCCTGAATCATCGACAGAGAGCCCTGGTCGGCCATGCCCTCCGCCATCCGGGCCAGAGGTATACCTTCGAGTCGCACAGAGCCAGCCATAACACGGTCTATCAAACGGCGAGGATGGATCTCCTGAACCTGGTCGATCGAGGTTTGCTGATGAAAACCAAGGATGGAAAGACCTGGATATTCGTGGCGGAGCCCGACCTGGAGGTCAGGCTGAGGCAACTTTGATACGTTCAGGACCGAGACAGATCAGTTGGGCTCGTTCTTCCCGCCGCTCCCGGTTCGGGCGATGGCGGTTGGGTTCATTCTTCGCGGTCGGATCGGGAGGGTTCGGGCCAGGCCGGTGGGCTCGTTTTTCCGCGAGGTCGGGTTCAGGCGCGGATCGAGACGTAAGCGACGAAGGCCAGGGTGGCGGCGATCAGGGCGACGACTTGCATGACCCGGACGGCCCGGCGGACGGTGAGGCGGTCGATCGGGGGTCCGGGGTCGCCGAGGCGGGGCTTGTCGACGGGGGTGCCGGCGTAGGTCGACCGGCCGCCGAGCTGGACCCCGAGGGCGCCGGCCATCGCGGCCTCGCCCCAGGCGGCGTTGGGGCTGGGGTGCTTCCGGCCGTCGCGCCAGCCGACCCGGAAGGCGGCGCGGCCACGCTCGCCGAGCAGGGAGGCGGCCAGGGCGATCAGGAGCCAGGTCAGGCGGGCGGGCGCGAGGTTGGCCAGGTCGTCGAGCCGGGCGGCCACCTTGCCCAGGTTCCGGTAGCGGGCGTCCTGGTAGCCGACCATGCTGTCGAGGGTGTTGATCGCCTTGTAGGCCCAGAGGCCGACCGGGCCGAGCAGGGCCAGCCAGAACAACGGGGCGACGATGGCGTCGCTCGCGTTCTCGCCGACGGTCTCCACGCAGGCCCGCGCGACCTCGGATTCGGTCAGGTTCGCCGTGTCGCGGCCGACCACTTGCGCCAGCTCGCGGCGGGCCGTGGACAGGTCGGGGGCCTCCGACGCCCGGGTGGTCTCGTCGCCGAGGCTCCGGATGGCCAGGCCCCAGTAGATCAGGAGGGCGTGCCCCGCCAGGACCGCCGGGCCGCCGGCCCGCGCGCAAAGGTCGGTCGCCACCCAGGCCAGGCCGGCGGTGATCCCCACCACCACCGTCACCAGGACCACCCCGGCCAGCGACTCCCCCGAGGCCCCGCCGCCGAGCTTGCCCAGGATGATCCGGAGCCCCCGCTCCGTCACCCGGACCAGGCCGCCGACCGCCCGGACCGGATGCGGCCAGCCCCTCGGGTCGCCCAGGGCCAGGTCCAGCGCCACCCCGAGCGGCGGCGCCACGATCGTCCACCAGTCCAGGCCCGATTCGCGGATGATGTTGGCCATGTCGCCTCAATCGCGGGAAAGCGCGGCCCGGATGGGCCCGAGGTCGAGGTGGTCCCGGAGCAGGCCGGCCAGCGCCCCGTAGCGGTCGGCGAGGGTCGCCCGGTGGGCGGCCCAGCGCCCGGGGCCGAGCGGCGGGAGCCGGCGGCGGGCCCGGAGGCGGTCGACGAGGTCCCGGCAGAACGGCAGGCTGTCGAACAGCCCATGCACATACGTCCCGAACACGCGGCCCGACGGGGCGACCGCCCCATCCAGGACCGTCGAGCCGTCGGCCTGGCGGGTCAAGCTGATCCAGGGGGCGACGCCGGGGGAGCGGACCGTGGTGCCCATGTGGATCTCGTAGCCGGCGATCGGGAGGTCGCGGGCGATCGTCGAGCCGGCGACCCGGTGCCGCTCCTTGGCCGGGGCGAAGGTGGTGGCGACCCCGAGCAGGCCCAGGCCGGGGGCGGAAATCTCGGCCGATTCGACGCCCAGCGGGTCGTCGACCCGGGTCCCGAGCATCTGGAACCCGCCGCAAACGCCGAGGACCACCGGGCCGTCGGGGTCGGCCGCCCCCCGGGCGACCCGGTCGGCCAGGCCGACCCGGCGGAGCCAGGCGAGGTCGCGGGCCGTGGTCCGGGTCCCGGGGAGGATGACCAGGTCGGGGCGGCCGAACTCGGCCCCGGCGGCGACGTAGCGGACCCGGACGCCGGGGACCCGGGACAGGGGCCAGACGTCGGTGAAGTTGCTCAGGCCGGGGAACCGGGCCACGGCCACGTCGAGGGCGTCGGGGTCGTCTTCGAGGCCCGAGGGGGTCGCGGTCTCGTCGATCCCGAGCGAATCTTCCTGGTCGATCTGGAGGTCCCCCCGGTACGGGAGGACCCCGAGGACCGGCACCCCGGTCCGCTCGCGGAGGTAGGCGAGGCCGGGGTCGAGCAAGCCCAGGTCGCCCCGGAACTTGTTGATGATGAACCCGACGACGCGGGCGCGGTCGGCCGGCTCCATCAGCTCCCAGGTCCCGACGACCTGGGCGAACACGCCCCCCCGCTCGATGTCGGCGACCAGGACGACCGCGGCATCGGCGTGGCGGGCCATCTTCAGGTTGGTCAGGTCGTGTTCCATCAGGTTGATCTCGACCGGGCTGCCGGCCCCTTCCAGGACCACGACCTCGGACCGGGCGGCCAGGCGGTCGTAGGCGGCGACGACCCGGGGCCAGAGCGTTTCCTTGGCCCCGTAGTACTCGCGGGCCGACATCACCCCGACGGGCGACCCATCCACGACCACCTGCGAGACCCCGCCCATCGGCTTGAGCAGGATCGGGTTCATGTCGACGTGGGGCTCGATCCCGGCGGCCTCGGCCTGGGCGACCTGGGCCCGGCCGATCTCGCCGCCTTCCAGGGTCACGAAGCTGTTCAGGGCCATGTTCTGGGCCTTGAACGGCGCGACCCGGCGCCCTTCCTCGGCCAGGAGCCGGCAGAACGCGGCGGCCACGGTGCTCTTGCCCACGTGGCTGGCCGTCCCCAGGATCATCAGGGCTTTGGCCCGGGCCGGGGTCGTCATCCGGGCGGGTCCGATCGGAGGACTTCGGCCAGGGCGGCCAGGAGGCGGTCGTCGTCCTCGGGCGTCCGGACGCCGACCCGGATGTGCCCCCGGGTGGCGACGAGCCGGTCGGGGCCGGTGATGAGGGCCCCGACTTCGAGGCCGGGGAAGTCGGAGCACTCGCGGACCAGGAAGCCCCGGCGGGCCAGGGCGTCGCGGAGCTGGGCCGAGTCCCAGTCGGTCCGGGTCAGGCTGACCAGGACGAACGGGGCCGGCGGGGGGGCGTCGTGAGGCCGGGCGCGGTCGGGCCGGGCGGGGCGGAGGCCGGGGATGTCCCAGAGGCGATCGGCCAGCCGGGCCGACTCCCGGCCGACCCGGTCGATCGACCGCTCGCGGTATCCAGCGTCGTCGATCGCGGCGAGGGCGGCGGCCTCGGCCGGCGCGGTCACGGTCCACGGGTCCTGATACTGGCGGAGCCGGGTCACCATGTCGGGCGGGGCGACGGCATAGCCGACCCGGAGGCCGGGCAGGGCGTAAAACTGGGCGAACGATCGGAGGACCAGGACGTTCTCCCGGGTGGCCGCCGAGGCGACCAGCGATCGGTCCGCCTCGTCGGCCAGGAACGGGAGATAAGCTTCGTCGACGATCGTGAGCAGGCCGAGGGTCTCGTCGGCGAAGTGTTCCAGGACGGCGCGATCCCAGGCCCGGCCGGTCGGGTTGTCGGGGTGGCCGGTCCAGAAGACGCCGGCGGCCCCCCTCGGCAAGGCGTCCTGGGTCCACCCGAGGATGTGCTCGCCCCAGACCTGGGCCCGGAGTTCGTTCAGGGCCGAGGCCCGGCGGTACTCGCCGTAGGTCGGGTCGACCAGGTGGGCCAGGGGCCTCGACGGGTCGCCGAGGGCCTGGGCGTGGTAGGCGAGGACTTCGCGGAGCGACTGGCCGATCAGGCCGATCAGCTCGGTCGTGCCCGCCCCCACGATGATCCGCCCGGCCGGGACGCCGTGGACCTCGGCCAGCCGCTCGACCAGCCGGGGGCAACCGGGCTCGGGGTAGCGATCGACCCGGTCCAGGGCCCGGCGGGCGGCCTCGATCGCCCCCGGCGGCGGGCCCAGGAAGTTGAGGCTCGTCGAGAAGTCGAGGAGCGGGGCGTCGCCGAGCCCGAGCCGACGCCGGACGCCCGCCGGATCGCCGCCGTGGGAAATCGGGTGGTTCACGCGGGTCCCTCGGTCGGGTGGCTCATGGCGATCCGGGGTCGGGTCGTGGGCCCGGCGATGGTTAAGGGGAGATGGTTGATGGGTGATCGCTCGCCGACCGATGGCCCGGTTGATCCTCGGAGGTGGGCCGCGTCTTCCTTCATGAGCCATCACCCATCAACGATCAGCCATTTCCTCGATCCGTCAGTGCCCGGGGGCCGCCGCCACCGCCACCGCCACCGCCACCGCCACCGAGACGGCGTCCTTGGGCGGCTTGAGGGCGGACCGGAGGGCTTCGGCCAGGTCGGGATGCTCGAAGGCGTAGCCCAGTTGGAGCGCCCGGGCCGGGAGGACCCGCTGGCCAGTCGTCACGACCTGGGAAACCTCGCCGAGGGCCAGTCGCAAGGCCAGGTCGGGCGGGCCGATCGGCAGGAACGGCCGGTGCAAGGCCCGGGCCAGGAGCCTCGAAAACTCGACGTTCCGCGCCGGCGTCGGGGCCGTCCCGTTGATCGGCCCCCGGGCCTCGGGGTGGTCGAGGGCGAGCAGGAACAGGCCGACGATGTCATCGATGTGAATCCAACTAATCCACTGCATTCCCCGAGCCGGGCGGAACGGGTGCCCGCCGTTGCCGAGCGGGGCCGCGCCGCCGGGGAGCCACTGGAAGATCGGGACCATCGCCCCGAGGGCCCCCTCGCCCCGACCCAGGACGACGCCCGTCCGGATCGTCGCCAGCCGGACGCCCGCCGATTCGGCCGGGCGGGTGGCGTCTTCGAGTTCCCGGCAGACCACGGCGAGGAAGTCGGCCCCCGACGGGCTCGACTCGGTCAACTCCTCGTCGCCGGTCGCGCCGTAGAAGCCGATGGCCGAGGCCTGGACCAGGACGCCCGGCTTCTGCCGGGCCTTCGTGATCGCCTCGACGACGTTCTCGGCGCCATGGACCCGGCTGTCGCGGATCTGCCGCTTGACCTCGGCGTTCCAACGCCCGGCGAAGACGTTGTGCCCGGCCAGGTTGACCACCGCGTCGGAGCCATCCACCGCGTCCTGCCAGGGACCGGGCCGGGCGGGGTCGCCCTGGAGGACCGCGATCCCCCGGAGCGCCGGGTTCCGCCGCGCCTCGTCGGCCTTGCGGGACAAGAGGACCGGCAGGTCGCCCCGGTCCCGGAGCCGCCGGACCAGGCGACGGCCGATCATCCCGGTCCCGCCGGTGAGGAAAACGCGCATGACGAGGAGATGCCCAGGGGGTCCCGACCGACCGGCGAAGGGCCGGGCGTCCCGTCATCTTGGGCACGCCCGATCCCGGCGTCAAGGCGAGCGATCCGCCGCGGTCGCCAAGATTCATGCAACCCTCATGGTCATGCGCATTGGATCTTCTCAAACATCCCTCCCCGCGACCAAATCACAACGGGCGACCGGGATTGCGGCGGGAGCGATTCCCGAATCGGCGGGCGGGAACCGATTGGAAGTAGGCGGGGCGGGTGGTATGGTGATGAAGTCGTTAACGCCAAAGCTGGGCGCATCCGGTCGGGCGAGGGACCGCGTCCTCGGCCCCCGGCGCCATCCACCCGCCGCCCGTCCTCGAACCGGCCACCGCGGCGTATCTCGGCACCGGGGAGTCCTGGTCACGATGAACCCGAAGGTCCGCAACTTGTTCGACCTCAACCGCCTCCACGCCTACCGCCGGCCGGCCCCGTTGATCCTGGTCAACGGCCTGGCCGAGCAGTCGGAAAGCTGGTTCGCCAACCGCCGGCAACTGGCCCGCCACTTCGACGTGAAGGTCCCCGAGATCCTGGTCTACGACGGCGACTCGCTCCATCGCCACATCGACGCCGGGGGCGAGGTCACCGTCGACTATCTGGCCGACCGCCTGGCCGTCTACCTGTCCGAATACGTCCAGCGCCCCCCCTATCACCTGGTCGGGTCGAGCCTCGGCGGCCAGGTTTGCCTGACCCTGGCGGCCCGGCACCCCGATCTGGTCGCCAAGCTCGTCCTGATCTGCCCGTCGGGCCTCCACGGCGACGAGAACCTGCCCGTGATCGAGGGCGTCCGGCGGAGCCAGTACGACACCCTGGTCCAGTCGGTCTTCCACCGCTCGCATTTCGCCTCGGACATGCTGGTCGACGCCATCGAGGCCAAGTTCCAGAGCCGGAAGTGGAAGAAGGGGGTCTTGCGGACCCTCCGGGGGACCGTGGGCCACTCCGTCGCCCCGCTCCTGGACCGGGTCCCGCACCCGACCTTGCTGATCTGGGGGTCCGACGACCGGGTCATCTCCGACGTCGCCGGCTCGATCCGCGCGGCCGACCGGCTACTCAAGGCCCGCCAGATCGTCATCCCCAAATGTGGCCATGCCCCCCAGATCGAGAAGTCTCGGCTCGTCAATACCCTGGTGACCCGGTACCTCCGCGACCGGCTCAAGGCGGTCCCGCCGATGCTCGACCCCGCCCGATTCCTCCTCAAAGCGGCCCGCCCGGCCGGGGCCAAGCTCAAGGTCGGCGGCCCCCGATGAGCGACTTCTCCCTGTTCCTGGGCAAGTTCCTCCGCCACGGGACCAAGATCGCCAGCCTGGCGCCGAGCAGCCCGTGGCTGTCCAGGGCCACGGTCGCCGACGTCGACTGGGCCCGGGCCGGGGTCGTCGTCGAACTCGGGGCCGGCACCGGGCCGATCACCCGGGTCATCGCCGAGAAGGCCCGGCCCGATTGCCGGGTGATCGTCCTGGAGCGCGACCCCGACTTCGCCCGGCTCCTCCGCGAGCGGTTCGCCCACCTCGGCCACTTCGACGTGGTCGAGGGGGACGTCCGCGACCTGGCCTCCCTGCTCGCCGACCGCGGGATCGGGCGGGTCGACCACGTCATCTCGGGCCTGCCCGTCCCGTCGTTCCCCAAAGACTTGCAACGCGACCTGTTCCGGGTGGTCCGCCGGGTCCTGGCCCCCGAGGGGGGTTACAGCCAGATCACCGAGATCCCCTGGGTCTATCAGGGGCTCTACCGGAAATTCTTCGACCGGGTCCGGTTCGTCTTCGAGCCCCGGAACTTGCCGCCGGCCGGGGCCTACCACTGCCGGGGGGCGAAGGAAGTCGCCTAGATGGACGCCCTCGCCAGGCTCGCCCGGGCCTTCGCCGCCCCGCCCGTCCGCCGGGCCGTCAACCGGGCGTTCCACATCCACGCCGCCCGGAGGACCCGAGCCCTGGCCGGGGCCGACCCGGTCGCCACCCAGCGGGCCACCCTGCTCGGCCTCGTCGCCCGGGCGCGGTCGACCCGGTTCGGCCGGGATCACGGATTCGGCGAGATCCGGTCCGTCGCCGACTTCCAGCGGCTCGTCCCGCTCCGGACCTATGAAAACCTCTGGGATGCTTACCTCAAGGACCATTACCCCCGGTTCGACGACCTGACCTGGCCCGGGCTGATCCCCTACCTCGCCCTGACCAGCGGGACGACGCAGGGGGCGACCAAGTACATCCCGGTGTCGCGGGAGATGGTCGCGTCGAACCGGAAGGCGGCCGAGACGATGGTGGCCTACCACATGGCCGGCCGCCCGGATTCGCGGCTGTTCCGGGGCAAGATCTTCTTCCTCGGCGGCTCGACCGACCTGGAACACCCCGCCCCGGGTGTCCGCCAGGGCGACTTGAGCGGGATCGCGGCCGAGGAGGCGGGCGAGTTCCTCCGCCCGTATACCTTCCCCCCGCTGGCCCTCGCCCTGGAGTCGGACTGGGACAAGAAGCTCGCGATGCTGGCCGAAACGTCGATCCGCGAGCCGATCACCCTGATCGGCGGGGTCCCGAGCTGGCTGCTCGCCCTGTTCGGCCAGATCCTCGAACGGACCGGCAAGGCGACCGTGGCCGAGGTCTGGCCGACCTTGGAGGTCGTCGTCCACGGCGGCGTCAAGTTCGACCCCTACCGCCGGTCGTTCGCCGAGGTCCTGGGCGACCCCCGGATTCGCCTCCAGGAAACCTACCCCTGCTCCGAAGGGTTCATCGCCTTCGGCGACCCCGACACCGGCCTCCTCCGCTTGATGCTCGACCACGGCCTGTTCTTCGAGTTCGTCCCGGTCGACGAGCTGGACGCCCCCAGCCCGGCCCGGCACTGGCTGGGCAACGCGCAAGTAGGCGTCAATTATGCCATCGTGGTCTCGACCTGCGCCGGCCTCTGGGCCCACATCATCGGCGACACCGTCCGGTTCGAGTCGACCGACCCGCCGCTCTTGACCTTCACCGGCCGGACCAAGTACACGCTTTCGGCCTTCGGCGAGCACCTCATCAGCGAGGAGATCGAAGCGGCGATCGCCTCGGCCGCCGCCGCCACCGGCGCCAGCGTCGGCGACTGGCACGTCGGGCCGGTTTTCCGGGGCCCGTTGGGCTATCACCAGTACGTCGTCGAATTCCGCGAGCCCCCCGACGACCTCGCCGCCTTCCGCCAAGGCCTCGACGCCGACCTGTCCCGCCGGAACGCCGACTACCTGGCCCACCGGGCCGGCGGCGTCGGCCTGCCCCTGCCCGCCCTGGTCGTCACCAACCCGGGCGGGTTCGACGCCTGGATGCGGTCGCGCGGCAAGCTCGGCGGCCAGCACAAGGTCCCCCGGATGGACAACACCGGGACCATGACCGCCGCGATCGTCGCCCACCTCCGCGACTCGGGCCGGGTCCAATCCGAGCTGGCCGAGGGGAAATAAGTCGGAAATATCAACCGCCAAGACGCCAAGAACGCGGAGGTCGGACAAAGAGGAAGAAGGATAAAAATCACAATCTTGTTCGAAGTCAATTTTCCTGATTGATTTCCTATTTTCGCATTCTCTTTCGTATTTATTCTCTAATATCCTCTATACGACCTCCGCGATCTTGGCGTCTTGGCGGTTAAAAGTCCTTCTTATTCCCTCAAGCCGCCGGCCGCTTCCGGGCGATCAGGCGGGCGATCTGGCCGACGGAGTCGAGGTTCTCGACGCCGGCCTCGTGGGCCTCGACGGTGACGTGGAAGGCGTCTTCGAGGAAGACGACGAGCTTCAACGTCCGGATCGAGTCGAGGATACCGCCGGTGATGAGCGGGGTCTGGTCGGTCAGCTCGTCGGGGTCTTCGCCGGGGAGGAACTGCGCGAGGATGTAGCCGCGGACGGCCTGGCGGATCGCTTCCATCGAAACCTCCATGTGGCGGGCGGCGGGCGCATCCGGGATGTCGAGGCGTCGAGACCTTATCCCGGCCGGTTATCCGGGTCAATCCCGGCTTTTCGATCAAGTCCCCCGACCCGCGAAGCCGATCTCACCCCTAGGGACGGAAAAATCACCCGGGGCACTTGCGGCCGGGGATCGTCGATCTGGGAACAGGACGAGGCCCGCCTCGACCCTTTGGGGATACCGGCCGATGAATGCACGGACGCTTCCGGCTCGCTCACGCCATCGACTCGGGGTCTCGGCCCTGATCTTCCTCGCCGCCGCGACGTCCGGCTGCGGGATGACGGGCAAGCACAAGCCCCAGCCCGGGATCATCGACCCCCACCAGCCCCGCGAGCTGGAGATGGTCTCGATGCCGCCCTACACGATCGAGCCGCCCGACGAGCTGGAAATCTCGGTCCGGCCCGCCTCGATGGACATGACCACGACCACGGCGACGGTCCAGGCCGACGGCGTCGTCGACCTCGGCTTCACCGGCGACGTTTATCTCGCCGGCCTCACGCTCGCCCAGGCCGAGATCAAGGTCGCCGAGCACCTCGAACCCATCGCCGCCCGGAAGAAAGTCCGCGAGCCGATCGAGGTCTCGGTCCGGCTCGTCAGCGGCAGCCAGAGCAAATTCTATTACGTCCTGGGCGCCGTGACGACCCAGGGCCGGTTCCCGATCCAGGGCAACGAGACGGTCCTGGACGCCGTCCTGGCGGCGGGGCTCCGGTCCAACAGCAACCCGCAGAAGGCGTATCTGGTCCGGCCGCACCCGCCCAACGGCCACGACCTGATCCTCAAGATCGACTGGGAAGGGATCAGGGATCGGGGCGACACCATGACCAACTATCAGCTCTTGCCCGGCGACCGCCTCGTCGTCCCGGGGGGCAAGCCCCCGGGCCTACTCGGCTCGCTGTTCGGCGGCTGATCCTCCGACGGCCCGATGCGTCGGAACGGCATTTGCGGACCGGGTCCCCCCAGCGGACCCGGTCCGCCGCCATTTCGAACCGAGCTGACCAAGGAGGACATCGCGATGAAACCCGCCCATCGGCCCATCCGGGCCTTGATCCTGTCGGCCGCGACGCTCTGGGCCGTGACCGCCCTTGGCCAGGGGCCCGGGTTCGCCCCGGCGGTCCCCCCCGGCACGATCGGGAGCCATCAGATCGACCGCTTCGAGGCGATCCGCCAGCTCCAGCTCGACGGCCGCTCCGACCCCAACAACGTGGCCAACTGGGTGATCCTCGGCGAGCTCGCCCACGAGGTCGCGCTCGACCTCCCGCAGGATCAGGACGACGCCTATTACCGATTGTCGCGAGACGCCTACGAGCGGGCCCTGGCCCTCGACCCGAACAACAACGGCCTCAGGGCCGCCGTCCAGTTCGCCCGCGACCAGGAGGCCAACGCCCCCGCCTTCGACGCCCAGAGGCGTCAAGGGGTGGCGACCTACCTCGACGCCCGCCGCCGCGAGATGGCCCAGAATGGCGTCAACCCGACCATCCAGGTCTACGAGACCTCGAACGTCGCCCCCCGGCCGATCGCCCAGCCCGGCCGGGACCAGTTCCAACCGGCCCAGCAGGCGGCGCCGGGCTTCAATGCGCCGACCCAGACTTATCGGCAGTTCTACAACCCCCAGACTCAGCAAGCCTACGGCTACAACCAGTATTCCAACGGCTACGTCCCGCCCGCCAACAACGCCCCGGCCAACGGCCAGGCCGCCCCGCCGACGACCCTCCGCCAGCTCGGCCAGCAACTCCCCGGGCTCCTCCTGGACGAGGCCCGAGGCGCCAGGCCCCGCTGAGATTTCCCCGTCGCGACATCAAGGGACCGGGTCGGGGGTCGAGT
>JAABUQ010002885.1_pt1 | contig 32862 bp, 12 predicted proteins | sample 5560001 | NCBI WGS metagenome assembly JAABUQ01 (sample SAMN10711888, study PRJNA513371) | rock metagenome | isolation source: Antarctica rocks | place: Antarctica: Victoria Land, Finger Mt nord | collected 2015-12-18 | reverse complement strand
AGCTCAGCGTGGTGGGAGATCGCTTGACGCCCGGCAAACTGGCCGAAGCGATCAGCCTTGACTACCAGCAGCATCAGCGTGCGTGGATCTCCGCCTGGCTCACCTGAGTTTTCTGGAATCTGGAGGCCCGGCTATTGACAAAGATATAGCCGTTGTGCTATCGTCTACGACATCAGTTGAATATAATATTCGGATGGACAGAACGAAGGGGTCATGCGGCCGATGGACGAGGGCACGACGGCAGACGCCACCCTGGTGATGCGGGGCATCGGCAAGAGCTTTCCCGGCGTGCGCGCGCTGGACGCGGTCTCTTTCGAGGTCAAGGCGGGTGAGGTGCACGCGCTGCTCGGGGAGAACGGGGCCGGGAAGAGCACCCTGATGAAGATCCTCTGCGGGGCGTATCAGCCTGACGATGGCGAGATCCTGCTCCACGGCGCGCGCACGGTCATCCGCAGCCCCCATGAGGCCCAGGCCCGTGGCATCGCCATCGTCCACCAGGAGCTGAGCATCTTCCCCAACCTCTCGGTCGCCGAGAACATCTTCGTCGGGTCGCAGCCTGTCTCCGGTCCCCTGCGCTTCATCGATCGCCGCGCGGCGCTGCGCGCGGCCCGCGCGTACCTCGACCCCTTCGATGTGCGGCTCGACCTGTCCAGCCCGGCGCGTGTGTTGAGCGTGGCCCAGCAGCAAGTGGTCGAGATCGCCAAGGCGCTGGCGTTGCGGGCGCGCATCCTGGTCCTGGATGAGCCGACCTCCGCCCTGACGGCCCACGAGACGGAGCAACTCTTCGCGCTGGTGCGCCGCTTGAAAGCGCAAGGGCTGGCCATCGTGTACATCTCGCACCGCATGGAGGAGATCTTCGCGATCGCGGATCGGGCCACCGTGTTGCGCGACGGCCAGCTCGTCGGTACCGTCGCGGTGGCGGAGACGGACCCCGACGCACTCATCCGCATGATGGTGGGGCGTCAGCTCGAGCAGTTGTACGGGCAGGGCGGCTCCAATGCGAGCGCGGGAGGGGACATCCTCCGCGTGGAGGGCCTGTCGGCGCGGGGACGATTCCACGAGGTGACGTTCCGCGTGCGCCGCGGGGAGATTTTGGGCTTCGCCGGCTTGATCGGTGCGGGCCGCAGCGAGGTGGCGCAGGCCGTCTTTGGGGCCGGGCCGCGCGACGCCGGCCAGGTTTACGTCGAGGGGCACGCGGTCGAGATCCGCTCGCCCCGCGATGCCATGCGCCAGGGGATCGCGTACCTGTCCGAGGACCGCCAGGGCGACGGGCTCTTCCTGCGCATGAACGTGCATCGGAACGTCGCGGTCAGCCACCTCAAGCGATTGTCGCACCTGGGTCTGATGTTTCGGGCGCGCGAGGCGCGCGAGAGCGCGTCCTACGTGCGGCAACTGCGCATCCGCACCCCCAGCGTCGAGCAACAGGTCATGAACCTGAGCGGCGGGAATCAGCAAAAGGTGATGTTGGCGCGCTGGCTCGCCATCCAGCCCAGGGTCCTGATCGCCGATGAGCCGACCCGCGGGGTCGACGTCGGGGCGAAAGCGGAGATCTACGAGTTGCTGCACACCCTGGCGGCGGAGGGCCTGGGGATCATCCTCATCTCGTCGGAGATGCCCGAGGTCCTGGGCATGAGCGACCGCATCCTGGTGATGCGCGAGGGGCGCGTCGCCGGCGAGCTCGCGGGGACCGCGGCGACCGAGGAAGCCATCATGGCGTTGTGCGCCCGACCGCCGAGCACGGCCATCGGCGCGTAAGGGCGGGGCCGGACAGGGGGCCGCGCGAGGGTAGCGTCCCGCGAGCAGGAGGACAGAGAGCGGTGAGAGAACGATGATAGACCAGGAGCCAACGCCCGCTATCCAACAGGGCTTCGAGGCAGGGGCCGATATCCCCACCCCGACCACCCCGACCACCCCGCAGGCGCGACGCGGCTGGTCGCCGCGCCGGCGCGGCTCCGTGCCGCAGGAGATGCGCATCCTTGCCGTCGTGGCGGCCGTCGGCGTGTTGTTGAGCCTGACCACCCCCGCGTTCCTGACCGAGGGCAACTTGACCGCGGTAGCGATCGGGTCGGCGACCGACTCGATCATCGCCATCGCCATGACCATCGTCCTGATCGGCGGGGGCTTCGACCTAAGCGTGGGCGCGGTCCTGGCCCTGTCGGGCATCGTCCTGGCGCTCCTGATTCAGGATGGCCTCGCCACCGCGCCGGCCATCGCGGCGACGCTGTTCCTGGGCATCGTCATCGGGACGGTCAACGGCGTGATCATCACCAAAGTGCGGGTCAACCCGCTGATCACGACGCTGGGCATGATGAGCATTGCGTCCAGCGTCGCGCTGATCCTCTCGGGCGGCACGTCGAGCGCGCTCCTGCCGAGCGACCTTCTCTTCATCGGCCAGGGGCTCATCGCCGGCCTCCCCGTGTCGGTCCTGCTCACGATCCTGCTGGTGGTCATCGGCGACGTGTTGCTGCGCCGGACCCGCTGGCTGCGCCTCGTCTACTACGTGGGGGGCAACGAACGCGCCGCGGCGCTGTCCGGCATCCCCGTCGATCGCGTGCGCATCGCGTCCTACATCCTGACGGGCGTCGCGGCCTGTGTCGCGGGCATCGTGTCCACGTCTCGCCTCGGCTCGGCGTTCCCCCAGGCCGGCGCGGGCACGGAATTGCGCGTCATCGCGGCCTGCGTGATCGGCGGCTGCAGCCTCGCCGGCGGCGAAGGCTCTATCGTGGGCTCCCTGCTGGGAGTCATCCTGCTGGCGCTGATCAACAACGGATTGGTGCTGCTCAACGTGTCCATCTACTGGCAGGGGGTCGTCAGCGGGCTCGTCCTCATTGCCGCCGTTGCGTTCGACATGCTCAGCCGGCGCGCGCGCCGTCGTTAGCCGTGAGAGGCCCGGTCATCGGGGCCGCGGGCGCGCGGATGGGAGGAGGTGAGCGGGGGAAACGCGGGGAGAAAACAGGAGCGGGCAATCCCTGGCACGGGTCTATTCCGTCTTTTGCCGACGGCGGCGGTGGCCGCCGCGCCGACCGTACACGACGGCCGCGCGGCCCCGACCGCCGGCGAGAAACCGTCACACGTCTACGAAGGAGAAAAGATGATTACGCGTCGCAAGGCTTTGAAATGGGCCGGGGCAGGCGGCATGTCCCTCATGCTGGCCGACAGCGCGTCCGCGCGGGCGGAAGCGGGACCCCGGCAGGCCCCCTCAGCCAGCACTGAGACCTACGTGATGGTCTCCAACGTCTCCGCCAATCCCTACTGGATCGACGCCCAGGACGGGGGCCAGGATGCCGCCGCCGAGCTTGGCGTGCGGTGGCAGTACACCGGGCCCGCGGCCTACGACACGCCGGCGCAGGTGTCGACGTTCGAGCAGTTGATCTCCACGAAGCCCGCCGGGATCGTCGTTCCCGCCTTACAGCCCGCCGCCCTGACGGCGTCCATCAACAAGGCGTTGAGCGCCGGTATTCCCGTGGTCACCGTCGACACCGACGCACCGGCGAGCAACCGCCTGACCTACCTGGGGACCGAGAACTATCAGGCCGGCGTGGTCATGGGGCAGCGCATCGTGCAGGTGCTGGGCGGCAAGGGCAAGGTCGGGCTGTCCAGCGTCCCCGGACAGTATAACCTGGAGCAGCGCATTCAGGGCATCAGGGACTCCTTCAAGGGACACCCCGGCATGCAGGTCGTGGCCATCGTCGACAACAAAGCGGACGACAGCGCCGCGGCGACGGCGGTGGCCGCCCTCATCCAGGCGCACCCCGACCTGGGCCTCGTCGCCAGCATCAACGCGACCGGCGCGGGGGTCGTCGCCGCGTTGCGGCAGACGGGCCAGGTGGGCAAGGTCAAGGCCGTGCTCTTCGACCGCAACCCCGCCATCCTGCAGGCGGTCAAGGCCGGCATCGCCGACAGCACCCTGATCCAGCGCACCTATATGTTCACCTACCTCGGCGTGCGGCTCCTCTATAGCTATAACCATCCCACCAAGTATCTGGCAACGTTGCGGAGGAACCGCATCGACACGCTCCCCAACTCGGTGGACACGGGGATCATCGTCGCCACCAAGGACGTGGTGGGCGCCTTTATGTAGGTCGATGCGCATGTCCGGCCGCCGCGACGCGCTCAGCGCGTCGCGGCGGCCGGTGTATAGCGGCACGGTCGTCATGTTGCGGGGAGATGTCCCCGCGGCGCGGCGACCGCGCCAGGGGAGGGATAGGATGGCTGATCGGGAACGTCTGCTTCGCGTCGCGGTGATCGGCTGCGGCTGGTTCTCCTACAATCATCTCCATGCGTGGCGCGAGATCCCGGAGGTCGAGCTCGTCGCGGTGTGCGACCGCGACGCCGCGCGCGCCAGGGACGCCGCGGAGGCGCACCGCGTGCCCGCGTGGTACGAGGACGCCGACGCCATGCTCGACGCGGAGCGGTTGGACTTCGTGGACGTGGTCACCACGCCGCCCAGCCACCGGCCGCTGGTCGAGGCCGTCGCCCGCCGGGGCCTACCGGTGATCTGCCAGAAGCCGCTGGCGACCGGGCTCGACGACGCGCGCGCCATGGTGGCCGCCTGCCGCGACGCCGGCGTCCCGCTGATGGTGCACGAAAACTTCCGCTGGCAGTCCCCCATGCGGGCGGCGCGCCGGCTGCTGGACGAGGGCGCGGTGGGGCGGCCCTTCTTCGGCCGCATCTCCTGGCGCACGGCCCGCGATGTCTTCGCCGTGCAGCCGTATCTGGCCACGGAGCCCCACCTGATCCTGACCGACATCGGCGTGCACCTGCTCGACCTGGCCCGCTTCTACTTTGGTGAGCCGCGCGCGCTGGCCTGCCAGACGCTGCGCATCCGCCCGCACATCGCGGGCGAGGATGCGGCCACCCTGCTGCTGGAGTTCGACAACGCCTCGTGCATCCTCGATTGCTCGTATTCGAGCTATGCCCCCGAGGATCTCTACCCGCAGCAGTTGCTGCACATCGAAGGGACGGAGGGCACCGTCGACGTCGGGCCACACTACCGGCTCTCGCTGGCGCGATCCGACGGCGCGGTCGAGGAGCGAGAAGTCGCGATCCACCAGTACCCATGGTCGACGCCGCCGATCGATGCCGCCCAGGACAGCGTGGTGGCGATCCAGCGCCACTGGGTCGCCTGCCTCCGCAGCGGGCAACCCCCGGAGACGAGCGGCGAGGACAACCTGCGCACCCTCGAGCTCGTCGACGGGGCCTACGCCGCGGCCGCAGCGAGCACGATCTATCGGCCCGCGCGCGGCGCGGGCAGCGGGCGAGGCGGGAGTGCATGATGCGCCCTCAAACCATCGACGAGCTGGACGCGTCTCTCGTCTCCCCCGCGTTCTACCACGACCCGTACCCGATCTATCGGCGCCTGCGTGACCACGACCCCGTCCACTGGAGCGAGTCGCTGGGCGGGTGGGTTCTGACCCGCTACGACGACGTGCTCGCCACCATCCGCGACACGGACCACTTCTCGAGCCAGGGCCGCATGCTGGCCGCCCTGGAGTCCCTGCCCGTCGAGGCGCGCGCCGGCCTGCGCCTGTTCGAAGCCCACTTCACGGTGGGCCTCATCAGTTCCGACCCGCCGGATCATACGCGTCTGCGAGCGCTGATCAAGAAGGCGTTCACCCCGCGCGTGATCGAGGGGATGCGCCCGCGCGTGCAAGCGATCGTCGACGAGTTGCTCGACGCGGTGCAGGGGCGCGGCGAGACGGATTTTGTGCGCGACGTCGCCTATCCGCTGCCCGCGATCGTGATCGCCGAATTGCTCGGCGCGCCGCCCGAAGACCGCGATCGCTTCAAGCACTGGTCCGACGGCATCATGGCCTTCCAGGGCACCGGCCGCGTCAGCGCGGAGGTGATGGCGTGGTCGCAACAAAGCCTGCGGGAGATGCGCGCCTTCCTGGGCGAACTGATCGCACAGCGGCGGCGCGCCCCGCGCGACGACCTGCTCGGCCTGCTCGTGGCGGCGGAGGCCGAGGGGGATAGGCTCACGGAAGCGGAGTTGCTCACGACCTGCGTCACCCTGCTCACGGCGGGGCATGAGACGACCACGAACCTGATCGGCAACGGGCTCGCCACTCTGCTGCGCCACCCCGCGCAACTGGGGCGCGTGCGGGAGGATGCGGCCCTGCTGCCGGCGGCGATCGAGGAGATACTGCGGTACGAGAGCCCGCTGCAACGCAATCCACGACGGATCGCGCGGGACATCGAGCTGCGCGGGAAGCGGCTGCGGCGCGGCGATTTCGTCTTGCAGATCCTGGGCGCGGCCAACCGCGACCCGGAGCAATTCTCCGACCCGGATCGCTTCGACATCGCGCGTCAGCCCAACCGCCACATCGCGTTCGGCTTCGGCATCCACTTCTGCCTGGGCGCGCCCCTCGCCCGGCTGGAAGCGCCGATCGCGATCGGCGCGATGCTGCGCCGCTTCCCGCGGCTGACGCTCGCCACGGACGCCCTGGAGTGGCAGGAGCACGGCTTGCTCCGCGCCCTCAAGGCGCTGCCGGTCACGTTCTGAGGCCTGTCGGTCAGGCAGGCCGAGCCTGGAGTGGGCGACGGTGGGGCGACCAAGTTGACTGGCAGCGCGGCGAGGGCCGTCGGCCCCCGGAATGTCGCGACACACAGTGTAGATGCGGAGGAACAGGGTATGCAGGCCGTCGACGACGCGCGCTGGACGGAAGAGCGGGCGTGGCAGTGGTATCAGGGACAACCGTGGATCATCGGGTTCAACTACGTGCCGAGCACGGCCATCAATACCACGGAGATGTGGCAACGGGACACGTTCGATCCCGCGACGATCGACCGTGAGTTGGGGTGGGGAGCGCGCATCGGTTTCACCAGTTGCCGTGTCTTCCTGCAGTATCTGGTCTGGAGCGACGACCCGGTTGGCGCGGTCGACCGCATCGACCGTTTCCTGGACATCGCCGACCGGCGCCATATCTCCACGATCCTGTGCCCGTTCGACGACTGTGCCTTCTCCGGCCGGCAGCCCTACCTTGGGGTGCAGGACGCGCCGCGGATGGGGGTGCATAACAGCGGCTGGACGCCCAGCCCGGGGCATGAGCGGGTGACGGACCGCACCGCGTGGCCGGACTTGCGGGCGTTTGTCGAGACGATTGTGTCCCGCTTCGGCCGCGACCGCCGTGTCCTCCTCTGGGATGTGTACAACGAACCGGGAAACGCCGGCATGGGCGACGCGAGCTTACCGCTGCTAGAGGAGACCGTCCGCTGGGTCCGCGCGTGCAAACCGGCGCAACCGCTCACCGCGGGGTTGTGGAGTCGCGACCTGCACGGTCTCAACGCCATGATGCTTGGCGCCTCCGATATTATCACCTTCCATGACTACGTCGATCTGACCTCCGTCGAGCAAAATATCGCGTTGCTGCAGACGGCGGGACGTCCCATCATATGCACCGAGTGGATGCGGCGCAACCATGGCAGTCTGTTCAGCACGCACCTCCCGGTGTTCCAGCGGGAAGGGGTGGGATGCTACTTCTGGAGCCTCGTCAATGGCCGCACGCAGACGCATTTACCCTGGGGGTCGCCGGAGGGAGCCGGCGAGCCTCCCGTCTGGTACCACGATCTGCTCCGTCCGGACGGCACGTTCTACCGGGAGGAGGAGAGACTCACGATCGCGGCGCATACAGCAGGGCACACGTCGCGCGACAACACGAGGGCTTGACAACAAAGCGTCTTGTATATTATATTCAATAACTAAGGGAGGTGCTAGACCAGAACAGCGCGACCGACCGCTTTGACCGCGTCGCGACGCATGACTGACGCATGACTGCAGAGGACGGCATGATGGGCACAGCGATGTGCGGCAGAATCGATTGAGGAGGAAGCTATGTCATCCGACCCGACAGCGAACGGGACGAATCCGAGCCGCGGGACATTTCTCAAAGGCATCGCGGCCACGACGGCCGCGGCGGCGGTGTCCGGAGCAATCACACAGGTCGCACAGGCGCAGGGGCGCAGCGAGGCGCCCTATGTCAAGGGGCCGTCCGGGGAGGTCGTGATCTGGTCGAACTCGCCCTTCGCGAAGGAGCAGATTGCTGCTTTCAACAAAGTGTATCCCAATGTCAAGATCACGCAGATCCAGAAGCCGTACCTGCCCACCGTCCCCTCGGAAGCGGCGGCGCTCGTGACCGGTGTCGGCGTGCCCGACGGCATCTTCTTCCTGGAGGACGCCTACCTGGGCCGCTACGCCGATGCCCTCTACGATGTCAGTACGCACGTTGCCCCCTTCAAGAGCCAGATCGCACCCTTCAAGCTGGCCGTCGCCACGCAAAACGGGCGGATCGTCTCCATCCCGGAGGATGTCGATCCGGCATTCCTTATCTACCGCATGGACATCGTCGCCAAAGCCGGGGTAGACGTCGCGAAGATTCACACCTACGATGATCTCATCGCCGCCGCGCGGACGGTCAAAGAGAAGGTACCCTCCTGCTCGACCCCCCTCTTCTTTAGCAGCGACCAGGGTCTCTTGACCTTCACGCTCGAGGGCCTGGCCTGGCAGCAATACTCCGGGATGGCAAACGCGCAGGGACAGCTTCAGCTCAATACGCGGCCCTACACCAACGCCTTCACCTATTTCGAAAAAGCCGCCAAGGCCGGCTTGGTGACAATGGCGCAGTTTCAGACGCCCTCGCTCTACAAGCTGTGGCTCAACGGCCAGACCTGCTTCACGCACTCCGCCGACTGGTGGACGTACTGGAACGCCCCGGGACTCAAGCCCCTCTGGGGTAAGGTCGCTATTCAGCCGCAGCCCATCTTCGCGCCCGGCGACAGTCCGTACTCGATGATGGGTGGCTCAGGGTTCGTCGTGCCGGTCAAAGGCAAGAGTCCGGACCTCGCGGCCCTGTTCGGCACGTTCGTGCTGCTCGATCCGCGCGGTTTCGGCGCGCTCAAAAACTACGACAACTACGAGTCGGTTCTGCCGGCGGTCCAGGGACTCTGGGACGTGGTCAGGCCCGTGCAACAGGAGCGCACGCCGCCCTATGCCCTCCTCGCGCCGTCGATCGACCAGCACGCCTTGCTCGTGCAAGCAGCGAAGAACGCGCCGACCACGTACCGCTATCCGGGCTGGTACGCCCAGGCTATACCGTATGTGGCGACGCAGATACAGGCGGTGCTGCAGGGGCACAAGAGCGCGCAGGCGGCGCAGAGCGCCGCCTATCAGGATGTCCTGACCAAGGTCGTCCAGCGCTATCGCTAGCGACGCCCGCGTCGCGGTCGTGGAGCGTCAGGGTCACCGGTTCCGGCGCTCCACGACCACGCTTGCGTCTTTGGAGAAACACACGATGGCCACAACTGAGCACTGGGACAACGCACCCCAGAGCGCGCGAGCCGCGTCGCGGCGGCGCGGATCGCCCGTCGCCCGTCTTCGTGCGTGGCTTGGCGGCGCCTATACGCCCTATCTCTGCATCGCACCCTTCTTCGCCGTGTTCTTCGCGTTCTTCGCGTATCCCGTCGCCTACTCGTTCTATGTCAGTCTGCAGCACTGGTCCGGCATTGGGCCGATGCGATCCGTCGGCTTCGACAACTACACGTTTGTCCTCAGCGACAGCTTCTTCTGGAATGCGGTGGACAATACCGCCCTGTTGTGGCTGCTCGTCGTTCCCCCGGGAATCGTCCTATCCCTCCTCATTGCCGTGGCCTTAAATCGGGCGCGCTTTCGCGGGCGGGCCATCGCCACGATGTTATACCTGCTCCCGACCGTCAGTTCGATAGTGGCCGTCGCCTTCGTCTTCAAGATTTTCTTTGATCAGGACTACGGTCCCGTGAACATTGTGCTGGGCACGCTCCACCTGCCGCATGTCCCCTGGCTGACCAGCGAGGCCTGGAGCAAGCCGACGCTTGCGCTGGTGCGGCTGTGGGCGAGTGTGGGTTTGGGGGCGCTCTTCTTCTATGCGGCGATGCAAAATATCTCGCAGGACCTCTACGAGGCGGCCGCGATGGATGGCTGCAACCCTATTCGCCAGTTTTGGGCGATCACGCTGCCGCTCCTCTCGCGCACGATCCTCTTCATCGCGATCGTGGGGACCCTCGCGGTCCTGAGCCTGTTCGCCGAACCCCAGCTGATCACCAACAACGGCGGCCCCGGGACATCGAGCGTGACGCTGGGGTATTACCTCTATACCTTCATCAACAATCTCGATTACGGGACGGCGTCCGCGGTATCCTTCCTCACGACAATGGCCATGATGATTGTGTCCATTGCTTTATTCCTCATCGCCCGTCGCTGGCAGGTCGACTGACGCGGCGTGACGGTCCTGAACGCCCTGGAGGCATCACGATGACGATGCGCGCAATAGAACGCACGTCCCCCGGTGGGGTCAAGACGTGGCGGGGAGAAGCCATGGCGCTCCGCGTGGGGGGGGCGCTGCTCACAACGCTGGTGTGGATCGGCGCCATCGTCTGCATTTTCCCCCTGGTGTGGATGGTGGTGTCCTCGTTCCGTCCCGACCAAAGCTTCATCGTGTCGCCCTTCCCCACGACCTTTCAGGAGTTCACGCTGTCGAACTACGGCTCCATCTTCTCGTTGGGGACCTTCCCATCAGGGTTCCAGAACAGCGCGATCCAGGTTGTTATTATCCTCGCAACCACGCTGCTTTTCTGTCCACTTGCGGGGTTCGGGTTCGCCAAGTTCGCGTTCCGGGGCCAGCGTGTCCTGTTCGGCCTGATGATGCTCACCTTGTTCTTCGTGCCGTTGACCCAGTACATCCCGTTGCTGATCGAGATGAACGCGATCGGCTGGTTGGACACCTACCAGGCCCTCGTCCTGCCACTGGTCATCACCTCGTTCGGCGTGTTCTTCATGACCGGCGCCATCCGGGCGATCCCCGATGAGTTGCTGCAGGCGGCGCGTATCGACGGGTGTGGTCACGTCCGGACCTGGTGGCGCATCGTGATGCCGCTCATCCTGCCGGCACAGGTGAGCCTCGCGGTGGTGACCTTCCTCACGAGCTACAACGACTATTTCTGGCCGCTCCTCGTGCTGCGCTCCCCGTCCATGTTGACCATCCAGATCGACCTTGCCTTGTTGAGTAGCGATCCGCGTATGCCCTCGGTCGCGGCGACCAGTAATTTCGGACCCTACCTCGCCGGCTGCACCCTCGTCATCCTGCCGACGGTCATCATCTTCCTGGTGATGCAGCGCTATTTCCTACGCGGCGTCTTGCAAGGGGGTATCAAAGGATAGTACGACGGGTCGCTCTCGCTGGTCTCGCTGGGATCTGCCACGATGTGCGCGCCAACGACTATTCATGACCAGCGCGGGAGCGACAGATTGCACCCTTATGAGCCTGCTGATGGGCCAGCGTCCGTTCCACGTGGATGCGTCGCAACCATGACAGCCTGTTCTGTTCAGCACCCACCTCCCCATGTTCGCCCGTAAGGGATCGGATGCGACGTCTGGGAGCCGGTCACTGGGCGCACGCACACGCATTGGTCACGGAGGTCGCCAGAGGAAGCCGATGACCCCCTTCCGTCTGGCGCCACGATGTGCTCTGTCCGGACGGCACGTTCTACCTCAAAGAGGAGAGGGCTGACAGCGAGGCATAGACGTCGGGACAAACCCATTGCGACGACACGCGGCCTTGATCACGGGAGAACGCACATCATACATCCACGAAAGCGACGGTCCCAAAGAGGATGTTCACGCTCAATTCTTGAAAGAACGGTTGACGAGCTACGACGCTGTCCCGGAGACGGGAGACGGGAGACGGGAGACGGGAGACGGGAGACGGGAGACGGGAGACGGGAGACGGGAGACGGGAGACGGGAGACGGGAGACGGGAGACGGGAGACGGGAGACGGGAGACGGGAGACGGGAGACGGGTGGGTCCTCATCCATGTGAAGGCGGCGTCGTGGTGCGCCACGGACCGGCACGTGGTCGGGCGGGTAGTCAGTCGTAGACATGCAGGGGGAAGGGGGCAGACATGCGCGAGTCACGTGTCGGCATGGGGGTGATCGGGGTCGGCGACATAGACGCGCACCGCTGAATTGCCCGCGCTGCAATGGGCACGATATAATCTTCAGAGCGGCCATCAAGCCGGGCCACCGACGTGTATATCCGCGAGAGTTGCGACGCGTTGTGGACGCATCCGGACACGATTGGGCCGCATACCGCCGTTCCGCTCCACCTCTTTCTCAACACCCAACACATGACGACCTCGCCGGACCGACTCACGGAAGGGGGATCTGGATGACCTCCGGGGTAAAGAAAGATAGTCTATCCTGTCTTGAGACGTAGCGTGGCCGGGGTGAAAAGAGGGGACGCATGGGACAGTTGGACGGGCAGGCGGCCATTGTGACGGCGGCGGGGCTGAGGCCCGTTTGGCGCACGATCGCGGCCCGCGAGGCGGACGGGTCGGCGCGGACCAGGTTGAGAACCATGGCGCGGTTGGCCTGCTGCATCAGACGGCCGTCGACTTTGCGGACCGCGATGTGATTGTTCATATGCGCTATAATTCCGTCAAGCCCTCATCTGTCGCTATGTCATCTTGAGACGCGCCCATCGTCGGATCTCCGAGACGCGCCCGATCGACGCGTGGCGTTGGGTTTAGTGACTCCTTGTCTCTAGTGTAGTGACTCGTTGTCTCTCGTCTCGTGCAATGGTGGCCGCCGCCGACATCCCGGATGGCTTTGTTATGATAGACAATTGATGGGTACGACGTAGTAACCATGTCTCTAACCGCACGCCTTGCCGCCGGTCCAGCCTCTCACCTCGCCCCTCTGTGGCGTCGCGTGAGCCTGCGCACCAAGATCTACCTCGGCTATCTCGCCCTGATCACCGCCCCGCTCGTCGTCGTGGCGCTGGCGGCCTATCACACCTCGACCGTCACCATCGAGGGCAACGCGCAAGGCTTCTCCGCGCGGCTCACCGCCCAGACACGCGACAACCTCGACGCCTACACGCAACAACTCGACCGCCTGACCTACTGGCCCTTCCTGGCGAACGACATCCAGACGGTCCTGCGCTCCTACGGGTCCGGCCCACTTCGCCCGCCGGCCTTCCGCGATGTGGTGACCATGGACGACGAGCTGGCCATCCTTGGGCACGGGCGCACCGACATCGCCGCGGTCTACGTCGCGACGGTCAGCGGGACACTCTTCGATTGGACCGCGTCCGGCGAGGTGCGGTCCCACCTCGCCCCCACGGTCGCGCGCTGGTACCGCGCGGCGCTCGCCGCCGACCCCCGCACGGTGTTCTTGCCCACCCAGGGCCAGTCGATGATCAGCGTGGCCTCGGGCCAGGTCTTTTCCCTGGTGCGCGCGTTGCACGCGCCGGGGACCGGCCGTCTGATCGGCGCCGTGCGCGTCGATGTCGATGCCAGGGCGCTGGCCAGCGTGGTGCAACAAGTCAGCCTGGGGACGCAGGGACGCTTGCTCGTTGTGACGCCGGCGGGCGACACCGTCTATCCGCTCGACCCGACGTCGGACGTGCGGCGCCAGGCGCGCGAGATCGCCGACCAGCGCGGCGGAAACCGCTCCGGCCCCTTGCAGTTCGATCTGGCCGGCCAGCGCCTCCTCGCCACCTACGATACATCCTCCAACACTGACTGGATCGTGGCCGGGGTCGTGCCCACCGCGCAATTACTCTCCGGGGTCGCCCCCTTGCGCGCGTTTATCCTGACCGTGGCCGCCCTGAGCATCCTCGCCGGCACCCTCTGCGCCACGCTCATCGTCGGGCGGCTGACCGGTCCGCTACGCCGGCTGCGCGACGCTATGCGGGGCGTGGAGGCGCGCGGCGACCTCGATACGCGCCTGGAGGTGCGTTCCGAGGACGAGGTAGGCCAGCTCACGCAGAGCTTCAACACGATGCTGGACGAGCTGCGCCGGCTGGTCGACGACGTGTTGCGGGCGCAAATCCACGAGCGCGAGGCCGAGTTGCACGCCCTGCAGAACCAGATCAACCCTCATTTTCTCTACAATACGCTGGAGTCGATCAATATGCTGGCCCTGACGCACGGCGACCGCGACATCTCGCGCATGGTGACCTCGCTCGGCCGCCTGCTGCGCATGACCATCTCGACCACCGGCGCGCTGATCCCGCTGCGCGGTGAACTGACCTATGTCAACCACTACCTGACCGTGCAGCGCATGCGCTACGGCGACCGCATCGCCATGGACGTGGAGGTCGACGATGCCCTGCTAGACTACCTGCTGCCGAAGCTGACGCTGCAGCCCCTGGTGGAGAACGCGCTCTACCATGGGTTGGAGCCGCGGCGAGGCCAGGGGCGCATCACGGTGCGCGGCCGGCCAGCCGGGCCTGACCTGCTGTTGACGGTCGAGGACGACGGCGTGGGCATCACCGCCGAGGCCCTGGCCGCGCTGCACACGACGCTGGAGCACGCGCCGCCGCGTGCCAGCGGCCGCCGCTCCATTGGGCTGGCCAACGTGCAACAACGGCTCAAGCTCTACTGCGGTCCCGGCTACGGCCTCGCCGTCGAGAGCGCGCCGGACCGCGGGACGCGCGTGACGGTCCGTATCCCGCGGACCCTGCCGGGACAGCAACCGGCGGAACAGGATGACCAAAGACAGGGCGACGCCGCGGACGCGGACGCGCCGGACCGTCCGCTCCTGAGCACCCGCTCATGACGACTCCACAACGCGCACCTCGCGCGGGCCTAACGACTAATGACTAATGACTAACGACTAACGACTAATGACTAACGACTAACGACTAACGACTAACGACTAAGCGCGAGAGAGTACGACGATGTATCGCTTGCTGATCGCCGACGACGAAGAGTTGGTCCGCCGGGGCCTTGGCGCGCTGCTGGCGCGCGAGGCGCCCGCTATTGCCGTCGTGGGCAGCGCCCGCGACGGAGTGGATGCGCTCGAGCTGGCCCACCGGACGGCGCCTGATATCGTGCTCACGGATATCAAGATGCCTGGCTTGAGCGGCCTTGACCTGATCGAGCGCCTGCACGACGCCCTGCCCGAGGCGCACTACATCATCCTGAGTGGCTACGACGAGTTCGCCTATGCCCGCCGGGCCATCGCGCTCGGGGTCGAGGAGTATATGCTCAAGCCCGTCGACCCCGACGAGCTATTGGCGTTACTCGCCCGCATCCAGGGGCGCATCGACGCCGAGCGCCGCGACCGGCAGCTGCGCTCCACGGCGCTGCGCATCGCCGCCGAGCAGAGCGTGCGGCGGCTGCTCGACGGGCTGGACCTGCCGGATACGGAGATACAATCGTTCGTGCCGGCGCTCCGCGCCGGGGCAGCCTGGGGCTTGTTCCTGGTGTACTCTCCGCACCCGCTGCCGGATGGCCGGGAGCGGCCGCCCGGACCGGACCATGCCCGCGTCGTCGCGGTGTGCCGCTGTGCGTTGCCCGAGTCCATCGTGGTCGAGGACGCCTATGGGTACGTGTGCGTCCTCTTCTCGCTGGAGAACGACGATACCGCGCCCGTCGCCGCTCTGGCCGGCCGGCTCTATCAGGCGTTGGACGCCGCCGGGCTACCGGCCGCCGTGATCGCGGCGCGACCCCGCGCCGGGATGTCCGCGATCGGCGCGAGCTACGGCGAGGCGCTGGACGTGGCCGAGTATCACCAGCCGCGCGTCGCCGAGGGACCCACCTTCTGCTGGGAGGTCCTGCCGGCGGGCGCGCGCGCGGACCGCTGGCCGGTCCTGCCCGTGGGGCGCCGCGATGCGTTGCTCGACGCCATCGCGCACGGCGTCGAGGCGGACGCGGCGCACGCGGCGCGCGCGTTCATGGTCTATGCGCGAGAGCACCTGGCCCTTGGCGCGCTACGCGCGCTGTGGCTCGAACTTGTCGTCCTCGTCATCCACCACGCGCAAGAGTTCGGCGTGCGCGCCGACGCGCTGCTCGAGCCAGGACACAACCCGCGCCTCTTCGCGGCGGGCACGGTCGACGTCGCGCGCCTGGAGGACGAGTTGGCGGCGCTGGCGACGCGCGCCGCGCGCGAGGCGCGTCTGCTCCAGCAGAGCGGCGCCCCGCGCGGCGCCATCGCCGAGCTGCGGTCGTACATCGAAGACCATCCCGCGGCGGACCTCAGCATCAACACGCTGGCGCGCCGCATGCATCTCAACGCCAAGTATCTTGGCGAAGTCTTCAAGGCGGCCACGGGAGAGCCGCTCGGCGAGTTCGTCATCCGCGTGCGCATGCGCCATGCCTGCGAGTTGCTGACCCACAGTTCGCTCAAGGTCTACACGGTGGCCGAGCAGGTCGGATACGGCAGCCCCAAGCACTTCGCGACCATGTTCCGCGCGCTGATCGGTGTGTCGCCCGCGGAGTACCGCGCGCAACGCGGAGTGGGGATAAGGGGATGAAGGGCGCGAGCGTGGTCGTCACGCGGCGCCGTCTGATCGGGGCGAGCGCCGTGGCCGTCCCGGCCGTCGCGGCCGCCGCCGCGGCCGCCGGATTGGCGTCCCAGCGCGATGCGGCACGGTCGCGCGGCCGGCCCGCGCCGGCGCGGGCCGGCCGCGCGACCGTGCCGCATCGCGCTGGGACGCCAATCCGGCGGCCGCGGCGGCGGCCGCGACGGCCGGGACGGCCACGGCGCTCGCCCCGATCAGACGGCGCCGCGTGACGACCACGCTCGCGCCCTTCATCCCCTTATCCCCACTCCGCGTTGCGCGCGGTACTCCGCGGGCGACACACCGATCAGCGCGCGGAACATGGTCGCGAAGTGCTTGGGGCTGCCGTATCCGACCTGCTCGGCCACCGTGTAGACCTTGAGCGAACTGTGGGTCAGCAACTCGCAGGCATGGCGCATGCGCACGCGGATGACGAACTCGCCGAGCGGCTCTCCCGTGGCCGCCTTGAAGACTTCGCCAAGATACTTGGCGTTGAGATGCATGCGGCGCGCCAGCGTGTTGATGCTGAGGTCCGCCGCGGGATGGTCTTCGATGTACGACCGCAGCTCGGCGATGGCGCCGCGCGGGGCGCCGCTCTGCTGGAGCAGACGCGCCTCGCGCGCGGCGCGCGTCGCCAGCGCCGCCAACTCGTCCTCCAGGCGCGCGACGTCGACCGTGCCCGCCGCGAAGAGGCGCGGGTTGTGTCCTGGCTCGAGCAGCGCGTCGGCGCGCACGCCGAACTCTTGCGCGTGGTGGATGACGAGGACGACAAGTTCGAGCCACAGCGCGCGTAGCGCGCCAAGGGCCAGGTGCTCTCGCGCATAGACCATGAACGCGCGCGCCGCGTGCGCCGCGTCCGCCTCGACGCCGTGCGCGATGGCGTCGAGCAACGCATCGCGGCGCCCCACGGGCAGGACCGGCCAGCGGTCCGCGCGCGCGCCCGCCGGCAGGACCTCCCAGCAGAAGGTGGGTCCCTCGGCGACGCGCGGCTGGTGATACTCGGCCACGTCCAGCGCCTCGCCGTAGCTCGCGCCGATCGCGGACATCCCGGCGCGGGGTCGCGCCGCGATCACGGCGGCCGGTAGCCCGGCGGCGTCCAACGCCTGATAGAGCCGGCCGGCCAGAGCGGCGACGGGCGCGGTATCGTCGTTCTCCAGCGAGAAGAGGACGCACACGTACCCATAGGCGTCCTCGACCACGATGGACTCGGGCAACGCACAGCGGCACACCGCGACGACGCGGGCATGGTCCGGTCCGGGCGGCCGCTCCCGGCCATCCGGCAGCGGGTGCGGAGAGTACACCAGGAACAAGCCCCAGGCTGCCCCGGCGCGGAGCGCCGGCACGAACGATTGTATCTCCGTATCCGGCAGGTCCAGCCCGTCGAGCAGCCGCCGCACGCTCTGCTCGGCGGCGATGCGCAGCGCCGTGGAGCGCAGCTGCCGGTCGCGGCGCTCGGCGTCGATGCGCCCCTGGATGCGGGCGAGTAACGCCAATAGCTCGTCGGGGTCGACGGGCTTGAGCATATACTCCTCGACCCCGAGCGCGATGGCCCGGCGGGCATAGGCGAACTCGTCGTAGCCACTCAGGATGATGTAGTGCGCCTCGGGCAGGGCGTCGTGCAGGCGCTCGATCAGGTCAAGGCCGCTCAAGCCAGGCATCTTGATATCCGTGAGCACGATATCAGGCGCCGTCCGGTGGGCCAGCTCGAGCGCATCCACTCCGTCGCGGGCGCTGCCCACGACGGCAATAGCGGGCGCCTCGCGCGCCAGCAGCGCGCCAAGGCCCCGGCGGACCAACTCTTCGTCGTCGGCGATCAGCAAGCGATACATCGTCGTACTCTCTCGCGCTTAGTCGTTAGTCGTTAGTCGTTAGTCGTTAGTCATTAGTCGTTAGTCGTTAGTCATTAGTCATTAGTCGTTAGGCCCGCGCGAGGTGCGCGTTGTGGAGTCGTCATGAGCGGGTGCTCAGGAGCGGACGGTCCGGCGCGTCCGCGTCCGCGGCGTCGCCCTGTCTTTGGTCATCCTGTTCCGCCGGTTGCTGTCCCGGCAGGGTCCGCGGGATACGGACCGTCACGCGCGTCCCGCGGTCCGGCGCGCTCTCGACGGCGAGGCCGTAGCCGGGACCGCAGTAGAGCTTGAGCCGTTGTTGCACGTTGGCCAGCCCAATGGAGCGGCGGCCGCTGGCACGCGGCGGCGCGTGCTCCAGCGTCGTGTGCAGCGCGGCCAGGGCCTCGGCGGTGATGCCCACGCCGTCGTCCTCGACCGTCAACAGCAGGTCAGGCCCGGCTGGCCGGCCGCGCACCGTGATGCGCCCCTGGCCTCGCCGCGGCTCCAACCCATGGTAGAGCGCGTTCTCCACCAGGGGCTGCAGCGTCAGCTTCGGCAGCAGGTAGTCTAGCAGGGCATCGTCGACCTCCACGTCCATGGCGATGCGGTCGCCGTAGCGCATGCGCTGCACGGTCAGGTAGTGGTTGACATAGGTCAGTTCACCGCGCAGCGGGATCAGCGCGCCGGTGGTCGAGATGGTCATGCGCAGCAGGCGGCCGAGCGAGGTCACCATGCGCGAGATGTCGCGGTCGCCGTGCGTCAGGGCCAGCATATTGATCGACTCCAGCGTATTGTAGAGAAAATGAGGGTTGATCTGGTTCTGCAGGGCGTGCAACTCGGCCTCGCGCTCGTGGATTTGCGCCCGCAACACGTCGTCGACCAGCCGGCGCAGCTCGTCCAGCATCGTGTTGAAGCTCTGCGTGAGCTGGCCTACCTCGTCCTCGGAACGCACCTCCAGGCGCGTATCGAGGTCGCCGCGCGCCTCCACGCCCCGCATAGCGTCGCGCAGCCGGCGTAGCGGACCGGTCAGCCGCCCGACGATGAGCGTGGCGCAGAGGGTGCCGGCGAGGATGCTCAGGGCGGCCACGGTCAGGATAAACGCGCGCAAGGGGGCGACCCCGGAGAGTAATTGCGCGGTGGGCACGACCCCGGCCACGATCCAGTCAGTGTTGGAGGATGTATCGTAGGTGGCGAGGAGGCGCTGGCCGGCCAGATCGAACTGCAAGGGGCCGGAGCGGTTTCCGCCGCGCTGGTCGGCGATCTCGCGCGCCTGGCGCCGCACGTCCGACGTCGGGTCGAGCGGATAGACGGTGTCGCCCGCCGGCGTCACAACGAGCAAGCGTCCCTGCGTCCCCAGGCTGACTTGTTGCACCACGCTGGCCAGCGCCCTGGCATCGACATCGACGCGCACGGCGCCGATCAGACGGCCGGTCCCCGGCGCGTGCAACGCGCGCACCAGGGAAAAGACCTGGCCCGAGGCCACGCTGATCATCGACTGGCCCTGGGTGGGCAAGAACACCGTGCGGGGGTCGGCGGCGAGCGCCGCGCGGTACCAGCGCGCGACCGTGGGGGCGAGGTGGGACCGCACCTCGCCGGACGCGGTCCAATCGAAGAGTGTCCCGCTGACCGTCGCGACGTAGACCGCGGCGATGTCGGTGCGCCCGTGCCCAAGGATGGCCAGCTCGTCGTCCATGGTCACCACATCGCGGAAGGCCGGCGGGCGAAGTGGGCCGGACCCGTAGGAGCGCAGGACCGTCTGGATGTCGTTCGCCAGGAAGGGCCAGTAGGTCAGGCGGTCGAGTTGTTGCGTGTAGGCGTCGAGGTTGTCGCGTGTCTGGGCGGTGAGCCGCGCGGAGAAGCCTTGCGCGTTGCCCTCGATGGTGACGGTCGAGGTGTGATAGGCCGCCAGCGCCACGACGACGAGCGGGGCGGTGATCAGGGCGAGATAGCCGAGGTAGATCTTGGTGCGCAGGCTCACGCGACGCCACAGAGGGGCGAGGTGAGAGGCTGGACCGGCGGCAAGGCGTGCGGTTAGAGACATGGTTACTACGTCGTACCCATCAATTGTCTATCATAACAAAGCCATCCGGGATGTCGGCGGCGGCCACCATTGCACGAGACGAGAGACAACGAGTCACTACACTAGAGACAAGGAGTCACTAAACCCAACGCCACGCGTCGATCGGGCGCGTCTCGGAGATCCGACGATGGGCGCGTCTCAAGATGACATAGCGACAGATGAGGGCTTGACGGAATTATAGCGCATATGAACAATCACATCGCGGTCCGCAAAGTCGACGGCCGTCTGATGCAGCAGGCCAACCGCGCCATGGTTCTCAACCTGGTCCGCGCCGACCCGTCCGCCTCGCGGGCCGCGATCGTGCGCCAAACGGGCCTCAGCCCCGCCGCCGTCACAATGGCCGCCTGCCCGTCCAACTGTCCCATGCGTCCCCTCTTTTCACCCCGGCCACGCTACGTCTCAAGACAGGATAGACTATCTTTCTTTACCCCGGAGGTCATCCAGATCCCCCTTCCGTGAGTCGGTCCGGCGAGGTCGTCATGTGTTGGGTGTTGAGAAAGAGGTGGAGCGGAACGGCGGTATGCGGCCCAATCGTGTCCGGATGCGTCCACAACGCGTCGCAACTCTCGCGGATATACACGTCGGTGGCCCGGCTTGATGGCCGCTCTGAAGATTATATCGTGCCCATTGCAGCGCGGGCAATTCAGCGGTGCGCGTCTATGTCGCCGACCCCGATCACCCCCATGCCGACACGTGACTCGCGCATGTCTGCCCCCTTCCCCCTGCATGTCTACGACTGACTACCCGCCCGACCACGTGCCGGTCCGTGGCGCACCACGACGCCGCCTTCACATGGATGAGGACCCACCCGTCTCCCGTCTCCCGTCTCCCGTCTCCCGTCTCCCGTCTCCCGTCTCCCGTCTCCCGTCTCCCGTCTCCCGTCTCCCGTCTCCCGTCTCCCGTCTCCCGTCTCCCGTCTCCCGTCTCCCGTCTCCCGTCTCCGGGACAGCGTCGTAGCTCGTCAACCGTTCTTTCAAGAATTGAGCGTGAACATCCTCTTTGGGACCGTCGCTTTCGTGGATGTATGATGTGCGTTCTCCCGTGATCAAGGCCGCGTGTCGTCGCAATGGGTTTGTCCCGACGTCTATGCCTCGCTGTCAGCCCTCTCCTCTTTGAGGTAGAACGTGCCGTCCGGACAGAGCACATCGTGGCGCCAGACGGAAGGGGGTCATCGGCTTCCTCTGGCGACCTCCGTGACCAATGCGTGTGCGTGCGCCCAGTGACCGGCTCCCAGACGTCGCATCCGATCCCTTACGGGCGAACATGGGGAGGTGGGTGCTGAACAGAACAGGCTGTCATGGTTGCGACGCATCCACGTGGAACGGACGCTGGCCCATCAGCAGGCTCATAAGGGTGCAATCTGTCGCTCCCGCGCTGGTCATGAATAGTCGTTGGCGCGCACATCGTGGCAGATCCCAGCGAGACCAGCGAGAGCGACCCGTCGTACTATCCTTTGATACCCCCTTGCAAGACGCCGCGTAGGAAATAGCGCTGCATCACCAGGAAGATGATGACCGTCGGCAGGATGACGAGGGTGCAGCCGGCGAGGTAGGGTCCGAAATTACTGGTCGCCGCGACCGAGGGCATACGCGGATCGCTACTCAACAAGGCAAGGTCGATCTGGATGGTCAACATGGACGGGGAGCGCAGCACGAGGAGCGGCCAGAAATAGTCGTTGTAGCTCGTGAGGAAGGTCACCACCGCGAGGCTCACCTGTGCCGGCAGGATGAGCGGCATCACGATGCGCCACCAGGTCCGGACGTGACCACACCCGTCGATACGCGCCGCCTGCAGCAACTCATCGGGGATCGCCCGGATGGCGCCGGTCATGAAGAACACGCCGAACGAGGTGATGACCAGTGGCAGGACGAGGGCCTGGTAGGTGTCCAACCAGCCGATCGCGTTCATCTCGATCAGCAACGGGATGTACTGGGTCAACGGCACGAAGAACAAGGTGAGCATCATCAGGCCGAACAGGACACGCTGGCCCCGGAACGCGAACTTGGCGAACCCGAACCCCGCAAGTGGACAGAAAAGCAGCGTGGTTGCGAGGATAATAACAACCTGGATCGCGCTGTTCTGGAACCCTGATGGGAAGGTCCCCAACGAGAAGATGGAGCCGTAGTTCGACAGCGTGAACTCCTGAAAGGTCGTGGGGAAGGGCGACACGATGAAGCTTTGGTCGGGACGGAACGAGGACACCACCATCCACACCAGGGGGAAAATGCAGACGATGGCGCCGATCCACACCAGCGTTGTGAGCAGCGCCCCCCCCACGCGGAGCGCCATGGCTTCTCCCCGCCACGTCTTGACCCCACCGGGGGACGTGCGTTCTATTGCGCGCATCGTCATCGTGATGCCTCCAGGGCGTTCAGGACCGTCACGCCGCGTCAGTCGACCTGCCAGCGACGGGCGATGAGGAATAAAGCAATGGACACAATCATCATGGCCATTGTCGTGAGGAAGGATACCGCGGACGCCGTCCCGTAATCGAGATTGTTGATGAAGGTATAGAGGTAATACCCCAGCGTCACGCTCGATGTCCCGGGGCCGCCGTTGTTGGTGATCAGCTGGGGTTCGGCGAACAGGCTCAGGACCGCGAGGGTCCCCACGATCGCGATGAAGAGGATCGTGCGCGAGAGGAGCGGCAGCGTGATCGCCCAAAACTGGCGAATAGGGTTGCAGCCATCCATCGCGGCCGCCTCGTAGAGGTCCTGCGAGATATTTTGCATCGCCGCATAGAAGAAGAGCGCCCCCAAACCCACACTCGCCCACAGCCGCACCAGCGCAAGCGTCGGCTTGCTCCAGGCCTCGCTGGTCAGCCAGGGGACATGCGGCAGGTGGAGCGTGCCCAGCACAATGTTCACGGGACCGTAGTCCTGATCAAAGAAAATCTTGAAGACGAAGGCGACGGCCACTATCGAACTGACGGTCGGGAGCAGGTATAACATCGTGGCGATGGCCCGCCCGCGAAAGCGCGCCCGATTTAAGGCCACGGCAATGAGGAGGGATAGGACGATTCCCGGGGGAACGACGAGCAGCCACAACAGGGCGGTATTGTCCACCGCATTCCAGAAGAAGCTGTCGCTGAGGACAAACGTGTAGTTGTCGAAGCCGACGGATCGCATCGGCCCAATGCCGGACCAGTGCTGCAGACTGACATAGAACGAGTAGGCGACGGGATACGCGAAGAACGCGAAGAACACGGCGAAGAAGGGTGCGATGCAGAGATAGGGCGTATAGGCGCCGCCAAGCCACGCACGAAGACGGGCGACGGGCGATCCGCGCCGCCGCGACGCGGCTCGCGCGCTCTGGGGTGCGTTGTCCCAGTGCTCAGTTGTGGCCATCGTGTGTTTCTCCAAAGACGCAAGCGTGGTCGTGGAGCGCCGGAACCGGTGACCCTGACGCTCCACGACCGCGACGCGGGCGTCGCTAGCGATAGCGCTGGACGACCTTGGTCAGGACATCCTGATAGGCGGCGCTCTGCGCCGCCTGCGCGCTCTTGTGCCCCTGCAGCACCGCCTGTATCTGCGTCGCCACATACGGTATAGCCTGGGCGTACCAGCCCGGATAGCGGTACGTGGTCGGCGCGTTCTTCGCTGCTTGCACGAGCAAGGCGTGCTGGTCGATCGACGGCGCGAGGAGGGCATAGGGCGGCGTGCGCTCCTGTTGCACGGGCCTGACCACGTCCCAGAGTCCCTGGACCGCCGGCAGAACCGACTCGTAGTTGTCGTAGTTTTTGAGCGCGCCGAAACCGCGCGGATCGAGCAGCACGAACGTGCCGAACAGGGCCGCGAGGTCCGGACTCTTGCCTTTGACCGGCACGACGAACCCTGAGCCACCCATCATCGAGTACGGACTGTCGCCGGGCGCGAAGATGGGCTGCGGCTGAATAGCGACCTTACCCCAGAGGGGCTTGAGTCCCGGGGCGTTCCAGTACGTCCACCAGTCGGCGGAGTGCGTGAAGCAGGTCTGGCCGTTGAGCCACAGCTTGTAGAGCGAGGGCGTCTGAAACTGCGCCATTGTCACCAAGCCGGCCTTGGCGGCTTTTTCGAAATAGGTGAAGGCGTTGGTGTAGGGCCGCGTATTGAGCTGAAGCTGTCCCTGCGCGTTTGCCATCCCGGAGTATTGCTGCCAGGCCAGGCCCTCGAGCGTGAAGGTCAAGAGACCCTGGTCGCTGCTAAAGAAGAGGGGGGTCGAGCAGGAGGGTACCTTCTCTTTGACCGTCCGCGCGGCGGCGATGAGATCATCGTAGGTGTGAATCTTCGCGACGTCTACCCCGGCTTTGGCGACGATGTCCATGCGGTAGATAAGGAATGCCGGATCGACATCCTCCGGGATGGAGACGATCCGCCCGTTTTGCGTGGCGACGGCCAGCTTGAAGGGTGCGATCTGGCTCTTGAAGGGGGCAACGTGCGTACTGACATCGTAGAGGGCATCGGCGTAGCGGCCCAGGTAGGCGTCCTCCAGGAAGAAGATGCCGTCGGGCACGCCGACACCGGTCACGAGCGCCGCCGCTTCCGAGGGGACGGTGGGCAGGTACGGCTTCTGGATCTGCGTGATCTTGACATTGGGATACACTTTGTTGAAAGCAGCAATCTGCTCCTTCGCGAAGGGCGAGTTCGACCAGATCACGACCTCCCCGGACGGCCCCTTGACATAGGGCGCCTCGCTGCGCCCCTGCGCCTGTGCGACCTGTGTGATTGCTCCGGACACCGCCGCCGCGGCCGTCGTGGCCGCGATGCCTTTGAGAAATGTCCCGCGGCTCGGATTCGTCCCGTTCGCTGTCGGGTCGGATGACATAGCTTCCTCCTCAATCGATTCTGCCGCACATCGCTGTGCCCATCATGCCGTCCTCTGCAGTCATGCGTCAGTCATGCGTCGCGACGCGGTCAAAGCGGTCGGTCGCGCTGTTCTGGTCTAGCACCTCCCTTAGTTATTGAATATAATATACAAGACGCTTTGTTGTCAAGCCCTCGTGTTGTCGCGCGACGTGTGCCCTGCTGTATGCGCCGCGATCGTGAGTCTCTCCTCCTCCCGGTAGAACGTGCCGTCCGGACGGAGCAGATCGTGGTACCAGACGGGAGGCTCGCCGGCTCCCTCCGGCGACCCCCAGGGTAAATGCGTCTGCGTGCGGCCATTGACGAGGCTCCAGAAGTAGCATCCCACCCCTTCCCGCTGGAACACCGGGAGGTGCGTGCTGAACAGACTGCCATGGTTGCGCCGCATCCACTCGGTGCATATGATGGGACGTCCCGCCGTCTGCAGCAACGCGATATTTTGCTCGACGGAGGTCAGATCGACGTAGTCATGGAAGGTGATAATATCGGAGGCGCCAAGCATCATGGCGTTGAGACCGTGCAGGTCGCGACTCCACAACCCCGCGGTGAGCGGTTGCGCCGGTTTGCACGCGCGGACCCAGCGGACGGTCTCCTCTAGCAGCGGTAAGCTCGCGTCGCCCATGCCGGCGTTTCCCGGTTCGTTGTACACATCCCAGAGGAGGACACGGCGGTCGCGGCCGAAGCGGGACACAATCGTCTCGACAAACGCCCGCAAGTCCGGCCACGCGGTGCGGTCCGTCACCCGCTCATGCCCCGGGCTGGGCGTCCAGCCGCTGTTATGCACCCCCATCCGCGGCGCGTCCTGCACCCCAAGGTAGGGCTGCCGGCCGGAGAAGGCACAGTCGTCGAACGGGCACAGGATCGTGGAGATATGGCGCCGGTCGGCGATGTCCAGGAAACGGTCGATGCGGTCGACCGCGCCAACCGGGTCGTCGCTCCAGACCAGATACTGCAGGAAGACACGGCAACTGGTGAAACCGATGCGCGCTCCCCACCCCAACTCACGGTCGATCGTCGCGGGATCGAACGTGTCCCGTTGCCACATCTCCGTGGTATTGATGGCCGTGCTCGGCACGTAGTTGAACCCGATGATCCACGGTTGTCCCTGATACCACTGCCACGCCCGCTCTTCCGTCCAGCGCGCGTCGTCGACGGCCTGCATACCCTGTTCCTCCGCATCTACACTGTGTGTCGCGACATTCCGGGGGCCGACGGCCCTCGCCGCGCTGCCAGTCAACTTGGTCGCCCCACCGTCGCCCACTCCAGGCTCGGCCTGCCTGACCGACAGGCCTCAGAACGTGACCGGCAGCGCCTTGAGGGCGCGGAGCAAGCCGTGCTCCTGCCACTCCAGGGCGTCCGTGGCGAGCGTCAGCCGCGGGAAGCGGCGCAGCATCGCGCCGATCGCGATCGGCGCTTCCAGCCGGGCGAGGGGCGCGCCCAGGCAGAAGTGGATGCCGAAGCCGAACGCGATGTGGCGGTTGGGCTGACGCGCGATGTCGAAGCGATCCGGGTCGGAGAATTGCTCCGGGTCGCGGTTGGCCGCGCCCAGGATCTGCAAGACGAAATCGCCGCGCCGCAGCCGCTTCCCGCGCAGCTCGATGTCCCGCGCGATCCGTCGTGGATTGCGTTGCAGCGGGCTCTCGTACCGCAGTATCTCCTCGATCGCCGCCGGCAGCAGGGCCGCATCCTCCCGCACGCGCCCCAGTTGCGCGGGGTGGCGCAGCAGAGTGGCGAGCCCGTTGCCGATCAGGTTCGTGGTCGTCTCATGCCCCGCCGTGAGCAGGGTGACGCAGGTCGTGAGCAACTCCGCTTCCGTGAGCCTATCCCCCTCGGCCTCCGCCGCCACGAGCAGGCCGAGCAGGTCGTCGCGCGGGGCGCGCCGCCGCTGTGCGATCAGTTCGCCCAGGAAGGCGCGCATCTCCCGCAGGCTTTGTTGCGACCACGCCATCACCTCCGCGCTGACGCGGCCGGTGCCCTGGAAGGCCATGATGCCGTCGGACCAGTGCTTGAAGCGATCGCGGTCTTCGGGCGGCGCGCCGAGCAATTCGGCGATCACGATCGCGGGCAGCGGATAGGCGACGTCGCGCACAAAATCCGTCTCGCCGCGCCCCTGCACCGCGTCGAGCAACTCGTCGACGATCGCTTGCACGCGCGGGCGCATCCCCTCGATCACGCGCGGGGTGAACGCCTTCTTGATCAGCGCTCGCAGACGCGTATGATCCGGCGGGTCGGAACTGATGAGGCCCACCGTGAAGTGGGCTTCGAACAGGCGCAGGCCGGCGCGCGCCTCGACGGGCAGGGACTCCAGGGCGGCCAGCATGCGGCCCTGGCTCGAGAAGTGGTCCGTGTCGCGGATGGTGGCGAGCACGTCGTCGTAGCGGGTCAGAACCCACCCGCCCAGCGACTCGCTCCAGTGGACGGGGTCGTGGTCACGCAGGCGCCGATAGATCGGGTACGGGTCGTGGTAGAACGCGGGGGAGACGAGAGACGCGTCCAGCTCGTCGATGGTTTGAGGGCGCATCATGCACTCCCGCCTCGCCCGCTGCCCGCGCCGCGCGCGGGCCGATAGATCGTGCTCGCTGCGGCCGCGGCGTAGGCCCCGTCGACGAGCTCGAGGGTGCGCAGGTTGTCCTCGCCGCTCGTCTCCGGGGGTTGCCCGCTGCGGAGGCAGGCGACCCAGTGGCGCTGGATCGCCACCACGCTGTCCTGGGCGGCATCGATCGGCGGCGTCGACCATGGGTACTGGTGGATCGCGACTTCTCGCTCCTCGACCGCGCCGTCGGATCGCGCCAGCGAGAGCCGGTAGTGTGGCCCGACGTCGACGGTGCCCTCCGTCCCTTCGATGTGCAGCAACTGCTGCGGGTAGAGATCCTCGGGGGCATAGCTCGAATACGAGCAATCGAGGATGCACGAGGCGTTGTCGAACTCCAGCAGCAGGGTGGCCGCATCCTCGCCCGCGATGTGCGGGCGGATGCGCAGCGTCTGGCAGGCCAGCGCGCGCGGCTCACCAAAGTAGAAGCGGGCCAGGTCGAGCAGGTGCACGCCGATGTCGGTCAGGATCAGGTGGGGCTCCGTGGCCAGATACGGCTGCACGGCGAAGACATCGCGGGCCGTGCGCCAGGAGATGCGGCCGAAGAAGGGCCGCCCCACCGCGCCCTCGTCCAGCAGCCGGCGCGCCGCCCGCATGGGGGACTGCCAGCGGAAGTTTTCGTGCACCATCAGCGGGACGCCGGCGTCGCGGCAGGCGGCCACCATGGCGCGCGCGTCGTCGAGCCCGGTCGCCAGCGGCTTCTGGCAGATCACCGGTAGGCCCCGGCGGGCGACGGCCTCGACCAGCGGCCGGTGGCTGGGCGGCGTGGTGACCACGTCCACGAAGTCCAACCGCTCCGCGTCGAGCATGGCGTCGGCGTCCTCGTACCACGCGGGCACGCGGTGCGCCTCCGCGGCGTCCCTGGCGCGCGCGGCGTCGCGGTCGCACACCGCGACGAGCTCGACCTCCGGGATCTCGCGCCACGCATGGAGATGATTGTAGGAGAACCAGCCGCAGCCGATCACCGCGACGCGAAGCAGACGTTCCCGATCAGCCATCCTATCCCTCCCCTGGCGCGGTCGCCGCGCCGCGGGGACATCTCCCCGCAACATGACGACCGTGCCGCTATACACCGGCCGCCGCGACGCGCTGAGCGCGTCGCGGCGGCCGGACATGCGCATCGACCTACATAAAGGCGCCCACCACGTCCTTGGTGGCGACGATGATCCCCGTGTCCACCGAGTTGGGGAGCGTGTCGATGCGGTTCCTCCGCAACGTTGCCAGATACTTGGTGGGATGGTTATAGCTATAGAGGAGCCGCACGCCGAGGTAGGTGAACATATAGGTGCGCTGGATCAGGGTGCTGTCGGCGATGCCGGCCTTGACCGCCTGCAGGATGGCGGGGTTGCGGTCGAAGAGCACGGCCTTGACCTTGCCCACCTGGCCCGTCTGCCGCAACGCGGCGACGACCCCCGCGCCGGTCGCGTTGATGCTGGCGACGAGGCCCAGGTCGGGGTGCGCCTGGATGAGGGCGGCCACCGCCGTCGCCGCGGCGCTGTCGTCCGCTTTGTTGTCGACGATGGCCACGACCTGCATGCCGGGGTGTCCCTTGAAGGAGTCCCTGATGCCCTGAATGCGCTGCTCCAGGTTATACTGTCCGGGGACGCTGGACAGCCCGACCTTGCCCTTGCCGCCCAGCACCTGCACGATGCGCTGCCCCATGACCACGCCGGCCTGATAGTTCTCGGTCCCCAGGTAGGTCAGGCGGTTGCTCGCCGGTGCGTCGGTGTCGACGGTGACCACGGGAATACCGGCGCTCAACGCCTTGTTGATGGACGCCGTCAGGGCGGCGGGCTGTAAGGCGGGAACGACGATCCCGGCGGGCTTCGTGGAGATCAACTGCTCGAACGTCGACACCTGCGCCGGCGTGTCGTAGGCCGCGGGCCCGGTGTACTGCCACCGCACGCCAAGCTCGGCGGCGGCATCCTGGCCCCCGTCCTGGGCGTCGATCCAGTAGGGATTGGCGGAGACGTTGGAGACCATCACGTAGGTCTCAGTGCTGGCTGAGGGGGCCTGCCGGGGTCCCGCTTCCGCCCGCGCGGACGCGCTGTCGGCCAGCATGAGGGACATGCCGCCTGCCCCGGCCCATTTCAAAGCCTTGCGACGCGTAATCATCTTTTCTCCTTCGTAGACGTGTGACGGTTTCTCGCCGGCGGTCGGGGCCGCGCGGCCGTCGTGTACGGTCGGCGCGGCGGCCACCGCCGCCGTCGGCAAAAGACGGAATAGACCCGTGCCAGGGATTGCCCGCTCCTGTTTTCTCCCCGCGTTTCCCCCGCTCACCTCCTCCCATCCGCGCGCCCGCGGCCCCGATGACCGGGCCTCTCACGGCTAACGACGGCGCGCGCGCCGGCTGAGCATGTCGAACGCAACGGCGGCAATGAGGACGAGCCCGCTGACGACCCCCTGCCAGTAGATGGACACGTTGAGCAGCACCAATCCGTTGTTGATCAGCGCCAGCAGGATGACTCCCAGCAGGGAGCCCACGATAGAGCCTTCGCCGCCGGCGAGGCTGCAGCCGCCGATCACGCAGGCCGCGATGACGCGCAATTCCGTGCCCGCGCCGGCCTGGGGGAACGCCGAGCCGAGGCGAGACGTGGACACGATGCCCGCGACACAGGCCGCGACGCCCGTCAGGATGTAGGACGCGATGCGCACGCGATCGACGGGGATGCCGGACAGCGCCGCGGCGCGTTCGTTGCCCCCCACGTAGTAGACGAGGCGCAGCCAGCGGGTCCGGCGCAGCAACACGTCGCCGATGACCACCAGCAGGATCGTGAGCAGGACCGACACGGGGAGGCCGGCGATGAGCCCCTGGCCGATGAAGAGAAGGTCGCTCGGCAGGAGCGCGCTCGACGTGCCGCCCGAGAGGATCAGCGCGACGCTGGACGCAATGCTCATCATGCCCAGCGTCGTGATCAGCGGGTTGACCCGCACTTTGGTGATGATCACGCCGTTGACCGTCCCGATGACGATGCCCAGGAACAGCGTCGCCGCGATGGCCGGCGCGGTGGCGAGGCCATCCTGAATCAGGAGCGCCAGGACGATGCCCGACAGGGCCAGGACCGCGCCCACGCTTAGGTCGAAGCCCCCGCCGATCAGGACGATGGTCATGGCGATGGCGATGATCGAGTCGGTCGCCGACCCGATCGCTACCGCGGTCAAGTTGCCCTCGGTCAGGAACGCGGGGGTGGTCAGGCTCAACAACACGCCGACGGCCGCCACGACGGCAAGGATGCGCATCTCCTGCGGCACGGAGCCGCGCCGGCGCGGCGACCAGCCGCGTCGCGCCTGCGGGGTGGTCGGGGTGGTCGGGGTGGGGATATCGGCCCCTGCCTCGAAGCCCTGTTGGATAGCGGGCGTTGGCTCCTGGTCTATCATCGTTCTCTCACCGCTCTCTGTCCTCCTGCTCGCGGGACGCTACCCTCGCGCGGCCCCCTGTCCGGCCCCGCCCTTACGCGCCGATGGCCGTGCTCGGCGGTCGGGCGCACAACGCCATGATGGCTTCCTCGGTCGCCGCGGTCCCCGCGAGCTCGCCGGCGACGCGCCCCTCGCGCATCACCAGGATGCGGTCGCTCATGCCCAGGACCTCGGGCATCTCCGACGAGATGAGGATGATCCCCAGGCCCTCCGCCGCCAGGGTGTGCAGCAACTCGTAGATCTCCGCTTTCGCCCCGACGTCGACCCCGCGGGTCGGCTCATCGGCGATCAGGACCCTGGGCTGGATGGCGAGCCAGCGCGCCAACATCACCTTTTGCTGATTCCCGCCGCTCAGGTTCATGACCTGTTGCTCGACGCTGGGGGTGCGGATGCGCAGTTGCCGCACGTAGGACGCGCTCTCGCGCGCCTCGCGCGCCCGAAACATCAGACCCAGGTGCGACAATCGCTTGAGGTGGCTGACCGCGACGTTCCGATGCACGTTCATGCGCAGGAAGAGCCCGTCGCCCTGGCGGTCCTCGGACAGGTACGCGATCCCCTGGCGCATGGCATCGCGGGGCGAGCGGATCTCGACCGCGTGCCCCTCGACGTAAACCTGGCCGGCGTCGCGCGGCCCGGCCCCAAAGACGGCCTGCGCCACCTCGCTGCGGCCCGCACCGATCAAGCCGGCGAAGCCCAAAATCTCCCCGCGGCGCACGCGGAACGTCACCTCGTGGAATCGTCCCCGCGCCGACAGGCCCTCCACGCGGAGGATGTCCCCTCCCGCGCTCGCATTGGAGCCGCCCTGCCCGTACAACTGCTCGAGCTGACGCCCCACCATCATGCGGATGAGTGCGTCGGGGTCCGTCTCCGCCACCGCGACGGTACCGACGAGCTGGCCGTCGCGCAACACGGTGGCCCGATCCGCGATCGCGAAGATCTCCTCCATGCGGTGCGAGATGTACACGATGGCCAGCCCTTGCGCTTTCAAGCGGCGCACCAGCGCGAAGAGTTGCTCCGTCTCGTGGGCCGTCAGGGCGGAGGTCGGCTCATCCAGGACCAGGATGCGCGCCCGCAACGCCAGCGCCTTGGCGATCTCGACCACTTGCTGCTGGGCCACGCTCAACACACGCGCCGGGCTGGACAGGTCGAGCCGCACATCGAAGGGGTCGAGGTACGCGCGGGCCGCGCGCAGCGCCGCGCGGCGATCGATGAAGCGCAGGGGACCGGAGACAGGCTGCGACCCGACGAAGATGTTCTCGGCGACCGAGAGGTTGGGGAAGATGCTCAGCTCCTGGTGGACGATGGCGATGCCACGGGCCTGGGCCTCATGGGGGCTGCGGATGACCGTGCGCGCGCCGTGGAGCAGGATCTCGCCATCGTCAGGCTGATACGCCCCGCAGAGGATCTTCATCAGGGTGCTCTTCCCGGCCCCGTTCTCCCCGAGCAGCGCGTGCACCTCACCCGCCTTGACCTCGAAAGAGACCGCGTCCAGCGCGCGCACGCCGGGAAAGCTCTTGCCGATGCCCCGCATCACCAGGGTGGCGTCTGCCGTCGTGCCCTCGTCCATCGGCCGCATGACCCCTTCGTTCTGTCCATCCGAATATTATATTCAACTGATGTCGTAGACGATAGCACAACGGCTATATCTTTGTCAATAGCCGGGCCTCCAGATTCCAGAAAACTCAGGTGAGCCAGGCGGAGATCCACGCACGCTGATGCTGCTGGTAGTCAAGGCTGATCGCTTCGGCCAGTTTGCCGGGCGTCAAGCGATCTCCCACCACGCTGAGCT
>JAABUQ010002884.1_pt1 | contig 32864 bp, 30 predicted proteins | sample 5560001 | NCBI WGS metagenome assembly JAABUQ01 (sample SAMN10711888, study PRJNA513371) | rock metagenome | isolation source: Antarctica rocks | place: Antarctica: Victoria Land, Finger Mt nord | collected 2015-12-18 | reverse complement strand
TATTGGTGATCGCCGATCCGAGCGGCCATCCCCGGAAAAACAAGGGGAATCTGATCGCATAAACGATAGCGAATAAAGCGTAACTCGTTACAAGGCAATAGTTGCATCCCGGATAGCCTCTGAGATCCGCTCGCCCGACGCTGACATTCAATTTCTCAAGGACACCAGCCCCGCTATATCCCTTGGTCGTTGATTTGACCTGGACGTAGAAGTTGGCCTGGATTCCCGGGCAATCGAGGGCCTCGACGAGCATGTCGGCCGTCGGGTGCTTTTCGCCCATGTGCAACGGGTGGAAGTAGAAGCGTCCCCGACATCTCCTGCTGATCAACGCCTGGAAGACGAACTCGCCGTGGCTCCCGATCTGGTCGTGCTCTTGCATCGTCGCTCAAGCGTCCGCGCGAATTATAGGGGTGTCTCATCACGCAATTGCGTTTCGGCGATCTCGATGGCCTTGAGCAGCCCGCTGGCCTTGTTAACGGTCTCGTCGTACTCGTCGCCGGGGATGCTGTCGAAGACGACTCCGCCGCCGGCCTGGACGTCGGCGGTCTGGCCGACGAGGACGAGGGTCCGGAGGGCGATGCAGGTGTCCATGTTTCCCGTGAAGTCGATGTAGCCGACGGCCCCGGCGTAGGGGCCGCGGCGCTGGGGCTCGACCTCGTCGATGATCTGCATGGCGCGGACCTTGGGGGCGCCGGAGACGGTCCCCGCCGGCAGGCCGGCGCGGAGGGCGTCGAAGGCGGTCTTGCCCTCGGCGAGCTTGCCGGTGACGTTGGACGTGATGTGCATGACGTGGGAATACCGCTCGACCTTCATCAGGTCCGAGAGGACGACCGTGGAATGCTCGGCGACCCGGCCGACGTCGTTGCGGCCGAGGTCGACGAGCATGATGTGCTCGGCGCGCTCCTTGGGGTCGGCCAGGAGGTCGGCGGCCAGGGCGCGGTCCTCGGCCTCGTCGCGGCCCCGGCGGCGGGTCCCGGCTAGGGGGCGGACGGTGACCTCGCCGTCCTCGACGCGGACCAGGATCTCGGGCGAGGAGCCGATCAGGCGGTAGTCGCCGAAGTTCAGGTAGAACAGGAACGGGCTCGGGTTGACGACCCGCAAGACCCGGTAGATGTCGAACGCCTCGGCCGTCGTCTCGACCCGGAACCGCTGGCTGGGCACGACCTGGAAGATGTCGCCGGCCTTGATGTATTCCTGGCAGTGGCGGACCACCCCTTCGTACGCCTCGCGCGTGAAGTTCGACTCGGCCCGAATCGTGACCGGCCCGTCGGTGCTGATGTCGGAGAGGGCCAGCTCGGGCCCGGGCGCGGCGAGGCGGCCGACCAGCTCGTCGACCCGGGCGGCCGCGCGGTCGTAGGCGGCCCGGGGGTCGTCGCCGGGGCCGAGGTGGGCGTGGGCGACGACCAGGATCGTCTTGCGGATGTGGTCGAAGAGGACCATCCGGTCGTACAGGGCGAACGACAGGTCGGGCAGGCCGCGGTCGTCGGGCGGCGCGTCGGGCAGGCGCTCGGTGTAGCGGACGGCGTCGTAAGCGGCGTAGCCCACGGCGCCGCCGACGAACCGGGGGAGGCCCGGGAGGTGGACCGCCCGGTATCGCGCGAGCAGGGCTTCGAGGTCGCCGAACGGGTCGAGGGAGCGGGCCCAGGGGGCGGCGTCGGGGTCGCGGGGGTCGAAGGCGCGGACGTCGAGGCCCCGGGCCTCGAACCGGAGGAACGGCTCGGTCCCGAGGAAGCTGAACCGGCCGACCTTCTCGCCGCCGACCACGCTTTCGAACAGAAAGGAAGGGGCCGACCGCTCGATCTTGCGGAACGCCGAGACCGGGGTCAGACCGTCGCCGGTGAGCTGGCGGTAGACCGGGAGGCAAGGGGCCTGGCCAGCCAGGCGGGCGAAGTCCTCGAACGACGGGCGATGGGCGGGCATGGGCGGGGCCTTCGGTCGAGGGCCGGCGGCGGGACGGTCCCCTCACCAATCCGGGGGCGCGAGGCCCGATCTTAGCACCCGGGTTACCCCCCGGCAACCCGGGCCGGCGGGCGCCAGACCGGGGGCCCCGGGGGGGCCCGGCCGGGCAAAACCCTTGAATTGTCAACGGCATAGGGTCGCGAGGCCCGGGCTCGCCGGGGGCGTGGTTTCGGGGGCTGGGTTGCTTGACAGTGGGGGGGGGTGGATTACAATAAGGCTTCCGATCCCACGATCCCCCAAGACCCGACGAACCCCGGGAGTGCCGGGCGACCGGACCCGGGCGGCGGCGTGGCCCGGGCCGCCGTCGGGACGGAGGAGGATGGTGATGAAGTGCAATCGATGCCCCAAGCCGGCGACGTTCCACATCACCGACATCGAGCGGGGCAAGCCGAAGGAATTCCACTTCTGCGACGAACACGCGCGGCAACACCTGTCGCCGTCGGCCGAGGCCGGCGAGAAGGCCGAGATCAGCACCCTCGCCGAGAAGCTCAGCCAGGGCGGCCTGGAAGCGGCCCGGGGCGAGTCGGCCGGGGCCGAGAAGCAGGTCTGCCCCCTCTGCCAGATGAGCTTCGGCGAGTTCCGCAACACCGGGCGACTGGGCTGCCCCTACGATTACGAGGTGTTCCGCGACGAGTTGATGCCGCTTTTGGAGAACATCCACGAAGAAACCCGGCACACCGGCAAATTCCCCCGTCGGGCCCCGCGCGACCCGGTCCGGCAGACCGAGCTGATCCAGCTCCGCAACGAGCTGAAGCGGGCCGTCGCCGCCGAGGACTACGAGATGGCCGCGCGGGTCCGCGACAAGATCAAGGCGATCGAACACGAGCTGGGACGTTGATCCTCCGTCCCGTCGGGCTTGCCCCATGACCTGCCAGCGGTGCGATGATGAGGCGGCGGTCCACCTGACCGAGACGGTCGACGGCCGCCGTCGCGAGCTCCACCTGTGCCTGCCCTGCGCCCGCGAGGCCGGGCTCGCCCTGCCCGAGGCGCCGCCGATGCTCGGGCTCGACAAGGTCGTGCAAAGCCTGATCGTGGCCCACGTCGGCGAACTCGTCGGCGAGCTGGCCGATCTGAGCTGCCCCGACTGCGGCGCCCGCTTCATGGAATTCCGGACCACCGGCCGGCTCGGCTGCCCGGGCGACTACCAGGTCTTCTCCAAGGGGCTGCTCCCCCTGCTGGCCCGGTCGCAACCGGCGACCCGCCACGTGGGCAAGTCGCCCGCGCGGTCGACCGTCGCCGCCGACCGGCACCGGCTCCGCCTCCGCTCCGAATTCCGCGCCGCCATCGCCCGCGAGGATTATGAGCTGGCCGCGCAGCTCCGCGACCAGCTCCGCCCCAAGGACGCCGACCGATGAACCTGGACGACCTGACCCGAACTTCCGGCGAGTGGCTCCGAGGCACCGGCCCCGAGAGCGACATCGTCATCAGCTCGCGCATCCGGCTGGCGCGCAACCTCAACGATTTCCCGTTCATCAACCGCGCCAGCCGCCTGGAGCGGACCGAGATCGAGGCGGTCGTCCGGGGCAGCCTCGCCCAGGTCGACTCCGACCTCAGCTTCCTCGACGTCAACAACCTCAGCAAGCTCGACCGCCTGTTCCTGGTCGAGCGCCAGCTCATCTCGCGCGAGCTGGACAACGCCGACGGGCCGCGCGGCGTCGCCATCTCCCCCCACGAGAACGTCTCGATCATGATCAACGAGGAGGACCACCTCCGGATCGTGGTCATGCTCTCCGGCCTGGCGCTCCAGGAGGCCTGGGACCGGATCAACCAGGTCGACGACCAGCTCGAAGCCAAGCTGTCCTACGCCTTCAGTTCGAGCCTGGGTTACCTGACCGCCTGCCCCACCAACGTCGGCACCGGCATCCGCGTCGGGGTGATGCTCCACCTCCCCGCCTTGGTCCAGACCAAGCAGATCGACAAGGTCTTCCGGGCCCTCCAGAAGATCAACCTCGCCGTCCGCGGCCTCCACGGCGAGGGGACCCAGGCGTTCGGCGACTTCTACCAGATTTCCAACCAGCAGACCCTGGGCAAGAGCGAGCAGGAGTTGATCCGCAACCTCGCCGAGGTCGTCCCCCAGATCATCGACTACGAGCGCAAGGCCCGCCAGCAGCTCGTCAACGAGCGCCGCCAGCACCTCCACGACCAGGTCAGCCGGGCTTACGGCGTCCTCAAGACGGCGCACACCATCTCCAGCGAAGAGACGATGCACCTGCTCTCCAGCGTCCGGATGGGCATCAACCTCGGCCTCATCGACGACCTGGCCATCCCCACCGTCAACGAGCTGTTCATCCACACCCAGCCGGCCCACCTCCAGAAGATCCAGGGCGCCCCCCTCGAAGTCGACGAGCGCAACGTCGCCCGCGCCTCCTACCTCCGGAGCCGCCTCACCAACGGCCACCACCCCGAGGACGACGAGTGACCCGGCCGGTCGGGCTCAGGGCGAAGCGGCCGGGGCTTCCTCGGCGGCCGTCGACGTCGCCGGGACCGTCGGGGGCGTTTCCGACGGATCGGCCACCGGCGCCCGGCCGAAGATCAGGGCGTCCACCGAGAACGGGTGGTTCGCCAGGGGCGACATCCAGATCAGGAGCACCTGCGGGACCAGGCTCGGCAGGTAGAACGCCGCGATCAGGATCGCCCCGATCGGCAGGTCGGGCCCCGGCCCGAACCCCCTGGCAAGCCCCGGCCCCGACCCAAGGAACGAGACCGCCGTCAGGACCGGGACCAGCAGGAAGAAGCAGGCCGTCGCGATCGCCGTGAAGGTCGTCAGGAAACCCAGGATCAAGGCCAGGCCCAGGGCGATCGCCGCGTAAGGCAGCCCCCCGATGAACGGGGTGATCGCCGGGAAATTGGTGTTGATCACCATCAGGCCCGGCCCACCCGGGCCCGGTTGAGTCGCCATGTAGCCGGCGATCCCGATGTTGAGCAGGGACAGGCCGACGCCGACGCGCAAGACCATCGCCACCCAGCACCGGATGATCGGGCCGGGGTCCGGTCCCTGGAGCCCCCTCGTTGGTTCGTCGGTCGTCGACATGGCCATCGGATGTTCCCCCGGGGGGTCGGGCGGGCGAAAGGGGATGAATCGCCGATTATCGCGCGAGCCGACCGCCGACGCCAGGAGTCGGCCGCCAAACTCCCAGTTCGGGTGTCCCCACGGATTCTTGGATTTGCCCCGGCGACCTTTCGGGGGTTGGTCACCCCGATCCAGTCAGACCGCCCCCTCGGACCTGTCCATCCTTGGAGGGTCGAGACGGACATCTGGTTCCTGGAAAATAGGAGGATCATCCGAGCCCGGAAAAAGCGATCATTTCGCCGACGGGCTTGATCGGGAACCGCTTCCGTCAACTTCGCCGATCCCCCGTGGTTTCGGATCGACCGGGCGATCTCCCCTGACGAAACGAACTCACTTTGTCGGAGCGTTGCCAACGGCCACCCGGGCCCGAACCCAAGAATCCGCCGGTACACCCCCGTGGATCGATCGGGGGACGGCCCGGGGCCGTGGCCAATCCGGCCCGTCGCCGAAAAAAGGCGGATAATCGGCCGGGCCGCCGGCGGAATCTATCCACGGGGAGGGCCGGCAGCGGGCTCGCCCGGCGGTTGGATTCGTTCTTCGGGCGAGGGTCGTGATGGGAGGTCCGACGTTGGGTTCGTTTTTCCCCGGCCAATCCTCGATCGCTCATCGACCCCGGGGCCGCTCAACCCGCGTCCGCCTCGCGCATCTTGGCCATCACCGGCCCGACCAGCTCCGGCGGGACGAACCGCCGGAGCGCGTCCTCCTTGCCGAACCGGGCGACCTGCTTGATGAGGCTGCTGGACACGTGCGAATACTCGCCGTCGGCCATCAGGAAGACGGTCTCGACCGTCGGGTCGAGCCGCTGGTTGGTCATGGTCATCGAGAATTCGTACTCCATGTCCGACAGTGTCCGCAACCCGCGCAAGATCACCCGGGCCCCGAGCCGGCGGACGAAATGGACCGCCAGGTCCTCGAACGGCTCGACCGACACGTTCGCGAACGGGGCCACCACCAGCCGGGCCAGGGCCACCCGCTCGTCGATCGTGAACAACAATTGCTTGCTCGGGTTGATGCCGATCGCCACGACCAGGTGGTCGAACAACATCCGCCCCCGGCCGATCACGTCCAGATGGCCGAGGGTCAGGGGGTCGAACGTTCCGGTGAAGACGGCGGTCCGCGATGGATTTTCGGGCATGGTCGAGTGGTCGGGTGTCAGGGGTTGGTCGTCAGGGCTTCCGCCAGGCGTCCCAGGTCGTCGTCGTTGTTGTAGATGTGCGGGCTGACGCGGAGGCGGCCCCGGCGGCAGGCGAGGGCGATCCGCCGGCCCCGGCAGGCGAGGGCGAAGGCTTCGAGGTCGACGCCGGGCTTTTCGAGGGCGACGATCCCGGCGACGTCTTCGGGGCGGTCCGAGCCGTGGACGGTCCAGCCGGCGGCCCGGGCGATCGCGCGGACGGCCTCGGCGCGGTCGAGGATGCGGCGGGACACGATTTCGGGGCCGATCTCCAGGAACAGCTCGATGCTCCGGGCGAAGGCCTGGAGCGGGGCCATCGCGAAGGTCCCTCCCTCCCAGCGCGAGGCGTCGGGCTTGAGGGTGAAATCAACCGTCGCCGAGTTGTAGGACGAGGTCACGCTCTTCCACCCCACCCCGATCGGCCGGAGCCGCTCGATCCAGTCGCGGCGGATGTAGAGGAGTCCCGCCCCCTCGGGGCCGAGCAGCCACTTGTGGCCGTCGGCGGCGAGGAAGTCGATCGGCGTCCGGCGGACGTCGATCGTCAACGGGCCGAGGCCCTGGATGGCGTCGACGAACAGGGCAATCCCCCGCTCGCGGCACAGGTTCGCGAGGGCGTCGAGGTCGTTGCGGAACCCCGAGGCGAATTCGACATGGCTGATCGTCAAGACGCGGGTGGATCGGTCGATGGCGGCGGCCAGGTCGTCGACCCAGATCCGGCCGTCGGGGCGGGTGGCCACGGTCCGGAGCGTCACGCCGCGATCGGCCAGGTTCATCCACGGGAACAGGTTCGACGGGTACTCCTCGGCCGCCGTGACGACCGAGTCGCCCGGGCGCCAGGGATACCCCTCGGCGATCAGGCCGATCCCCTGCGTGGTGTTGGCGATGAAGGCGATCTCGTCGACGTCGGCGCCGATCAACCGGGCGAGGTGGGCCCGGGCCTGTTCGACCTTCCCACCCCAGGTGGGCCAGTGGATCACGCCGTTCCGCTCCTGGTCGTCGACCCAGGCGCGGAGGGCGTCGCCCGAGCGACGGGGGAGCGGGGCCACGGCGGCATGGTCGAAGTAAGCCCAGTGCTCGGCGACCGGGAACTCCCGCCGCCGCAATGCCTCCCAATCCATCGCGAACGCTCCTCGGGCCGAAGTCGGGTGGGACGACGCGTAAGCCTAACGCCCGCGGCGAGCCGGAGCCATCCCCCCCGGCGGCATGGCGAATCGTCACCGCCGCCGCGGGCGCTCACCCGGGTTCCCATTTTCGAGGCAGACCCGGCGGAAACGGGCGACCAGGTTGACAACTCGCGAAGCCCAGGATAAATTGCCGGACCTCGGCGATAATCTTAAAGAAAGGCTTAGAATCGGCTTCGAACACGATAGTTTGGTTCCGAAGAGTGTCGGCATGGGGCGTGCATCATGATACGCCCAACTCCTTCGGACGGAGCGAGGCATCCAGCCGGTTTACCACCTGGATCGGGAGAGTCCCATGCTGGTTTTGAGCAGGAAGCTTGGCGAGAAAATCTTGATCGGCGACTCGATCGTTTTGACCGTGGTCAAGATCGACCGCAACCAGATCCGGTTGGGGATCGAGGCCCCTTCGGACGTGGCCATCTATCGCGAGGAGATTTCCCCAAGCCGCGCCGACAAGCTCGACGCCCCGGTCGCCGTCGCGATCGAGCACCCTTGAGCGTCCCCCTCAGCGGCCCGGCCAGGCCGAGTCGAGCGACGCCTTGACCCGACGGGCGATCGCCCCGGGCTCCAGGCCCATCAACGAGGCGCACCGGGCCAGCGGCTCGGCCGTCACCGGCCCACCGTAGCCTTCGGCGGCCAGCCGGGCCAGGACCCCCCGGACGTCGACGGCCCCATTCTCGCCGGGCAGCCCTCGCTCGGCGTCGACGATCCGCGAGCGGTCGAGGGGCGATAGTCCCGGCGGCAGGTCGGCGACATGAACCCAGACGACCCGGTCGACGCCCCAGGCCAGGGCGGCGTCGACCGGCTCGCCGGCCGCGTGGAGGTGGAAGGCGTCGACCAAGAGGTCGAGGTTCGCCGCTTCGGCCCAGATCGCCCCCAGCTCGCGGTCGAGGTCGGCCATCCGGGTCACGAACGGCTCGCCCCGGCCGATCCGGGACGACTCGACCCCGATCACCTCCAGGCCGAGCCGGACCCCGTGGTCGCCCAGGATTCGGGCGATCGCCCCGATCCGATGGACGTGGAGCGCGGCGACCTCGCGACGGTCGGCGAGCCGGTCGGGGGCCTCGGGCATGACCCAGGTGGCGGTCCGGGCCAGGCCCAGGGTCTCGGCCGCGGCGGCGAGGCGGGGCAGGTCGGCGAGGTCGCGGCGGAAGGCGGACTCGTCGCCGCGCCAGTCCATCGGGAGCGGGAAGGCGCCGGCCTTGAGGCCGCGATCGACGAGCCGCGACCGGATCGAGGCCGGGTCGTCCCCCTGCCGGACCAGGTCGCGGACCATGAGGTCGACCCCGTCGAAGCCGGCCCCGGCGGCCAGGTCGATCGTGGCCCCGGCCGACAGGGTGGCCAGGCCGACGGCCCGGGCATTGAAGCTGGAAAACATGGCGACGACTCCGGGAGGGTCCGCGATCCGGCCCGATTCGGGCCCGGCCATGTTCGCGCGCCGGGGGCCCGGCCGCCAGGCGGGACGGGCCACCGGCGCGGCGACCGGCCCCTTGGCGCGCGTCGGGCGACCCGGGACAATCGACCGCGCTCCCGGCGAAACAGATCAGGGCGGAAGCGGCGACCCGCGCCCGGGGCCTGTCCTGGCCACCGGGCTTGGCGTTAAGGAGGGATGATGCTGGCGACGTGGATCGAGGCGGCGGCCAAGGGGCGACACGGGGGGCCGGTCCGCGCGGGGATGTGGTCGGCGGTGGTCGTCGGGACGCATCCGATCGAGGACGACCAGGAGGTCTGGCTCGAACTCTCGGCCGACGACGACACCCTCGGCCCGCTCCCGGCCTTCTGGATCGAGAACAAGGGGGTCAACAGCCTCTGGCACGTCCCGGTCCCGCCCCAAGGGGTCAACGCCCGCCTCCATTACCGGGCCGGGGCGCGGTGCCGGGGCGAGTCGGCGTCGAGCCCGTTCCAGGACACCATCGTCCGCCCCAACCTGCCCGACCGGGCCGAGTCGACCGACGTCCCGCCGCCGGGCCCCGAGGGGCTCGTCGGCAACCGGATGATGACGGCCCGGGTCGACGGCCGGGGGGCGACCGTGGACGTCTATTTCCCGACCGTCGGCCTCCACTCCGACGTCCGGCCGGCCGAGGGGGAGCTGCCGCAAAGCCGGTCGCACTTCCGCGCCATCGTCGCCGGCCTGGCGATCGGCCGCCGGCTCGACTGGTTCGGCGAGCGGCTGGCCTGGGGGGCGTTCCAGCATTATCAAGGGGCGACCAACCTCCTGATGACCGAGCTGACCTGGCGGCACGGGCCGATCCGGGTCGTGGCCACCGACTTCGTGGCCCGGGGCGCCTGCCTGCCCCGGACCGCCGGCGGGACCGAGTCGCCCGGCCAGTACATCAAGCGCTACCGGGTCGTCAACGACGGCCCCGAGCCGACCCGCGCCGTCTTCGGCGTCCACGTCCAGGCCGAGGTCAACGGCGGGATCGGCGAGCCCGGCCTGAGCTGGCACGACCAGGACCGGACCTTGCTGGCGATCAACCGGGGGCACGGCCACGTCAACCGCAAGCTCGCCCGCGACGCCACCGTCGAATTCGCCCTGGCCCTCGACGACCGGGGCGAGGTCCAGTGCGAGCCGACCGGCCCCAACGAGGCGATCCTGCTCCGCAAGCTCGACCTGCCCGCCGGCCGGTCGGTCACCGTCGACCTCCTGATCTCCGGGGCCTTCACCGGCTGGCGGGGCGACCCCGGGACCTTCGAGCACTGGCTGCGCCCGGCGCTCGGCTGGTTCCGCTCGACCGACCTCGACGCCGTCGAGCAGTCCACCGCCGGGGAGTGGGACGGCTTCATCGAGCCGTTGCCGAGCCTCCACTTCCCCAAGCCGGCCTACGCCGTGAGCCTCCGCCGATCGGCCCTGGCCGCCGCCCTCCACGCCGACGAGCAATGGGGCGCGATCGCCTCGGGCTTCGACCGCGGCCTCAGCGCCTACTGCTGGCCGCGCGAGGCCGTCTGGGTCGGCGGCGCGATGGACCGGGCCGGCCACCCCGAGATCGGCCGCAAGGCGTTCCAGTGGCTCGCCAACGTCAAGGGGCAGACCAAGGCCTATGCCTACTGGTTCCAGAAGTACACCATCGACGGCCAGCCCGAGTGGGAAACCCCGGCGATCGACCAGACGGCCCTGATCCCCTGGGGCCTGGAGCGGCATCACCGACGGACCGGCGACCTCGACTTCGTGGCCGCCTCGTGGCCGATGATCGAGCGGGCCGCCGCCGTCTGCGCGGGCGACTCGGGCCATCCCGGGCTCCGATGGGCCGAGGACCTGTGCCTGGTCAGCTCGTCGGGGATCTGGGACAGCCGGTTCGGGGCGTTCCTGTTCTCGAACGCGGCGGTGGTGGCGGGCCTGCGGTCGGCCGCCCGGCTGGCGATCCGGCTCGACCGCGACGAGCACGCCGCCCGCTGGCGCGACCGCGCCGACCGGATCTGGGAGCAAGGCATCCTCGGCGAGTCGGCCGCCGACGGCGAAGGGCCGGGCATGGTCGACCACGCCACCGGCCGGTTCCTCGAAGCCCGGCGGATCTCGACGGTCCGGGGCTGGTGGCCCGACCGCCCCGACCGGACCGCCGCGCGGTCCTCGGCCCTGGACATCAGCATGCTCGGCCTGGCCGTCCCGCTGGGGCTGCTCCCGGCGTCGGACCCGAGGGTCCGGGGCACCGCCGAGGCGATCTACCGCCACAACGCCATCGCCGGCGACGCCAACTTCTTCGCCCGATGGTCGGGCGAGGCCAACCGCCCCGACCGCAAGGGCGTGCCGGGCGAGAGCCACGCGCACGACCTGTCGTGCCTGGCCACGCTCTGGATGGCCCGCTACCTGATCCAGCTCGGCCGCGAGACCGGCGAAGGGCGGATCTGGAACCTCGCCCTCTCGATCCTCGACGCCCTGCTCGCCCGGCTCGGCCCGCTCGGCCTGGCCGTCCGGGCCGCCCCCCGGGGGAACGACCAGGCCCGCCCCGGGACCGGGTCCACCACCGGGGCCTGGGGCCTCCAGTCGATGCTGATCGAGACGATGCTCGACCTCGCCGGGCTCGACTACGACGCCCCCGACCGCCGGCTCCGCCTCGACCCGTGCCTCCCCGGCGCCTGGCCGCACATCGGCCTGACCCAGAAGTTCCCCTGCGGCGAGGCGACCTATCGCCTCGAACGCCCGATCGGCGGGGCCGTCCACCGCCTGATCTTCCAGGCCCGGCTCGACCACCCCGTCACCCTCGAAGTCGCCGTCACCTGCCCCGGCCTCGTCGCCCTCGGCCCCTGGCACGCCCACCCCGAGCAATCCCCCCCCCGCCACAACCACGCCACCGGCCGCCTGGATTGGGCCGTCGACCTGCCCGAAGGGGAGTCCGCCTGGGCGTGGACCTGGGGGTGAGAATCGTGGGTCGTGGGTCGTGGAGCGTGGAGCGTGGAGCGTGGAGCGTGGAGCGTGGAGCGTGGGGAGAGGGAAGGACGTGCGGCGTGCGGCGTGGGAGGGACGTGCGGCCGGTGGTCGGGCCGGGTGCCACGGGTTCGGTACTCCAACCTCGCGCCGTCAGCGACCGTTCCCGGCTCACGGGGTCCGAGTACGGAAACCGAGCCACCCGGCAATTCCTGGTTGACCGCTGAATCCCGAGGGCGGGCCGCCCTCCCCACGCTCCACGCTCCACGCTCCACGCCCCACGCTCCACGCTCCACGCTCCACGCTCCACGCTCCACGATCCACGCTCCACGCTCCACGCTCCACGCTCCACGCTCCACGATCTTCAGGCGAGCGGCAGGCCGATCCGGAATTCGGTCCCCCGGCCGGGGTGGCTGGCGACTTCGAGGGTCCCCCCCTGGGCGGCGACGGACTCGCGGACGATGGCGAGGCCGAGGCCCCGGCCGGTCCCTTTGGTGGAGTAGCCGGGGTCGAAGACCTTGCGGAGGTCTTGGGGGGGGATGCCGGGCCCTTCGTCGGCGACGGCGAGGCGGGCGGTCGGGCCCTCGACGCGGACCGACAGGGTGACGGCCGGGGGCAGGCCGGCGGCGGCCGAGGCCTCGACGGCGTTCTTGATCAGGTTGACGAGGGCGTGGATCAGGAGCCGGCGGTCGGCCAGGACCCGGGGCCAGGGAAACCCGGGCCCGGGCCGCTCGACCCGGGCGTCGGTCGCCTCCAGGCGGGGGGCGAGCAGGGCCAGGGCGTCGTCGATGCACTCGCCCAGGGCGAGCGGGGCGACCGCGACCGGCAGCGTCGACCGCTTGAGGTAGCCGTCGAGCTCGCGGACGGTCAGGGCGATGTAGTCGGAGCAGACGGCGATCTGCCGGCACACGTCGCGCGCGATCGTGGCGCTGCCCCTCAGCTCGAAGCCGGGGTCGATCCCCCGGGCGGCGTACTCGCGGCGGAGGGCGTGGTCGAGCCGGGCGGCCTGCGCGGGGTCGAGCCCGGCGCGGCGGGCGGCCTCGGCGTGGGCCTCGGCGTCCTCGGCGACGAAGCGTTCGAGCAACTCGATGTGGCTCGACAGGTTCCGCCGCTCGTTGGCCACGACGAAGGCGACGTTGCCCAGCTCGTGGCAGGTCCGGTCGGCCAGGTCGAGGGTCGCGGCGCTGGCCGCCTCGCGGGCCGCCCGCTCGCTCTGGGCCCGGGCGTGCAGGACCATGTAGCCCAGGCAGAGCAGCGAATAGCCCGAGAGCCCGAGCAGGGCCAGCAGGAGCCGGTGGTACGACGTCTCGACGTCCTCGACCGCGTCGGCGACCTCGGGCACCACGCGGTAGCGGACGATCAGTTGGATCGCCGGGCCTGGCCCTTCGTCGCTCAGGGTGATGGCCTCGGCGGCCTCGCCCGGGCCGGGGATCGGGCCGTAGGGCGGTCGCCACGAGGCCATCGGGGGGCCGCCCGCGAGGCCGAGGTCGAGCCCGGCGACCCGGATCAGGCGGAACTGGGCGTCGTGGTTCGACAGCGTCTGGCCCAGCTCGGCCAGGGCCCGCTCCAGGAGCCGGAGCGCCCGGGGGCGGTCCTCGGCCGAGGCGGCTTGCCAGCGGTCGGCGTGGTCGGCCAGGGTGTAGCCCAGGTAGTCGTCGAGGTGGACCCAGCCGCCGATGATCCGCCGGAGCGCCAGGCGGCCGGTCTGGCTGGGCCGGTGATATTCGACCGCGAGGACCACCAGCCCGAACCCGAACGACAGGAGCGACAGGAGCCCGATGATGACCCCCGGGGCCCCGAGGACCGAGTGGAGCCGCGCCGGGAACGTCGCCAGGCGGCCGAATAGCCTCATGGGCGGGCCCCGCTCGGCGCGGCCGCGGGTTCCCAGCGCCCGCCGGCCCCCCGGGCGAACTCGATCACCGAGGGGGAGCCCGGCCGGACCGCCAGGACGTGCCCGGGGTCGCCCCGGCGCTCGCCGTCGGGGCCGAACGCGAGGGGGCGGCCGAAGGCCGACGGGTCGCCCGCCGCCAGGTCGAGCCCGGCCAGGGCGTCGCGGACGTCGTCGGCCGTCGCCGACGGCCGGGGGGACCGCTCGACGGCCAGGATCAGGCTCGCCGCGATCTCGGCCAATTCCTGGGTGTCGGTGCTCACCCCGTGGTCGGGCGAGCGGGCCGAGGAGGTCGAGGCGCACCAGATCGGGAACGGGCGATGCCCGGCCAGCTCGTCCAGGGTTTCCCGGCCGATCCCGTCGCCGGTGACGACCCGGAGCGCCCCGCCCGACCGGCCGCCGGCCCGCCACGACGCCCGGCGTCGCAACGCGACCAGCATCCGCCGCGTCGGCGCCCCCTGGAGCGGCAGGACGGCCCAGACCGTCCGCCCTTCGCCCGCCTCGTCCGCCGCCGTCCAGATCGCGTCGGCCAGCTCCTTCTCCGCCGCCGATGGGGCCGGCGCCGAGCCCGGCGGGCCGGGGCTCGACGGCTCGCCCAGGGCGTCGGCCCGCTCGACGACCTCGGCCCCCGGCGCCCGCGCCCCGATCGCCCGCCGGAACCCGCCGGCCAGGTCGACCGAGTACGGGTCGTGGCGGTCGACCACCAGGAACACCCGGCCCGGCGCGTTCCCCGGGTCCTGCTCGACCAGGCACTCGACGACCGAGTTCGCCAGCCGCTCGTTGTCCGGGCAGAACCGGAACGTCCGCCCTCGGTCGATCTCCAGGAGCTTCTCGGGTGCCGACCCGAGGCCGCCAAGCCCGGCCCGCACCGAGGTCGCCCACGGGATCAGGAGGACCGGCCCGGCCGGGCCCAGGTCGCGGAGCGGGCCGGCCAGGGCGACGGTCAGGACCGTGGTCGACGACCCGACCACCGCCACCGGCGCCGGGTGTCCGTCGGCCAGCCGCCGGACCGCGTCGGCGGTCTCGCCGACCCCCCGGATTCCGTGCCAGGCGAACCGGACCCGCCGCCCCAGCTTCGGGCCGGCGACGACCACCGCGTCGTCATCGTCGGCGACCGCGCGGGCCAGCCCCCGCGCCACGCAGGCCGCCACCGCCCGGCGGAAGTGCGCCCAGTCCCGCCGATCCGGGAAGAACACGGCGACCTCGGCCGCCACGGCGTCGGGCCGGGGGGGGGGCGCGGTCCCGTGGAACCCCTCGAAGGCCAGGGTATAGGCCATCAGGCCGGCCAGCGCCAGGCCGAATGTCCCGAGCAAGCCCGTCCCGACGCGACTGGTGCCCGGCATGGGTCGTCCTCCGGGATCATCAATGCTGGGCCGATTCGCGGGCCTTCGCGATTTCCGCGCCCAAGGCGGCGATCTCGGCGTCAAGGCACGCGACCTCGGCCGCGTGACTGGCGGCGACCCGGGTCAGGTAAGTGTTCAGCTGGGCGGCCATCTCGCGGCGATAACCTTGGTTCGCGCGGGCCATGCTCCTGAGCGAAGCGGCATGGCGGGCGGGCTCGAAGCAGAACCAGGCGATCACCGGCACCAGGGCGATCAAAGGGGGGATGAGCTTGGGCGACAACCGGGATTTCATGGGCGGCACCGCATCCGAGGGGAGGACGTGGGGGATTGATGCTGATGAGATGCGCTTCCGAATCACCTCGCGGCCCGTCTCTTCGCCTCGGACCTAAGGCTTGCCAGTTCACCCCTCAGGCTGACGAGCCGGGCATGCCGATCGGCGATCTCGGCCGCATGCCTGGCCGTCGTTTCCGCGAGCTCGGCCTTGTTCCGGGCGACCCACGCTTCGATCTGGGCGTTGCAAGACCGGGTCATCTCCCGGATCTCGGCGTTCTCACGCAGGCCCCCGAGGCAGATCGCAAGCTCGACCGCCACGAAGGCGACCAGGATGCCGAGCGTCCAGAGCGGGAACCGGAATTTCATGGGCGGCCTCGTCGGGGTTTGGCCTTTCCCCGATATTACCAGATCCAATGCCCGGCCGCTCGGCTCATTCGGGTCTCGTCTCCTTCGGGCCAGCCTCAATCCTCCCCTCGACCCGTTGATGCGACTTTTCCCAAGATCGGGAAGCTTCAATGGCAGCCTGCCTTGATCGCTCGATACCCATGTCGAAACGTTGTTGCATCTGGCGTTGGTAGGCATCCAAGTATTGGGCTTCGCGTCGGGCGTTGGCTTTGAAGATCGAGAGGCCGACCGCCGCCACGGCGATGAGCAGGCAGATGATCCATAAAGGAAAGCGGAGCTTCCGTGGACGCACTTTCGGCCCACGATCCGACTCCAGCAACCGCCCGGCCCGTTGAAGGGCCGCCACGGCATGCTCGCGGGTCACGCTCGGGAAATTTTCCAGGAATACGTTAAGGGAGTCGCCGGCTTCAAGGTGGTCGAACAGGGCCCGCAGTGGGACTCGCGTGCCGGAGAACACGGGAATGCCGCCGAGGATTTCGGGGTCGCCGTGGATGAGGGGCGAAGTCGCGGGCATGATGGCCTCCGATCTCGGGCCATTCTACCAAAGCCCATGCCCGGCCGCCTCATCCCGCCTCGGCCTCGACAGCCGCCGCCGCCGGCGGCTCGGGGGCGAAGGTGTCGGCGTCTTGCTCGGGGAGGTAGACGTCGTGCCAGTCGGTCCCGTCGACGTCGCGGCGGAGGATCAGGTAGAGGATCGCGGCGGCCGACCAGAAGTAGGCGTAGACCCAGGCGTGGACCAGAAGCCCCACCAGCCCGGCCCAGCCGGCGAAGGTGGCGTCGGCGTCGGATTGGGCGGGGGCCCCGAGGCCGACGCCCCAGGCGGCCAGGGCCAGGACGACCCGGGCGAGCAGGGTCGCCGCGATCAGGCCCGCCGCGCCGATGGCCCAGGCCGCCGCGACATGGACCAGGGTCTTCACCAGGCGCTGGTTGACGTAGGAGTAAGATCGGCTCAGGGCGTCGGGGGCGTCCTCCCCCTCGGCGGCGACGGTCGCGATCATCAACGGCCAGCCGACGGCCAGGCCGCCCAGGATCAGGGCCATCACCAGGGCGGCCAGGAGCGGGAGGAACCCGAAGATGACGGCGACCGTCGAGCCGACCCCCCCGGGAACCCGGAGGACCAGGCCGAACCCGGCGCAGCCGATCGCGAACAGGGCGGCGACGAGCAAGGGGGTCAGCGGCGCCCCGATCAGGGGGAATGCTCTCCGGAAGGCGAACCGGGCCGCCGTCCCGAGGCCGACCCGCCCGCCGGTGGTCGCCTGGACCACCGCGACCCGGGCGATCGCCCCGCCCGCGACCCCCCAGACCGCGACCGCCCAGAGCGCCATCAAGGCCGACCGCGACCAGGCCCGGAAGGTCGTCCCCCGGTCGAACAGGGCCGCCACCGGGCCCACGACCACGCGGGCCGGCTCGGCGACATGCAGGGCGGCCTGGACCGGCGCATTCGTGCCCGGCCCCGGGAAGTCGTCCATCGCCAGGCCCAGGCGGACCCGGATCGGGGGCGGGCCCGCCGCGTCGCCGAAGGCCCGATCCAGGCCCGCCCAGCCGGCCCCGAGGGCGAGCAGGCCGAGCGTGGCGAGGATCAGCTTGCGGGCGTCGCCGGCGAGCCCGAGGGCCCGGGCCAGCGGGCCGAGGGCGAGATAGCGGCGCGGGGACGGGTCGGGCGACGGCTCCGGGTCGTCCATCCGACACTCCTTCGTCGAGTCGAGGGGGAAAAGGGGGCATCAGGGGACGATGCAGGTCAACAGCGTCGCCGGGCCGCGCGGGACGACCGCGCACGGGCCGATCGAGGCCGGCAACAAAAGGGTCTGGCCGAGCCCGAGCGTGGTGGCCCCTTCGCCGGAGCGGAACTCGACCTCGCCGCCGAGGCCCAGGACGATGGTGAACCGCTCGGGGTCGCCGACGGTGGCCGGGCCGGTCAGGGTGAGCCGTTCCAGGGCGAAGTAGTCGGACCGGGCCAGCCGCTCGCGGGAGCCGCCGGGGATCGGCTCGGAGGTCGCCGCCATCGGGGCGACCGGGCCGGCCTCGTAGTCGATCGCGGCCAGGGCCTCGTCCCGGTGGAGCGCCCGGGGCTGGCCGTCGGGGCCGAGCCGGCCCCAGTCGTGGAGCCGGAACGTGGCGTCGGACATCTGCTGGACCTCGGCCAGGACCACGCCCGCGCCGATGGCGTGGACGGTCCCGGCGGGGATCAGGATGCAGTCCCCCGCCCGGGCCGGGAACCAGTGGATCAGGGATTCGACCGTGCCGGCCTCGAAGGCGGCGGCCATCGCCTCGCGGGTGACGCCGGGCCGGAGCCCCGCGTAGATCTTGCTGCCCGGCTCGGCGTGGACGATGACCCAGGTTTCGGTCTTGCCGTTGTCGTCGACCAGGGCCCGGCCGAGGGCGTCGTCGGGGTGGACCTGGACGGAAAGGTCTTGCTGGGCGTCGATGAATTTCACCAGGAGCGGGAACTGGTCGCGGGCGCCGACGGCGCGGCCGAAGAGCCCTTCGCCGTGGCTCAGGGCTAGCTCGCGGAGGGTCGAGCCGGCGAAGGGCCCCTCGGCCACGCGGCTGACGTCGTCGCGGTGGTCGGAGATTTCCCAGCTCTCGGCGTAGCGCGACCCCTCGCCGATCGGCTTGCCGAGGACCGTCGCCAGCTTCCGGCCGCCCCAGATCAGGCGCTTGAAGATCGGCTCGAATCGGAGCGGGTGGAGCGTGTCGACCATGACCCTTCTCATTTCGGCCCTCGGGGTGCGAGTCCGGAGTCCTTGTCAGCGGCGGCCGTGCCCGGTCGCATTGTCGAGCGATCCCGGAAAAGATCAACGCCAGTTCGCCCCGACGTGGCGTCGATGCCCGCCGATGTCGATCGACACCCCCATTCGTCGGGCCGAGCAGGGCCCAGCCCATCAAACCAAAGGCCACGCGAGGAGTTTCGCGATCGGATTCCGCGAAGTTTCAACCGGGTTCGCGCCGGGACCGGCGGCCGCGGGGGACCCCTGGCGTCGGGCCGGTCGCCCGGATAGGATGATCGGTCCAGGAACGCTCCCGCCGGACCGGCCGTCCCCGCGAGGCCACCGGCGGCGCCGCCCAGTGGGCCCCGGCCTCGGGACTGGCCGTCGCGCCCCGCGTCTCCTCCCCTCCCCAACACCGCCGCGCGGCACGCCTCGAATCCTCCTCCGGAGGGTGGTCCGACCCCATGCGTACCGAAAAAGACCTCTTCGCCGAAGAACAGTCGATGGTCTCGATGAGCTTCGGCGACCACATCGAAGACCTCCGCTACCGCTTGATCCTGGCCCTGATCGGCCTGTTCGCCGGCCTGATCATCACCTTCATCCCGCTGCCGGTCCTGGGCGGGAGCATCGGGGCGTATGTCTTCGACGCGATGGACAAGCCGGCCCGCGACACGCTCAAGGAATTCTACAGGAATCAATCCCAGCGCGAGTCGGCCCTCGCCAAGGAGAAGAAACAACTCAGCCCCACCGTCAGGCAGTACATCCCGGCCGACCGATTCGTCGAGCAACTGGCCAAGGTCGCCCCGAAGCTGGCGTCGCTGCTCCCGGCGGCGGACTCGCCCGACCTCAAGGGGAAGCAGATCGAATTGCCGTTCACGGCCGACGCGGGGGACCAGATCCTCATCGCCGAGACGACCAACTTCCGGAACCCCCTGATCTCGCTGGCGCCCCTGGAAACCATCACGATCTACTTCATGATCTGCATGGTTTCCGGCCTGGTCGTGACCAGCCCGTGGGTGTTCTATCAGGTCTGGGCGTTCATCGCGGCGGGGCTGTACCGGCACGAGCGGCATTACGTCAAGAAGTTCCTGCCGTTCTCGCTCGGGCTGTTCCTGGCCGGGGTGTTCCTCTGCTTCTACGGGGTCCTGCCGTACACGCTCCAGTTCCTGCTCCAGTTCAACGTCTGGCTGGGGATCGAGCCGACGATGCGGATCACCGACTGGATGAGCTTCGCGGCGATCCTGCCGCTGGTCTTCGGCGTCTGCTTCCAGACGCCGCTGGTCATGCTGTTCCTGGAGCGGGTGGGGATCTTGACGGCCGACGACTTCCGCCAGAAGCGGAAGATCGCCATCCTGGTGATCGTGATCGCCGCCGCCATCCTCACGCCCGGCCCCGACATGTTCAGCCAGGTGATGCTGGCCATCCCGATGGTCATGCTCTACGAGCTGGGCCTGATCATGATCATGTCCAACAAGAAGAAGCCACGCGCGTCCGCCATGTCGTGACGGACGGGCCGCGAAGGGGGGGCGGGCGGATGGGAGCGGGAGTCGGGATGGTCTACCTGGTGGGCGCGGGGCCCGGCGACCCCGGGCTCCTCACCCGGCGCGGGCACGACGTCCTGGCCCGGGCCGAGGTGATCGTGTACGACCACCTCGCCGCCCCCCGCCTGCTCGACCTCGCCCCCAAGGATTGCCTCCGGATCTCGGCCGGCAAGACGATCGGCCACTGCACGCTCTCGCAAGCGGAGATCAACGCCGTCCTGGTCGAGCACGCCGGGCTCGGCCGGCGGGTGGTCCGGCTCAAGGGGGGGGACCCTTATGTGTTCGGCCGGGGGGCGGAGGAGGCCGAGCACCTCCGCGCCCACGGGATTCCGTTCCGGGTCGTCCCGGGGGTGACGGCGGCCCTGGGGGCGACCTCGTACGCCGGCATCCCGGTCACGCATCGCGACGCCGCCTCGGCCGTCGCCTTCGTCACCGGCCACGATGACCCCGACGTCCCCGGCCGGCTCGACTGGCCGGCGCTGGCCCGGTTCCCCGGGACCCTGGTCGTCTACATGGGCGTCACCCGCCTCGCCGCGCTCTGCCGGGCCCTGGTCCGCGAGGGGAAGCCGGCCTCGACCCCGGCGGCGCTGGTCCAGTCGGGGACCACCCCCGGCCAGAGGACGGTGGTGGCCACCCTCGCCGACCTCGCCGACCGGGTGGCCGAGGCCGGGCTCGGGCCCCCCGCGCTGCTGGTCGTCGGCGACGTGGTCGCCCGCCGGCCCGACCTCGGCTGGTTCGAGGCGCTCCCCCTGTTCGGCCGGCGGGTCGTGGTCACCCGGCCGGTCGACGAGTCGGACCGCTCGGCCGGGTCGCTGGAAGCCCTCGGCGCCGAGGTCTTGCCGGCCCCGACCGTGGAGATCCTGCCGATCGCCGACCCCGGGCCGCTCGACTCCGCCATCGACCGGCTCGGCTCGTTCGACTGGCTGGTGTTCACCTCGGGCAACGGCGTCCGCCACTTCCTCGACCGGCTCGACGCCCGGGGGCGCGACCTCCGGGCCCTCGGCTCGATCAAGCTCGCCGCGATCGGCCCCGCCACGGCCGAGGCCCTGGGGGCGTACCGCCTCAAGGCCGACCTGGTGCCCGACTCGTACCGCTCCGAGGCCCTGGCCAAGGCACTGGCCCCCCACGCCGCCGGCCGCCGAATCCTGTTGGCCCGGGCCGACCGGGGCCGGGCGGTCCTCAAGGACGAATTGTCCCGGATCGCCGACGTCGAGCAGGTCCCGACCTACCGGAACGCCGACGTCGACGCCCTGCCCCCCGACGTCCTGGCCCGGATCGAGGGGGGGTCGGTCGACTGGATCACCCTGACCAGCTCGGCCATCGCCGAGCGGCTTTACACCCTCTTGCCCGAGTCGGCCCGCCGCCGGGTCGGCCGGGAAATTCGCCTGGCCACCATCAGCCCCGTCACCACCGCCGCCGTCGCCCGCCTCGGCTGGCCCGTCGCCGCCGAGGCCGAAGTTTATACCTGGGACGGGGTCGTGGAGGCGATCGTCGCCGCCGGTTGAGCGGCGGTCACGGCCTGGGCGGGGCGACCGCGCCGTCGGGCCGGCCGATCGCGCCGAGGTCGTCGGTCAACTCGCCGTCGGGGTTCTTGGGGTAGTCGATCGGCTGGCCGGTCGCGGGGTCGGTCGGGATGGCCGGGAGGTAGTCGGGCACCAGGTCGGCGACGGATCGGGGCCAGATCTTTCGCTCCAGGTGATAGACGTGGATGGCGAGCCCGACCTGGAAGAACCGCATCGATCGGCCGATCCGATCGAGGGACGTCTTGGCCAACGACCGTTCGTCCGCCGCCCCCTTGGAGGCGATGCCGCTCAAGCCCAGCATGCCCCGCTGGATCGGGGTGAAGCTCTCGGCATACCAGGCATCGCGCCGCTCGCCCACGGCTTCGGGGGTGACGCGGCGGCGGTCGAGGGCTTCGAGGTCGCGGAGGATGGCCCGGCACTCGTCGATCGGGAGCCGGTCGCGGATCGGATTGAGGTTCCTCAGCGCCAGCTCCTGGATCACGGACCCCATCTGGACATTAATGATCATGCCGCCTTGCATGATCGCCTGGCCGAGGGCCAAGGATTCCCGGCAGGATTTCGAGGCGTCGACGAGCCGGCCGTCGGCCTCGAAAACTCGCGACTGGGCCAGGAACAGCCGCGAAACGGCGCGGACCTGGCCCGCTTCCTCCATGAGCTTCACCAGGCCGGCCTGGCTATCCTCGAACGAGGCGACGCACTCCCGGCCGAGGCCGAGCCGGGCCGCCTCGAAGGCGGGCTCGTTGGTGATCAGGAAGCGGCGGACTTCTTCGAGGTCGGCCTTGGCCAGGTCGCCCTGGTTCGGCCAAGGGCCCCGGATCAAGGTCCCGGCGCGGGCCAGGTCGTCGAACCCGTTCGGCTCGGGCAGCTTCGCGCGGGGCTTCGCCGCCGGCCCGGTCGAGGACCACGCCCCGATCGCGAGGACCAGGCCGATGATGGCCCCGAGGCTCAAGAAAAGGCGACGACGCGACTGCTCCGACGGTCCAGTCATGGCGGCGGCCTCGGGCGGGACGAGGTGCGATCACACCCGGGCTTTCGTCGGGCCCGCCGCGATATTCCGGGGAATCCCGGTCAACGCAGCTCGCGAGAGGTCTCGAACCCTTGCCAGAGGACGAACGCGGCGCCGAGGACGAACAGGATGTCCAGGACCGGGCTCAGACCGCCCAGGATCTGCATCACCACGTCGAGCAAGAACAGGACGGCCACCAGCGCCGCCACGCCCATCGCCCCGAAGCACAAGTATTTCTCGGTTTCCATCGACGTGCGCACTCCGGTCGGTCGCGAGATCGGCCTCTTTCTCCAGCTTATCACACTCCGCGACGGCGGATCGACACCGCGCCTCTCGATTTCTCGGGGGATCGGTCCTCCAATCCGGGTCGGGAGACGGATGGCGGATCGCGGGGATTTCCAGTTGCGGAAGGCCGGTTTCCCTCGTCCCGAGGTTGTCTGAAATCTGAGATGCTGGCAATCCGCCATCCGGCAAATCGACGGACCGATCGACCCTGACCATTTCTTGGGTCGATCGGTCCGATCACCGGGCGGCCCGAAAGAGGTCGGGCGGGTCTCGCCCCACCCGACGTCGTCTCAAGCCTTGGCCGGCTGGATGGTGATGGTCCGGGGCTTGGCGGCCTCCTGCTTGGGGAGGCGGACGGTGAGGACGCCGTCGCGGGCCTCGGCCTGGACGCGGTCGAAGTCGACGGCCTCGGTCACGGTGATCTGGCGGTGGAACGAGCCGAGGGCCCGCTCCTTGGCCCGGGGGTGGCCGCCGGCCACTTCGGGGGCCGGCTTCTCGCCCCGGAGGGTCAGGACGTTGCCGGTGAGCGACAGGTCGATCGAGGCGGGGTCGACGCCCGGCAGGTCGACGATCAGGACCAGGTCCGAGGGGGTCTCGAACAGGTCGAGGGCGGGGGTCCAGACGGCCGTGGCCAGGTCGGTCGGCTCGGGGGACGGGGCGGCGGCGGCGGCCGGCTGCCAGTATTCCTCGAACAGGCGGTTCAACTCCCCCTGGAGGTTCTGGAGCGGGACCGTCAACTCGCGACGCCAGACACCGGGACGGATCAGCATGGGTTCGCTCGTTTCCGCGAGAAGGGGCGGCCGGGGCCGCCGCCGGATTTGGTGGAAGTCGGGCGCCGGACGGCCCGGCCCGTTCAAGAGGTCTTGATCTCGATCCGCCGCGTCTTGGCCCGCTCGGCCTTGGGCAGGCTGAGCCGGAGGACGCCGTTGGCGAGCACGGCCGTCACCCGCCCCCGGTCCACCTCGTCGCTGAGGATGAACGAGCGGTAGAAGTCGCCCGGGCGGTACTCCTCGTGGAGCACCCGGGCGTCGGTCGGCGCGGGGGGCGTGACCCGGGCCCGGAGGCTGAGGACGTTGTCCTCGACCTGGATCGACAGGTCGCCGTCGGCCACGCCCGGCAGGTCGGCTTCGAGGACCAGCCCCTCGGGCCCTTCGTGGATGTCGATCGGCGGGTTGTGATAGGTCGTCGGGCCGCCCGGGTGGGCCGCGCCCGGCGCCGCCTCGCCGTTGGGGACGTTGTCGCGGCCGACGGGGACGGCGACCCCCACCGGGCGATGCTCGTGGTTCATCGTCGGAGCTCGCATGGGATTATGCCTCGGGTGTCCTGGTGGGTCCGGGTCAGGCGGTCGCGACGGCCGCCGGGGTGACGCTGATCTGCCGGGGCCGGGCCTCCTCGGCCTTGGGCAGGGTGACGGTGAGGACGCCGTTGGCGAACGACGCGCCGACCTGGGCGCCGTCGACCCGATCGGGCAAGGTCACCGTCCGGGTCCAACGCCCGAACGGCCGCTCCTGGCGGCGGTAGCTCTCGTCCTCGACCCCCTCGGGCCGCTTCCGCTCGCCCCGGATCGTCAAGGTTTCCCCCGTGATCGACAGGTCGACGTCCCCGGGCCCCACGCCCGGCAGGGGGACGGCCAGGATATACCGATCCCCCGAGTCATAAAGGTTGATCGGCGGCACGCCCCGCGCCACCCGCCAGTGCTGGATCGGCTCCAAGCTGTCGAACAGCCGACCCACCTCGCGCTGAAAGTCCCGGAATGGGTCCCAACGATTCTGCCAGTTCAGTCCGCTCATCGAAAACCCTTTCCCGTTTTTGTCAGGTCATGGGCTGGACGAGGGAACTAGAACGCAGAATTGATGCCAATAAATTATTTCTGTCAAATTGGCAGTTCGGGAATTGGTTGCAATGCCGCTTCGTGAAACGGTTAGCGACAAACCATCGTCGAAAAGATTTGGATAATCGCGATATCCGGTTTCGACTTTTGGTGCCATATTGGCAGGCGAGAAAGGTTCGGTCGGGCCGCCATCAGGTTTGACGAAGATCGATTTAACGGCGGGGGTTGGCGTCAAGGATCTCGGGGCGGGAGGACGACCAGGGGGAAGGAGGCTTCGGCCGCCGGGAGTCGGAGCATTTGTTCCAGTTCGGGGCGGGCGGGCCTGGACTTGGCGCCGGGGGCGACCCGGGCGGCGGCGGCCCGGAGGACGACCTGGGGGAACATCCGGGCGAGCCGGGGCAGCGTGGCGTCGGCGAAGGCGGCGAGTTCGTCGGTGGCGACGAGGCCGTCGCCGTCGGCGGTGGGGGGGCCGGGGAAGCCGCCGAGGTCGCGGGGGATGGGTTTGAGGCCGCGGGCCCCCATTCCCTGGAGCAGGGCATAGGTGAACAGGCCATGTTCGAGGGCGTCGGCCTCGGTGGCCGGCTCGCCCCGGCGGGCGGCCAGGAGGTACGAGTTCCGGGCCTTGCGCGACCCCCGCTCGACCAGGCGCCGGAAGTTCCGGACGGCCGGGTCGTCGAGGATCGCCCCGGCCTGGCAGGCGTCGACGATCACCAGCCGCTGGAGGGCTTCGAGCCGGGCCAGGTGGTTGTAGAGGACCGAGTACGGCATGACGTTCCGGTCGCCGACGACGGGCCGGGCCGCGCCGGCGGTCCCCCGGAGCGTCACGGCCGCGAGGGGCGGGGGGCCTCTCCCGCGAACGGGAAGCCGGGCAAGAGCAGGCAGAACTGGCCGGCCTTCTCGTCGGTGTCGGTGTGGCCGGCGAGGAACAGGACGACGGCATCCTCGGGGTGCCCCTGGACCGCGTCGCGGAGCTTCCGGAACGCGGCGTCGATCGCGGCGAGGTCCACCTCGTCGTCGAGCAGGACGATCCGCCGGCCGGGCTGGCGGGCCGCCAGGAGCCCCCGATCGTGGAGGAGCCCGGCCATCGCCCGGGCGTCGACCTGGGCGTACTTGGAGGGCCCGCGCCTTGTACGCGCCCACGCCCAAGGCCAGGACGTGGAGGCGGCCGGCGACCTCGGGGCCGTCGTGGCGGAGGGTCGGCTCGTCGGACTTGCCGTCGAGCGAGTCGGGCCGCGAGGCCATCGCGTAGAACCGATTCGTCCCCGGGCGGAGCGTCACCACCGTCCGGGCGAGGTGCGGGCCGTCGCCCCGGAAATTCTCGGCCGAGCGGACCGGGACGCCGTCCTGGTAGAGGCGGAGCCCGTCCCGGCCGCCGGCGCCGATCCACACGGTCAGCTCGACCTCGCGCCCGCCGCCCGGGGGGTGGGCGGCGATGGGGGCGACGATCTTCAAGGGGGGGGGATCGTCGACCCGGGGGGGGACCTTGGGGCGATCGGCGGCGGGCCGGGCGAGTTGGCCGGCGAGCCGGTACGAGTGGTGGGTGTCCTCCGACTGGTCGAGGGTGACCAGCCGTTCGCCGACCCGCCACTTGAGCAGATCCTCGGGCTCCGAGGGCTCGACGTCGGGCTCGGTCGGCGGCAACGCCCGGGTCATCGGGATCTGGGGATCGCTCGGTTCCTCGGGCGGAAGACTCATCGGCATTCCCCGGCGGCGCCCCCGGTCCCGCGATCGGCCGGACGGGCGATCGCGACGGGCCGACCCGACATCTTACGGACCGGCCGCCGCCCCGTTAAGCGCCCGGCGGGCCGACCTCGCCCAGCGCGGCCAGCAACCGGGCGACGTCGGCGGGCTCGTGGGCGGCGGTGAGGCTGACGCGGAGCCGGGCCGTCCCGCGCGGGACCGTCGGCGGGCGGATCGCCGGGACCAGGCAACCCCGGTCGAGCAGCCGGGCCGCGAGGTCGACGGCGCGGCCGGCCTCGCCCACCAGGATCGGCACGATCGGGCCGCCGGGTCCGACCGCCGGGAAGCCGAGCCCGGGCAAGGCCGCGCGGAACGTCGCGGCCCGCTCCATCAGCGTCGATCGCCGCCAGGGCTCGGCCTCGGCGATCTCCAGGGCCCGGGCGGCGGCGGCGGCGGCGGCCGGCGGCGGGGCGGTCGAATAGATCAAGGGGCGAGCGTGGTTCACCAGCCAGTCGACCAGCCGCCGCGACCCCGCGACGAACCCGCCGCTCGACCCCAGCGCCTTCGACAGCGTGCCCACCTTGGCCGGAATCCGGCCCGCTCCCAGTCCGCAAGCCTCGGCCGCCCCGCGCCCCCCCGGGCCGAAGACGCCGGTCCCGTGGGCGTCGTCGACGAGCAACATCGCCCCGGACCGATCGGCCAGGTCGGCCAGGTCGGCCAGCGGGGCGAGGTCGCCGTCCATGCTGAACACGCCGTCGGTGGCGATCAGCGACCGCCGGAACCGGCCCCGGTCGCGGGCCAGGATCGAGGCCAGCCGGTCGGCGTCGCCGTGCGGGTAGACCCGGAGCCTGGCGCCGGCCAGCTTCGCCCCGTCGACCAGGCTGGCATGGTCGAGTCGGTCGAGATAGGCCGCGTCCCCCGGCCCGATCAGGGCGCCGACCGCCCCCAGGTTCGCCGCGAACCCCGAGCCGAACAGGGCGACCGCCTCCACCCCCTCGAACCGGGCCAGCGCCGCCGCCAACTCTGCGTGCGGCTCCCGCCAGCCCGACACCAGCGGCGACGCCCCCGAGCCCCACCCATACGCCCGCGCCGCCGAGCAAGCCGCCTCGACCACTCGCGGATCGGAGGCCAATCCCAGGTAATCGTTCGACCCGAAATTCAGGACCGACCGCTCGTCCCACCCCAACCGCCCCGGAGTCCCCCCACCCCAGGCGACGAGCCGTCGCCCCAACCCCTCGCGGGACCAAGCCGCGGCCTCATCATCGATCCAGGCAAGGGGGTCGGGCATCGGGGGAATCGTGGGGCGTGGGGCGTGGGGCGTGGGGCGTGGGGCGTGGGGCGTGGGGCGTGGGTAGCGAAGAAGTGGGTAGTGGTCAGTGGCAAAAAAGATGAGAAGGAGCAAGGCAGACGCGATGACGGTTCCACGCTCCACGCTCCACGCTCCACGCTCATTTGAGGCTGGACAGGAACTCGACCACGTCGCGGAGTTCGGCGCGGGAGAGTTTCTTGTGGAGGTCTTCGGGCATGGCGGAGGCTCCCCGCTTGCGCTCCTCGATCTCGGACTTGGGGATCTCGATGAGCTTGGCCTCGGCGGTCATGAGCTTGAGGGACTTGTCGTCCTCGGACTTGAGGACCCCGGCGACGACCTGGCCGTCGGACCTGGCCACGATGACGGATTCGAATCCCTGGGCGATCGCCTGGTTCGGGGCGACGATCGATTCGAGGAGGTATGTCCTCGGGTGCCTGGCGCCGATGCCGGTCAGCTCGGGGCCGACCTCGCCGCCTTCCCCCTTGACCTTGTGGCAGCGGACGCAGTAGACCGCCGCGTTGTCCCGGTAGATCTTCAGCCCCCGGTCGGCGTCGCCCCCTTCGAGCATCTCGCGGTAGGCGTCGACGGGGCCGGAGTGGGGCCGGTCCCGCTCCAGGCGGGCGACCCGGTCGCGGATGGCGGGGGCGGGGTGCCTGGCGGCGGCTTCGAGCAGCTCCAGCTCGATGCCAAGCTCGGGCTTCGCGGCCTGGCGATCGAGCGCCTGGGCCAGGATCGCGTCGGCCTCGGGGCGTTGGGTCGAGCCGAGGACGTCGAGCGCCTTCTGCTTCTCGGCGGTCGAGCCGGTTTGCAGGACCCCGGCCAGGGCGGGCAGGGCCTTCTCGGGGCTGAGCCGGGCCAGGACCCGCAGCCCTTCGGACCGGACCGGGCCGTCCTTCGAGCCGATCGCCACGCCCACCGCCTCGCCGAGCTTGGGGTCGTCGAGCCGTTCCAGGGCCTTGATCGCCTCGACCCGCGCCGCCGGGCTCCCCTTCCCCCCGACGACCAGCGCCACCAGGACCGGGCCGGCCTCGCGGACGCCGAGGTCGGCGACGGCCTTGATCGCCTCGCGGCGGACCTCGTCGGAGTTCCCTCCGATCAGGCCCGACACCGCCGGCCGGAGCGCATCGGCCGCTTCCTTGGCCGGCCGGACGTCGATCGGCCGCCAGAGGCCGTTGATCCGGTCCCGCCCTTGCGGCCTGGCCCAGGAGGCGAGGATCCGGAGCGACTCGACCCGGGCGTCCTTCGAGACTTCCGGCCGACCGGCCACGCTCGCCAGGGCCGAGGCGTCCTCGGCTCGCCCTTCGCGGTTGGCCGCGTTGATTGCCCGGCGGAGCAGCGGCTCGGGCAGGCCCTTCTTGGTCGCCAGGTCGGCCAGGACCGGCATGGCCCCCGGGATCGGGGCTTCGTAGATCGCTAGGGCGGCCTCGGTGACGATCTTCGGGTCGCCGTCGTTCAAGAACGCCGACACCTCGGGCCGGGCCAGCCGGCGGAGGGCGAGGACGGCGCCCAGGCGGACGGCCCGCGACGGCTCCGTCGTCGTCTTCAGGAGCGGGGCGACCTCGTTGATCCCCACCAGGCCCATCACGGCGGCGTGGCGGAGGGTGGCATCCTTCTCGTCGTTGTCGCGGAGCAGCCCGAGGAGGGCGTCCACGGCGTCGGCCTGGCCGTGCTTGCCGAGGGCCAGGGCGGCGAAGAACCGGACGCGGGGGCTCTCGTCGCCGACCAGCTTCTTGAGGGCGGCCACGAGCTGGGCTCGCGTCGAGTCGCCCCGATCGGCCGGGGCCACGTCGTCGCCGTAAACCTTGGCGGCCTGGGCGCGGACCTCGGGGTCGGCGTCGCCCAGCAAGCGGAGCAGGGTCGGGAGGTCGCTCGGGGTCCGGCGGTTGACCTGGCCGAGGCCCCAGATCGCGTGGAGCCGGGCCAGGATCGGGCCGGCGGCCTCGGCGACCTTGCGGAGGGCCGCCGACGCCTCGGGGGCCTTCCCGGCCCGGTCGGCCAGCTCGTACTGGGCTTCGAGCCGGACCCGCTGGTCGGCGTGGCCGAGGAGGCTGGCCAACTCGGCGACGGGCCGCCGCTCCATCCCGGCGGCCAGGAGCGCCTTCACCTCGGCCGAGCGGGGGTCGACCGCGTCGGGCATGACCTTCCAGATCCGGCCCCGGCCGGTCTTGTTCCAGCCGTTGACCCAGTCCGAGATGTAGACCGACCCGTCGGGGCCGAAGTCGACGTCGGTGGCCAGGACGGACCAGACGAACTCCTGGGCGTCGACCAGCTCGAACGAGGCCCCCTTGGGCTTGTTGGCGAACGACCGGATGCCGCTGTTGCCGGCCCCGCCGCGGAAGTCGGCGAGGAAGAAGTGGTCGCGGTACTTCGCCGGCAGGCCGGTGCCCGGGTCGTGGGCCAGCCCCGAGGGGCCGTCGGAGATGTTGAGGATCGGCGGGAGGATGTAAGCGGCCTGGCCGTCCCAGCGCGGGTGCCAGAGCTTCTCGGCGTTCCAGGGGCCGCGCGAGGTCGGGAAGTCGAGGTACTGGTAGCCCATCCGCCAGCCGCTGTCGCCCCCCTGGACGAGGTAGACCCAGCGGGCCTTGTCGCCGCCGTCGGAGTTGTTGTCGCAGGTGAACAGGTTCCCGTGGTCGTCGAAGGCCAGTTCCTGGGGGTTCCGCAGGCCACCGGCGAAGATTTCCAGGTTCGACCCGTCGGGCTCGCAGCGGAGGACCGTCCCGTAGTCCGGCGCCACGAGTGGCTTGCCTTCCCGGGTCGTCACGTTCAGGCCGCGGTCGCCGATCGAGAAGTAGAGCCGGCCGTCGGGGCCCATCCGCAGGCCGTGGAGGTCGTGGCCGAGGAAGGCGACGTGCACGCCGTAGCCGGTGCTCATCGACGCCTTGACGTCGGCCCGGCCGTCGCCGTCGGTGTCGCGGAGCCGCCAAAGGTCGGGGATGCACGTATAGAAGACGTCCCCCTTGCGGGCGAGCAGGCCGGCGCCAATCCCGTCGGCGGCGTCCTTGAACCCGTCGGCGAAGACGCTGTCGTGGTCGGCCACCCCGTCGCCGTCGCGGTCCTCGATCAGGCGGACGCGCTCGTGCTCGACGTTGTAGGCGGCGAACTCTTCCGGCTTGAGGTACTTCCGGTACATCGCGACCCGGTCGGCCACCGTCCGGCACGCCATGTCGGCGTCGAGCCAGTTCATGTGGCCCCGGTTGTCGGTGACGCCCGCATGGAGCCGGAACGTCTCGGCGACGTAGAACTTGCCCCGCTCGTCGATGCAGAACGCCACCGGGTTGGCCAGCCGGGGCTCGGCCGCGAACAGGCTGAGCTTGAACCCCGGGCTCAACCGGATCGACTGGCCCGCCTGCGCCGCCTCGGGCGAGGCCGTGGCGACCTCGGGCTTATACAGTTCATCCTGACCCCGGGCGGTCCCCGGGTCCGCCAGCGGGAGGGTCGAGAGCATCAGGCCGGCGGCCAACGCCGCCAGGGTCGGGCTTCTTCGCATCGGGCTTCGTTCCGATTCGGCTTGGGGGCCCCCGCTGGACCTTGCCAGGAGGTCCCGGCCACGGGCGGCGTGGTGGGTTGCTCCCAGCGTAACGGACGAACACCCCCGGCCGCAACAGGGCTTCCGGGCCGGCGGCGGTCGGGCCGTCATGCCCGGGGTGGCGGTCGATCCTCGTCGCCTCGTCGCGACCGACCGAGGCGGGTCGAGTCGGCTCATCCGGAAACCCCCGAGGTGGGAGCCGGGAGGCCGCGAAATCGGGCCACCCGGGACGCCGCAGGTGAAGAACGATCAGGAGGGATGGAAAGGCTTCTCGCCAGCGATGGCGGTGGGGCCGTCCGATCACCTCTGGACCTGGAAGGAATGGTTCACCCGGCCCGCCACTCAATCAAAGTAGGACGCCACCGAATTTTTTGTTGTTTTGACAGGGGATCGCTGATATGGTCGCTGTCGTCGAATCCGCGAGGCATCCGCGAGGTCGAGGTAGGACGATTCATGATTCTCACCAAGTCCCCCCGACCCGGTTTAGAGGCTATCCGGGATGCAACTATTGCCTTGTAACGAGTTACGTTTTAATCGCTATCGCTATCGCTATCGCTTATGCGATCAGATTCCCCTTGTTTTTCCGGGGATGGCCGCTCGGATCGGCGATCACCAATATGGCGTAAATTGAAGCCAGTCAACAGATATATTTCCGGATAGCCTCTTAGTGAAGCGTCTCAGCAACGCCAACTGGCGTCAGTGGGTGGTGGTGGTAGCCTTGACGGCGACCATCCTCGGGGGCCTGGCGGTCTGGGCGTCCGTAACCCACGGATCGGTCGGCCGCTGCCTATTGGTGTGGAATGGCATCCGGGTCCACGTCCCCGCGCCGGTCGTCAGCTTCGACACACTTCAAGAAGGGAGGACGTACGAAGCCAAAGTTGGCATCGAGAATTTGGGACCCAGCCCGGTTCAGTTGATCGGCTACAACTCGTCATGCGATTGCGTTGCTCCGTGGCGTTTTCCGGTGACGCTCGTGGGTCGGTCCCGGCTCGACCTCCCGGTGAGTTACACACCCAAATCGGATCAGGCCGGGCCGATTTTGGTGCGAATCTTCACCAGCGACCCGGCGACACCCGAACTCCGCATCCAAGTGATTGCCAAGGCGATCACGCCCGACCCCTCCCGGGTCGACAAGACGAGCCATCCCGACTCGGACCCGATCCTGGAACCGATCAATCCGGCATCAACCGGCGGTCGTTGACCCGCCGCGCGTTCTCCGTCGCTGATCCACAACTACCGTTCACCACCCGAGGAAGAACCATGAACCGCTGTCGCTCGCTCGTCGCCACGCTCCTGCTCGCCATCTCGATGTCATCGTTCACCGTCGGCACGGTGGCCGTCGCTCAGCTCCCGGACCCCATCACCATTGGCATCCATCTCTTCGCGACCACCTGCCTGGGCAACAACTATTTCCAGGACAACCTCGCGCCCAAGGTCTGCGGCGGGGCGTGTTATCTCGGAGGTGGCTGCGATGGATTGCCCTCCACCGATCAGGCGAAGAAGGTCACGGTTGAGTGTGTGTGCCTCTAGTCCACTGAAGACCGTCACATGGAGGCCCTCGGAAGGTCGATATTTTGGACGCTTCGACGTCGCCAGGACGCCGCGAAGCTGGAAGTTACGTCGATCGGCCTTCAACCATCGGTGTCGAAGGCTGTCAACTCGGATCGGACCTTAACCGTTTCCTGACTCTAACGGATTGCAGGTGTTGAGGTGCCGGGTATCCGGCCGGCGGCATTTTCGTCATCCTTTTTCTTACCACAGAAGAGGATGCCGAAATGGACGCGCGACCGAACACCCGGCCAGTG
>JAABUQ010002883.1_pt1 | contig 32871 bp, 40 predicted proteins | sample 5560001 | NCBI WGS metagenome assembly JAABUQ01 (sample SAMN10711888, study PRJNA513371) | rock metagenome | isolation source: Antarctica rocks | place: Antarctica: Victoria Land, Finger Mt nord | collected 2015-12-18 | reverse complement strand
GCCAACAGGCACAACTACAGAACATACTGAATAGAATATTTGCCGCTCCCGACGAAGCAACGGTACGCTCTCTTCTTAGCACTTCCTCGTCGGCTGCATAAAAGCAAAAACTATGTGAGAGGCGGTATGAACAATGATTCCTGATCCCGTTAGCGTTGCAACTATCACCTGCTTGTCTTGGCTAGTAACCCCACATACTAGAGGAGTTGCGCGGTACTTTGCTCGACAAGGGTAAAAAGGTCGTCCTTGATAAGGGCAAGGAATACCTTATTGGTCTTCCAGATATTCGTATATTGTCCGCGATTTAGGTCCATCTACTACATACTCCAATCCTTGTGTCTCTTCTAACTCTTGAATATTTTGCAGAAGGTCCACGCTCCACAAAGGAGGAGATGCTATAGCGTGTTCACTCACGTAAAATGTTACTCAGATGGGTACACTTCACTCAAAAGAAAATGTTACTGAGTGAGGACGAGTATGCCGACCGTAGACGAGATGACACTAGATGAGACACCTACTCTTATAAGAGGTACCATATACGTGCGGTATTTGCTGGAACAAAATCGCGTGTTGCGGATAGCTTATATATCTCTACAAGCCATTTCCCCTCTTGGATAGCCTGTTTTTATTCCAGAATACCTGCATATATATAGTACCTGTCATAAAAGTCGGTGTCACAAAGTCGCATCATTCGCTGTGAGATGATGGTCAAAAGTAACGTATATAAGATGTGATATATATAAGTTCAGATATATGTAAAATGAGGATGGCGTAGTGCGTATTTCGACGTTAGGCTATGCTTTGCTGGCCCTTCTCGCACGCGAGCCACTCTCTGGCTATGATCTGGCACAACACATGAAGAAGCCGATTGGCTTTTTCTGGCAGGCACAGCTTAGTCAGATTTATCCAGAACTGGCACGCCTGGAGGAACAGGGGTGTGTTCTTCATCAGGTGATCGCGCAGGAAGGTCGTCCACACAAAAAACTGTATACCATTACTGAGTCGGGACACTCTGCGCTGCAAGCATGGGTAACTCAGCCACCACCCTCTACATTGGAGCGCAACGAACTGTTACTCAAAACGTATGCCATCTGGCTAGCTGATCCTCAGGCGGCTTTGGAGCTCTTTCAGACATGCGAGCGGTTTCATGCAGGACGCCTGGCACTGTTTCAGCAAATTCAGGCGAGCATTGAACAGAAAAGTGAGGGAGGACCTCGCCCAGACGAGCCTCTTTTTGGGGATTACGCCACGGTAAGAATGGGAGTTGCGTATGAACGAGAGTATATGATGTGGTGTCGTTGGGTGATACAGCAGTTTAAGCGAGCTCTCACAAATCAACGCTAGAATCACCAGTAACGCGAGGAGTCCTTTCAGATTTTGCATAGGAGAATGTTTCTTTACACCTCTATTCATAAGTACAAACGGTTGTCCTATCATTAAAGGAGGAGAACAGATGCAATGGTTCTAATTACGACGAACAGGGTGTGTACTTCTGCTCATATCCGCTCTTTTCATGCTTGCCGCTTGTAGTTCGGAGTCGTCTTCGTCGTCTGCATCAGTGCCCACACCTCATCCGACACCAACTCCTAGCATTACACCAACACCTACAATTCCCGTTGTCCCTTCGCGCCTGGTGCATTTCTCGACCTCGGACCATGTCCAGTTGGCAGGGTTGCTCTTTGGACATGGCAAAACGGCTGTGGTCTGTTCGCACGAATTCCGCACGACCAAGGCTATCTGGAGCCAGAGCCTCATTGTGCCGCTCCTCGCCCTGCATGGGTACATGGTGCTGGCCTACGACTTTCGCGGCAATGGCGACTCAGCAGGCCAGGCCGATACGGGGGTACTAGATGTCGATTTGAAAGCTGCTATTGCGTTTGTTCGTCAGCAAGGGGCGACGGAGATTGTTTTGCTAGGTTCAAGCATGGGAGGAACGGCGACGCTCAAAGTTGCGGCAAGTGAACAGGTAGCGGCAGTGGTGACACTCTCCGCGCCCCAGGACTTTGGCCCAGGCGTCAGCGATGCCGAGGTGAAGGCCATCAAGGCTGCTAAACTCTTTGTGAACAGCCAGGGCGATGATTACGCCAGCAACACCACGCATATGTATACGATAGCCAGTCAACCTAAAGAGATCAAGCTGTACTCAGGTTCTCTCCATGGCACCGACATTTTTGATAGTGAAGATGGAAACGACCTGACACAACGCATCCTGAACTTTGTTGTACACTACGCGCCCGCAAGCTAGTACATCTTGAGGAGCAACTCCTATCCCGAACTGGAGTCTTCTCGCCAACCACTGAGTCATTGTGACTGCTATTCCGTATTTCGGTCAGGGCCGCCTCGCCTCTTGCTTGATCGCGACAGACCAGGACCACCGTTGCACCAAGTCGTGCTAATCCTGCTGCCGTCGCTTTGCCTATTCCTGAATTCGCGCCTGTCACCAGACAGACTTTTCCGCACATCCGCCAGCACCATCGTCTCTCCTCCTTCGCGGCCATTACCGCGTCATGTATTTGTAATACAGGTACTCATGTACCCCTCATGACAACGCCTCGCCTGGTGAGGTGGCAGGAGCATCACTCCTTGCCTGAACCTGCTCGCGCAACCCTTCGGCCCAGAGCAGTTCCTATTTATTGCCCTTTTGTCTGATGATTTTCCTTCCCCTTCATGCTATTGTATACTCAACTGAAGAATAGATAATAACAACTCAAATGGAGGGAACCACAGTATGCCACTGGTTATTGAATGCGTAGACTTGACGAAGGCGTATGGGGCGCGGGTGACGGCTCTACACAATCTGACGTTGACGATCAATCAGGGGACTTCGTTCGGGCTGTTGGGCGAGAATGGCGCGGGTAAGTCTACGCTGGTACGTATGATTATGGGCTTTATTTTTCCTACGTCGGGCACTATTCGCGTGTTTGGTGAGGAGCGGGTTGCGCTGGCACACCCTAGAATTGGCTATGTGCATGAACGATCCATCTTTGAGACGCGCTTCACGGGTCGCGCCTATCTCACCTATCTCGCGCAACTTTCTGGTCTGTGGGATCAGGCGAACAAGGCACGCGTACAGACGTTGCTTGAACTGGTCAATTTGCACGAGGCGGCGGACCGCAACACGGGTACGTACTCGAAGGGGATGTTGCAACGCCTCGCCATCGCGCAGGCTCTGTTGAATAATCCTGAACTGCTGATACTCGACGAGCCGACGAGTGGTCTGGACCCTCGTAGTCAGTGGGAGGTACGGCAGATTGTCGCGGGTCTACGCAAAGAAGGCAAGACGATTCTGTTATGCTCTCATTATCTCTCGGAGGTCGAAGCACTGTGCGACTCTGTATGTATTCTGCGACGTGGACGGCTCATTCTAAGTGGCGCGGTGGCGGACCTATTGCACTCACAGGGCATCGTCGAGATCGTACTGGCAAACGAGCAGGACGCTGCGAACGTCGTAGCACGTCTCGGCCTGAGCGAACAGGTCACGGAGACGCCGGGCAATCTGTTACGCATTCCCGATTCTGCACAGGCCACCGTACTCGCCCAACTGGTCAATGCCAATATTCCAATCGTATCGCTCACACCCGTCAATCGCACGCTCGAAGAGGTGTATGTACGCACGACGCAGGCGAGCGATAACGCTGCTACAAATCGCGTGGAGGTATAAATATATGAGCATCACAAGCACACAAACGCAAACAACATCTCCTGGTGCATTGACACGTTTCTGGCGGTTGCCGACGTTGACGATTGCGCGTTTCACATTGCGTAGCTATATACGGAGCGGTTGGATACTGGGCGATATCGTTTTTGTCTGGCTAACCTATGCCATCTTTTATTTAGAGTTTGGCGGCAACGTTCCATATTTCTTTGGCACGGCTGGCGAGGCGGTGGGGGTGCTATCGATTTTGAGTACCATTGTAATGACGCAAAGGGCGATGAGTGCACGGGTATATCTACCACTGGCACGACTCACTTCACGAGCATCCTATATTCGTGGTGTGATGCTGGCAACCTGTGTACTGCGCGTACCAGCATATTTGCTGTTAATGATTCTTGCGATGAGCTATCACAATTTCAGCCCGCCATCGTGTAACCCTCTGTGTATTGCTGATGCGACGGTTGGCAGTATGACGCTGGGTTCAGTTGGGCTACTGGTCAATTGTAGTATTCTCGCTATACTCACGGTGCTGCTCTCAATTCCTATCGCGACGCGGCTCATACAAATTCTCTTCGTGGCATGGCTCGCGCTAGTGCTGTACACAAACACGAGCAACAATATTGTAGCAACGTATTTTTCGTGGGTGCGTATCCCACTTGCTCCCCTCGCAGCCTGTTACAATCTTGGCACAACAGGCATGGTTGATTGGTATAGTGCTTTGATGCTGATATTGGCGATAGGGTATATTGTTGGTTTGGTAGCACTCGTGGAGTTCTCGTTGCGTAAACGAGATTTGATTCGCCTATAGGGAGCCACACAATTTCTTTTTATGTGCGACAATGGGGAAGAGGGACAGTGAACCTCACATTGGATACAATAAGAGGAGATACAAACACATGTGTTATGACGATAATGCACGTCCACCATTGCCACCAGGGGAGAGCGGAACGGCTCGTGGCGAAGATATTGTGTTGACCGCCGCCGATGGCAACCGTTTTTCGGCATTCGCAGCACATCCTGGCACACCAACAGGTGCCCAGATTGTGATTTACCCTGATGTGCGTGGCCTGCACCAGTTTTACAAAGAACTCGCGTTACGCTTTGCCGAGATCGGTATTGCGGCGGTGGCGATGGACTATTTTGGGCGCACGGCTGGACTGACTGCACGTGACGACTCATTCGAGTTCCGGGCTCATGTGCAGCAGATGTCGGCGAAGAACGTCTATACCGATGCACGCGCTGCCCTTGACTACCTGCGCCTCCATATGGGAAGTGCGAACAACACGTCGTTCACGGTCGGCTTTTGTCTTGGTGGAGGCATGTCACTCTACACAGGTTCCGAGGACCTTGGCCTGGATGGGGTGATTGCCTTCTATGCTGGTCTGAGCCGTAGCATGGATGATACGAAAGGAACTGTGCTTGAGTCCGCGGACAAGATTCGAGTTCCTGTGCTTGGTCTCTTTGGTGGTGCCGACCAGGGTATTCCTCCTGAGCAGGTAAAGGAGCTTGACGAGCAACTGGACAAAGCGGGCGTGTCACATGAGATTATCAGCTATCCAGGGGCACCACACAGCTTTTTTGATCGACAGGCGGTCAAGTTCGCCAGTGAATCGACTGACGCATGGCAGCGTGTGCTAGGCTTTATCGCCGAGCAGTCGCAAGAGGTTCCTGCATAAGCAAAAAAAAGACCAGCGGGCGACCACAAGGGATCGCACCTACTATACGAATCGTGTTAAACGAATATGTCATATAGTAGGTGCGATCCCTTGTGGTCGCCCGTCCGTATCTCTCATGAACTTTTAAATGGGCCGTATTGCTGCTTTTTTGCTTGCGTTTTCGCTTCTATTCTGCTATAATGCTCTGGTACAAAAAACAAATATCCTCCAATGATGATGAAGAGGAGTAGTTCGTCAGGAATGGCAGAGAGCCGACGGTTGGTGCAAGTCGGTGGTTTGTGACGAACGAAGGGCACTTCGGAGTTGGTTTGAATGAGTGGCTTCACAGAGTGAAGAAGCAGGGTGGAACCGCGCTTCATGCTGTAAGACGTTGTGGCCCCAGGCCAGCGCAGGCATGTGTCGTCCCTGGGCATGCAATGTGCCTGGGGCTTTTTTATTGTTAGAAAAGCAGTAACGACAACAAGGAGACCACTCATGACTCAGACCGAGAACAAACCAGAGGTCAACAATACACCGCTGGTGCCGATTGAGAAGATTGTGTCGCTATGCAAGCGGCGCGGCTTCGTGTATCCCAACTCCGAAATCTATGGCGGCGTCTCAGGCATCTACGATTTTGGGCCAATGGGCGTCGAGTTTCGCAACAATATCCGCCGCTACTGGTGGTGGTCGATGGTACAGAACCATGATAACGTACTAGGTATCGAGGGTGCCATCATCACACATCCGCGCGTGTGGGAGGCAAGTGGGCACGTCGAGAACTTCGTTGACCAGCTTGTCGATTGCAAAAAGTGTAAACGCCGTTTCCGCATCGACCACCTTGAGCCAAAAAATCTTGAGCAGCACAAGTGTCCCGTCTGTGGTGGCGAACTGACCACAGAACCGCGTGTCTTCAACCTGTTGATGGAAACCTATCTCGGTGTCGTCGAGGGCGACCGCATGAAGACCTACCTGCGCGGTGAGGCTTGCCAGGATATCTACCTGGACTATGACAACGTACTCAAGTCATCGCGCGTACAGGTTCCCTTCGGTATCTGCCAGATTGGTAAGGCGTTCCGTAACGAGGTGACACCAGGAAACTTCTTGTTCCGTCAGCGTGAGTTCGAGCAATGGGACCTGGAATTTTTCGTGCATCCTAGCGAGATGCAGAAGTGGTTCAACTACTGGAAAGAGTTCCGCTTCAACTGGTATTCGAGCATCATCAATCACAAGGACCGTATCCGCTTCCGTGAACATGCGGCGGACGAACTGGCGCACTATGCCAAGCAAGCCTACGATATCGAGTATAGAACTGTGCTTGGCTGGCAGGAGTGGGAAGGTATTCACTGGCGACAAGACTGGGACCTCTCACGGCACAGCCAGTATAGCGGCCAGGACTTGAGCTATACCGACCCGAACACAAAGGAACGCTATATCCCCTGGATCGTCGAGACCTCTGGTGGTGTAGACCGCACCTTCTTGAACCTGTTGTTGGATGCTTACGAGGAAGAGCCTGATCCATCTGGGAAAGAGCCACGAACGGTGTTGCGTCTCAACCCGATGCTGGCTCCGGTCAAGGTCGCGGTGCTACCATTGCAGAAAAACAAGGAAGAACTGGTGTCAACGGCGAAGGACATTCACAAGAAGTTGCAACGCCTGATGGTGTCGCAGTACGACGACGTGCAGAATATCGGACGCCGCTACCGTCGTCAGGATGAGATCGGTACCCCCTACTGTGTCACCATCGACTTTCAGACGTTGGACGACCAGACCGTCACTGTCCGTGAGCGTGACCATATGACGCAAGAACGTATCGCGATCAGCGAACTGCCAATGTATCTGTTGGAGCGCGTCAGCTTCAAATAGTATGTCGTATAGGGAAAAGCACGACTGAGGCATGTCTCAGTCGTGCTTTTCCCTAGCGATACATATACTTTCTTGACAGTGATTTAACAAGCTATGCTGCGATTCTTGGTGATGGAACTGGTTCATTAGAGGCAATGGCATCCATAATCCAGCTTTCAATAGCGTCTTGTCCTTGCTTTACCGCTTCTTCATAAGTTCTTCCATGCGACACACAGCCAGGGAGTTCTGGAACTCTAACGACATAGATGTCATCCCGGCTGTCCCACTGTATTACCATAGAGTAGTGTTTTGCGTTCATTGCTTTTTTCCTCCTAGTTGATTGAGTGCGCGTTGGACCTCTTCAATAATATAATCTTTAGCGTCGTCTTCGTCTTTTCCAGCAATAGTAATTCTTACTTTTGGGAGGGTTGGATGTTTCCAGACTGTATGGCTACCTTTTCCTTTTCGGGATGTGAAACCTGCTTTGCTTAGTGATGCTTTGAGTTGCCGAATTTTAGGCGGCATTTCTCCTCCACAATTTTTATACTGAACATATTATCATACTTTTCTGAAAACATGAAAAGGAATATTCTATCGCAGTGCTGGTACATACAAAGTTTTTCCCACTCTTACAAAACAAGCGTTCCTTTTGCGTGTTTTGGTTCGTCTGATATAGTAATAAAGAGACATAACTTATAAGAGGAACATATTCCGCATGACACGCATCACCTCATACACGGCTTTTTTATAGCTTGCTGTAGACTACTTTCACAAGGTTTCAAGCGGGTTGAGGTCGTATTCTTGTGCAATGATGTGCATGTTTAGGCAATGCTGTTAAACGGTTTCGCTGTCAATTTCGCTGTCAAAAAAAGCTAATAGAGTACCCCGGTTCGAGTAGCTTAAATACTTGTGCCGACGTGTCTTCGCGTCTTAATAGTTTGATGTATCTATTTGGAATTGTGCCTACTTCAGTGATTGCTATTTTGACCGATATAGTTTATAGTTACAACAAGCAATATCTTAATTAAGAAAGAGACACCAATGAGAGATGCAGAGAGAGAAAGTCAGTCCGTACAAGACGTTAAGCTTCCTATAGATTTGCATGTTCCTGATACTATACACAATCAGTATGTTCAGAATGTGATTGTCCAACCTGGGCAAAACGAGATTGTGATCTTTTTCTTTGAAACCCATATCCCTCCATTCGTAGGTTCGCCCGAAGAAAATAGGGAGCTACTAGAGGGTGCTCGTGTTAGGCTTGAATGTACTAGCAAGTTGGTTTTAGCCCCACAGTTGGTCCAAGAAGTTATTAAGGCTTTACAAACAGGTTTAGATAACTATAATGCTTCTAAAGCAAGTGAGGAAAGAGTGACAAGATGATGATAAATGCTACCTTCCCAATCAATGAGACTAGCAGTACTCGTTTTGATGGTCATTTCTCGTTCAAACAGGGTAGTACATTTCACAAGGATTACATAGTACTAGATGCAAAATCAGTGGTAGCTGAGGCAAACTCCATTATACAGGATGATCATACGAGGTATCTTCGCGAGATTGCTTTACGAGAAATCAGTGATGACAGTACTGATGAAGAAGAACTGGAATGGGATATCTTGTTAGCTCAGCCTCATGTACAAGCAGGATTGAACCGACTTGCTGAAGCTGCGAAGCGACAACGTGCAGCAGGTCAATTTGAAGAAGGCGGCTTTGCGATTGAGTGAAAAGTATACGGACGAAGGAATTTCACGAATTATTCGCGAGTTTACCACGCGATGTGCAAAAACAGGCGGTCAACACCTATCGCATTTTCAAAGATAATCCATATCATCCAAGTCTCCACTTTAAATGTGTTAATGGGGAAAAGTCTTGGTACTCTGTACGAGTAAATAAAAGTTATCGGGTTATAGGTACGTGGGAGGAAGATACCATTTTCTGGTTTTTTATTGGAACCCACGCGGATTATGATCACCTTTTGTGATTGTACATTGACATCTGAGAACTAATGTGTTGGTATACTAATTAGCTAACTTTACAAGTTTTCGGTATAATCTTACTTATCAGAGTACAAGAATACTCAGGAAGAGGTATTATAAACCTCTTCCTGAGTATTTGTTTTTATATCTTAACTTTGTTTTCTTTGATGATCTGTTGGTACTTTCTCAAGAATGGAGATTTGGCTCTTGATGGTTCTAACTCGAACCGTCTCCTACTTGCTCCTGGCGTTGCTGGCAGTTCTGCAAACTTCATATCTCTACAAAGTTTTATTCCAAACGGGGTGCTGCTGGCGGCGTAAAGCATTTTGATTGGACTATTTTGTTTAGCAAAGTCTTCCATTACTTCTAGTCCTCCTTGAATAAGGCGCATTCCATATGGTTCGCTTTGTGGAATACCTTTTCTCACTGCAATATCAAGAAAGAGGTTCTCTAAAGGTTTTCCCGGTATAAATTCTAAAACATCTGACATAGCGTTTGGTGTTACTTTGTAGTTCTCTTGCATCATTATATCTAATGACTCTTTTCTAAGTGGTAAGAGTCCTAGAAATCCTACTACTATACCCTCTTTTTTAACTACATAGTAGATGTATGGATTTTTCTTGTACCCCTCTAAGCGTTCTTCATAACTAGGATTTTTGTTCCATAAGCTAGCAGTTACATCATATATACCTTGGATATCTTCCTTTGTTGCTCTGGAAAACTCTGTCGTGTCCTTGCTATACGATATTAGAAACAACTCCTTTTCTCTAGCCATTTTGTCTACTTCTTCTTGCGAGTAATACCCTTCTTTCATATCAGGTGGAACAATCCTTTTGATTTTTCCAACCTCAACAAAATGGTAGAGGGTAGAACTTCCTATACCTAACCGTCTCATTACCTGAGTCGCACTATAGTATCCTTTGGGTGCTTTTCCTGCTTTTGGCATATTTGGGGTTCTCCTTTGATTTGTGTTTGCTCTCAGCGAATTTGTAATGCTCAATAGATATTATAACATCTTTGGAGACTAAATCAAGTCGTAAATATTGGCGGCTAAAAAAGTTGACAACTTAGAAGCTCTTATGGTATTATTCTATTAGCAACTGGATACTTAGAATATAGGAATATTAAATACCTTGTCATGATGGAATATCAGTAATGACTTGCTATTAGAGCAAGCTACAGTACACGAACAATTGAATAGCGCGTGTGTCCTGGAAGGAACGGCGTGAGAAGGGACACGAAACGGGCAACCGTGCGCGTACCAGTAGCTTTCGTAGCTACAAGGGTAGATTGTCTGTGCATGTCATGACCAATGTACAGACCATTTTGAGGCAAATAGTCAGCGATATGGGACTATCGGCAAGCCATTAGGGGGATGCTGACCAGTGGGTGCAACCACTAGTCAGCGAGTGAGAACTATTGGCAAGCCATTGGTGTCGGGATGCTAGGTTCTCGTATGTAAGTATGCATGCTTCGAGCCTAGCTTGTCAATGGAACTTCAAAAGGAGTTAGGCTCGTGGCAACACAGGAGTATCAGGATACCCACGATGTTTCGTTACTGGCTTTCGATCAATATATGCGCTTTCTTCGGTGGTCGCCTCAACTCACCCCAGAACATGAGGCTCACCTGTTCGCGCAACTTTCGCAAGGCCGATATGAGCAAGAGAAGATGGTTCCTAACCAACAGGTGATCGCACAGGCACGACAAGCGCGTGACCGATTAGTGGAAGGCTTTCAAGGCTTAGTGATCTGTATTGCCAAGACGTTTCGGCGTCGGTGTACCAGCACAGAGCCGCTTGATCTCATTCAAGAGGGCAATATCGGGTTGCTGTATGCCCTCGAACACTATCATCCCGATGATCGTCAATCATTTGTTCCTATTGCAAGTTTATGTATTCGTCATCGCATGACGCATCTGCTCCAGGAATATGATCGGATGATTCGCGTTCCTCGCTGTTTCTTACAAGATATCGCTTGGATGCTGACGGAGAAGCGGCAACTGGAAGATTACCTGGGGACAGAACCAACGGTTCCACAATTGGCGGAGAAGATGGGACTACGTGTTGAACGAGTGTATGAGCTGCTTGAGTGGTCGTCGCGCAAAGTTGAGAGTCTTGAACATCTCATCGAGGATGCAGAAGAGGACGACGAACCGGGCTTTGTGAGTGTGTTTGCATCCTCATCCGGTGAACAAACAGCACATCACGAAACACTTGAGCGGGTTGTTCATGAGGTACTGGAAGCGGCGTTACCAGCACGACAACGGGAGGTGATACGTCTGCGCTATGGGCTAGATGAGTTCGGCTTTGCTCGAACGCAAGATGAGGTGGGAGCGGTGCTTGGTATTCAGCAATCCTCGGTGAGTAGTTCAGAGGGACGGGCAAAGGCAAAACTTCGGGTGGCCTTCACGCCCTTTGTGATGAATGAAGAAGGGAAGGTAGCCTAATGGCAAGCCGTATGCTGGCTCGTCAGCGTCGTCGTCGCAAAGTGAGGTACTTCTACGTTGTTGAATTCTCTAACGGGCTGTACCTGCGTAGCTCTCGTTTGAAATTGCTCAAGTGGGCGTTGTTGTCGGTGCCTGTTGAGTACTTAGAAAACATCGTCGCGTGCTACTGTACGTGGGAACTTCCTGCCTAATGGCAAAGCCATGTCCAGCGTTTGCGTGTGTTGCACCTCGTCGGCAAGATCGGTGGGGTGCGTCTGGCGGTATGGGTAGGGCAAATATCCGGCCTTCTTCCACATTCAGCACGTTCCCATTCACAGAAACATTTCCACAATCGGGGTGGCGTGGTGTGGCTGCTGGTCGGTGGGGTGCGGTTAGTACGCGCTGGCGGTGGGGTCCCCTTGGGGTGCCGACAGACGACGTACTAACCGCCGGGTTCCCTTTACTTGACTTTATAAAGGATAACTCACACAGTTCGTGACGAAGATAGTAATTAACTATCAAATAGTAAGTATAGGGCAATTGAGAGGGGGTAGCGTGGCACAACGCATACAACTGTTATCGTTTGAAGAGAAGGTACGGGCGGTTGAGCGGTTTCATTTAGAGACATTGTTCTTCTGTCCTGACCCCTGGGCGTTACGACATAAGTTTGTCAATGAGGCAACGGGCGAAACCATAGGGGCGAGATGTGACCGTTGGACCTGCTTGTATTGTGGACCGCGCAAAGTGGACCTGTGGCGGCGACTCGTTGCGGAAGCACAACCAACGTTACATGTGGTGCTGACACGGGTCGGTTGGACCGTCCAAGATGCCTCACGGGTGCTGACAACGGTGTTGCAATACCTGCGGCGTGGTACAAAGGGTCGTGGTCGAGAGTTGATTGGGGCGCGTCAAGCGTATCCTGTCGAGTGCTTTGCGGTGCTAGAGGAACACAAGAACTTTCACAAGGTCGGCTTTCACTGGCACTTGCTCGTCAATGGCGTCGAGCATCTTCCTCATCAAGTGGTCAGTGATGCGCTGCGGTCTTCGATGAGTAGTCGCTACGCCGAACAAGACCGCTCTTACATTGTACGGGTACGTGGTGTGACCAACACACGCGCAATTGGCTACGTCACCAAGTACCTCACCAAAGAGGTTGCCAAAGAACGGCGTGGCACACGGCTGGTCGAGCAGCAACACATGGTCTATCGACGTGATGGGCAAGGCAAAATCACGCAAGCCACAACAACGCGCATGGTTGAGGCGATGAGTCATGCTCGGCGTATTCGCTACACTCGGCACTTCTTTCCTGAGTCAACGGCTGCGCTGCGTATAAAGGTGTTTGCTGATCTGGGCGACGGGGAAATTGCGTTGAGTGCTGGCGGTGTGGTTCCTGATGTTGATGAGACACAAGAGGAGGAACAAGAGAGCGTCAAGGCGTCTTGGGTGTTGTTTGAAGAAGCTCCCTACAGCGATGATACGGACGATTATCATGATCGGCGGCACAAAGCGGTACGAGAGTCGATACAGCGTCAAGAGGAGGGTGAGCGGTTGTATTCAGGTCGGATAGTTGGGATGTGGGCGGCGCAAAGACGACTCCAACGGGCAGAATGGTCGTCAATGACAAGCCATACGGGAAGTGAGGGTTAGCAGATGATACCGTTATCAGTGTGGCAAGCACGTTCGGATGCACTGTTTTTGCATCTGGAAGTGATGAACGCACGATTGCATTGGCTTGGTCGGTGTGTGCAGTTTACGGACCCTGTAGATGGTCAAGAGCGTCTAGGACTCGTTGCAGAGATTACAGACGACGGGTTTCTCGCATTAGAGTTCCAACGTGCGCCGGGTACGGACAGCGCGTGTGAAGAGATTATCATTCCAGTGGGTTTTGAGTCTGAGTTGTTTACATTGGTTGAAGAGGTGGACAATGGCACGACGGAAGAAACAATCAACGGCGCAACCTGTGTTACTGACCATTCCTGATGTTGCAATTACATTAGGGGTGTGTCGTCGAACGGTCTACAATCTGATGTACGCTAATGGCTTGCCATACCTGGAATTAGGCAGTGTACGGCGCGTTTCGTCGGACTCACTGTATGCTTGGCTCAAGCAAAAAGAGCGGCAAAGCGCATAATCACGTCACAAATGAATACTTGTATTGCCTCGTTATCACTGGTTGGTAGCGAGGCGTTTTTTGTCTACGAGAGGTGTAACAATGCCAAGAGGACATGGTGAAGGTTCGGTCTATCAACGAAAAGATGGTCGGTGGGTTGCGGAGATCACCCTGGAAGATCATAGCCGCAAGCAGTTCTACGCGAAGACGAAAAAGGAAGCAATAGAATTGCGGCGTGCGGCAATTAACGACATGAAACAAGGGTCGCTAGCTACGGGTCCTCAACAAACGGTCAAGCAGTATCTTGAGTATTGGCTTGAAGAGGTGCATAGGCCGACTATTCGCATTGGGACGTACAAGAACTATAGTACAATCGTGGATAACCATTTGATACCAGCACTCGGTCATATTCGTTTACAGAAATTGACGACTCAGCACTTGCAAAAGTTTTATTCGCAAAGGCTGAGAGATGGCTTGTCTGCTGTACGTGTCTTGAACATTCATAGGGTTCTACGGAAGGCATTAGACAACGCTGTTCGTACAAACTTGATTGGTCGTAACGTCTGTGATTATGTGGAACTTCCACGTAAAGAGGAGCATGAAATACAGGTCTTAACAGGAGAGCAGGCTAAGAAATTGCTAGTGACTGTGAGCGAACGCCGTTTAGAGGCTTTGTTGACATTAGCATTAGCAACGGGAATGAGAAAAGGGGAAATGCTCGGTTTACGCTGGCAAGACATTGATTTAGAGAAGGGATTTCTCCAAATACGTCGTACACTTAGCTTTGTTACGGGACATGGGTATATTGAAAACGAACCAAAAACAAAGAGGGGTCGGCGAGGAATAATGTTACCTTCCTTTGTCATTGAGTCGTTGAAACGCCATAAAGCTTTACAGTTAGAAGCAAAGGAAAAGGCTGGCAAGCGATGGGTAGAGCGTGATTTAGTTTTCTGTAACAGACATGGGAACTACTTTCATCCTGGGATGGTTTTTACCCTTTTCAATGAAGCATTGAAAGATGCTGAGTTGTCTCATATTCGGTTTCATGATCTTCGTCATAGTGCTGCAACGCTCTTGCTAAGCATGGGGGTTCATCCGAAAGTAGTTCAAGAGTTGTTAGGTCACAGTACAATAACTATAACACTAGACATATATTCTCATGTCCTTCCGCCCATGCAAGGAGGGGCAATGGACAAGATGAACGACTTTTTCAAGTAGCGGTCTAGGCGCGTTTCGCTGTCAAGTTCGCTGTCAAATCACTTACATGATGCGTCTCTGGTATGCTAAGGCTAGGCTAGAGGCGCATTCATAAAACATACATAGAGGAAATACATGACACGCATCACTTCATACAACATTCTGGCTGGTGGCTATGATCTGCGTAAAAACACTACCACGCAGCGTACTCAGCAGCTTACCACTATTATTCGCTCGACCCAACCTGACATCGTAGGCGTAGCCGAAGGCATCAATCCCATGATGACACAACGTCCACTTGTCATCGAAGAGATCGCTAAAGAACTCGATATGCAACTGGTATTAGGTAGCGATCCGTCAAGCCGTCGCGATTTCCAGACCGCGCTCATGACTAAACTGCCTATCGTCTATAAGAAAGTCCACACCTGTCCTGGCACCTTAACCCGTCCTGTGCTAGAGGTATGTGTCGAGGAAGCAAACGGGGACCAACTCATGGTTTTCGTTGTGCATCTTGTTGCCGCCTTCAACCAGAGACGCGCAGGAGACCCACTCAGGATGCGTGAGATAGGTGAAATCATACGTATCATGGCACAGGTAGAGGACATGCCGCACGTTGTCATAGGTGATTTCAACTCAATTGCTCCTGGCGATTCCTTTAAGGCAAGCTTCCTGTTGCGCTACCTGACACAGTTGGACCGTATCATGCAGCCCCTCGGCTCTGTGGACGGACATCCACGACTTGGAGCGGTTGTTCCGCGTTCATTGCGTTTTCTCACTCCACTGCTCAGCATTATTCCCAATAACATGATTTTGAGCAACATGCTTGATTTCGTCTCTTCGCTACTAGCACCACGCGGCACAATTGGACTACTACGGGACGCAGGCTATGTCGATAGCTATCGCCGCATTCATCCGCACACGATGGGGTTTACCTGCCCTTCAGCGGCACCTGCGGGGCGTATCGACTTCATCTTCGCGAATCCAATCATGGCACAACGCTTAGAAACCTGCTATACCGTGATTGACGGTGAAGGTCTCTCTGGCAGTCAGGCCAGCGATCATCTGGCGGTCTCGGCAACCTTCGGACTCGCTGTAAAAGAGAACACAGATGCCCAAAAGGTGGGACTTACGGATGCAATGCATCCGTAAGTCCCACCTTTTGGGCATCTTTTTTATTGAAAGACATCTTTCGTTTTATCGAAGAGATTGCGGAAGATGTTTTTATCGTTCTGTTCGGTCTGTTCACGTTCGAGACGCGCGAACTCTTCGAGCAAATGCTTCTGCTCCGACGTCATGTTCGTCGGCGTCACCACCTTGACCGATACATGCTGGTCGCCACGCGCGCTGCTATGAACGACAGGAACTCCCATTCCCTTGAGGCGGAATGAGCGACCACTTTGAGTGCCAGGTGGAATCTTGAGGGGTGTCGTTTTACTGTCGATAGTCGGCACCTCGACCTCATCACCGAGAGCTGCCTGAGCAAAGCTGACGGGTAGCTCGTAGGCGATATCGTTCCCCTGCCGTTTGAAGAATGGATGCGGCTTAACCGAGAGAATGACATACAGGTTGCCGGGGGTGCCACCACGCGCACTCACCTCGCCCTCACCTGTCACACGCACATTGATGCCATCATCGACGCCCGCCGGGATGTTGACCACGACGCGCCGATTGTTACGCACGCGCCCCTGCCCACGGCACTTTTCGCAAGGAGTAGTGATAATTTTTCCTTCACCACGACAACGCTCACACATGGTCACATTGACAAATTGGCCGAAGATAGATTGCTGCACGCGGCGAAGCTCACCAGTCCCCTGACAGGATGGACAACGTGAGGTCGATGTGCCCGGCTGTGCGCCGCTACCGCGACAGGAGCCACATGTCTCCCAGCGTGGAAGTTCAATCTCTTTCTGACAGCCGAATACCGCCTCTTCAAAGGTGATCGTTAGATCATAGCGCAGGTCTGCGCCGCGTTGTGTTGTAGAGCGACGTTGTGTGCTACCACCCGTCGTTCCCGCAAAGAAGGTTTCAAAAAGATCGTTAATATTTGTGAAGCTGCCAAAATCGCTGAAGCCAGCACCAGCACCAGCACCGAGACCCGCATGACCAAAACGATCATAGGCTGACCGCTTCTGCGTATCGCTCAGTACCTCGTAGGCTTCGTTGATCTCGATAAAACGGGTTTCTGCCTCTGACTCTTTGTTTGCGTCGGGGTGATACTGTTTAGCAAGACGACGAAAGGCTTTCTTCACCTCATCCTCGGTTGCGGTGCGAGCCACACCCAATACTTCATAATAGTCGCGTTTATTCGTCGCCATGAACCAAGTCCTTCTTTTCCGTCATACTCATAATGTGGGGCCTTATGAAGGAGGCGCACGCTACAGTATGGAATACGTTGCTTACTTTTGTCTTTGAAAAACACATCTCTAGTAGATTACATCAGTTAGCAGTGTATACGCAAGAGTGATAGCCCAAGTAGGATAATAGGGAGACCGCAACGGTTTCCTACATGCGAATGTTCCATGTAGGAAACCGTTGCGGTCTCCCTATCTATTACATTTCCTTGTATTCGCCTTCGATGGTATCATCGTTAGCGGAAGGACCTTGACTCGACTCGGTTGAGCCAGCACCACCACCAAAGTCGGCACCAGGGGCACCAGCAGCACTCTGGCCGTAGATCGACTCACTGATCTTGTAGAATGCCTGCTCCAGTGCCTCACGTGAGGACTTGATGCGGCTCACATCGTCAGTTGAGAGGGACGAACGGACATCACTGATTTTGGACTCAAGTTCGCTCTTCTGCTCAGAAGTGATCTTATCACCCAGTTCAGCAATGCTCTTCTCGGCACGGTAGGATGCACTATCCGCGAGGTTGCGCTCCTCGACCTCTTCCTTACGTCGCTTGTCGTCTTCGGCATGGGACTCAGCATCGCGCACCATGCGGTCGATCTGGTCTTTGTTCAAACCACTAGAAGCAACAACGGTGATCTTTTGCTCACGTCCGGTGCCACGATCACGGGCGGAGACATTGAGAATACCATTAGCGTCGATGTCGAAGGTGACTTCAACCTGTGGCACACCGCGTGGCGCAGGTGGAATGCCATCAAGGATGAAGGTACCGAGTGAACGGTTATCCTTAGCAAACTCACGCTCACCTTGCAGAACGTTGATCTCCACGCTCGGCTGATTGTCGCTGGCGGTCGAGAAGACCTGGCTTTTCTGGGTTGGGATAGTTGTGTTACGTTCGATCAACTTGGTCGAGACGCCACCCATTGTCTCGATACCCAGTGAAAGTGGCGTTACGTCCAGCAGGAGTACGTCCTTCACATCGCCAGTCAACACACCAGCCTGAATTGCGGCACCAATTGCCACAACTTCGTCGGGGTTCACACCGCGATTTGGCTCACGGTCGAAGATGCGCTTGACCATGTTCTGCACAGCAGGCATACGAGTCTGACCACCAACAAGCACCACCTCGTCGATCTCACCGGGGCGCATACTCGCGTCAGAGAGAGCCTTCATAACAGGGCCGCGAGAACGCTCGACGAGGTCCTCGGTCAACTGCTCAAGTTTCGCACGGGTGAGTGTCATGGTTAAGTGCTTAGGACCACTTGCATCAGCCGTGATGAAAGGCAGGTTGACCTCCGTTGACATCGAGCTTGAAAGCTCTTTCTTAGCCTTCTCAGCAGCTTCTTTCAAGCGCTGTAGAGCCATGCGGTCTTGACGCAGGTCAATACCCTGTTCCTTGCGGAACTCATCGGCCAACCAGTTGATGACGCGCTGGTCGAAGTCGTCACCGCCGAGGTGTGTGTCACCATTGGTGCTTTTCACCTCGAAGACGCCATCGCCCAATTCCAGGTCTGAGATATCGAAGGTACCACCACCCAGGTCATAGACAGCAATCTTCTCGTCTTTTTTCTTATCGAGACCATATGCGAGAGAAGCAGCAGTTGGCTCATTGATGATACGTAGCACTTCCAGACCAGCGATCTGTCCGGCATCCTTTGTCGCTTGACGCTGTGCGTCGTTAAAGTATGCGGGAACCGTGATAACGGCCTGTGTGACACGTTCGCCGAGATACGCCTCGGAGTCCGCTTTGAGCTTTTGCAAGATCATTGCGGAAATCTCAGGTGGACTGTAGGTCTTGCCCTGAATCTCGACCCATGCATCGCCATTCTTAGCGCGTACAATTTTGTATGGCATCAAGCGTTTGTCGCGGTCTACGTCGGTTTCGTCGTACTTGCGACCCATGAAACGTTTGATGGAAGAAACTGTATTTTCGGGGTTCGTGATGGCTTGACGCTTTGCAACCTCACCAACGAGACGTTCGCCGCTTTTATTGATAGCGACAATTGAAGGGGTAGTGCGCGCTCCCTCTGCATTTGGGATAACGACTGGCTCTCCACCTTCCATTACCGCAACACACGAGTTTGTGGTTCCTAGATCAATACCAATAACCTTTGGCATGATTGCCTCCTAATATATTTAATATTGGGGTGAGTATGACACCCCGAACGATGGATTTTCCTATATTTACAATGGCACATAAGTATGTGCCAGAAGTGTTTCAAATGAATAATGTGTATACTGTGGGAAATTTCATCTACTTATATAAACAGATATTTATACGTTCGCTATTCCCACAAAGGGCGTAATAAATTATGGCCCCTACTCTGATTCGTAGCCGTACATCTCGGCGAGTAGTTCGTTCATGACCTGGGCCATATAACGCACAACCGCAATAGCACGCCCATATTGCATGCGAGTCGGACCAATGACGCCTAACAGACCGCCAATCCTACCCTCTTGCCCATAGCGTGCAACAACCATGCTCACGTCTTTCATATCATCCCACTGGTTCTCGCCACCGATGATAACCTGTACGCCATCGGAAGTTCGCAGGTGTTCTGCTAAGACGGGCAAGAAGCGGTTCTGCTCCAGAACCTCCATAACCTTACGCACACGCTCATTACGATCCTCTTCGGGTCCCATACGGCTGTACTCGGGCTGTTCCAGGATGTTTATCACGCCTTCACGATAAAAGACATCGCCCAGAATATCGCCGTGTTGCTCAAGAATATGAGCAATACTGTTGCCGATCAACCGTTCGACAGGTGACAGGTCTTGCTGCTTGAGCAGTGTGTTCATCTCGCTGGCATTTTTATTCTGCAATACTTTATTCAGATGCGCGGCTATATCGCTTAGCTCTTCCTGTTGAATGGGCGCGTCGAGCAACAAGCGCTGTTGCTTCACGGTGCCATCCATGAGAACCAGCACGACATATGCTGAAAGCTCTGTCACCGAAAGAACCTCAAAGTGTTTAAGGCGTCCCTCAGCGGAACGCGGTTGCGTCATCACAGCGGCACTATGTAACAAGCGTGCCATTACCGACGCGGTAAGCCTCACCCACTGGTCTAACTGATCCTGTACCTGATAGAACTGGTGACGTATAAGCCTTTGCTCATCCATCGACAGTGCCGACTCTCCCATGAGATGCTCGACAAAATAGCGATATCCCAGGTCGGTAGGCACACGTCCCGCCGAAGTATGTGGCTGGAAGATCAGATTTGCCTCTTCCAAGCCAGCCAACTCGTGGCGAACCGTTGCAGAGCTAAATTGTAAGCCGTACTTCCGTACAAGGGTATCAGACGCAATAGGAGTGGCAGTGAGAATATACTCTTGAACCAGAGCACGCAAAATTTGCTGCTTGCGCTGGCTTAGCGGTGTCATTGAATGTACCTCGTGCCGTCTCCCGTTGTCCTCTTATTTAAGACACCTAAGCCTTAAAAAGATGATACAACGTTTGTCAACTCTGATTGCTAGCAGTCTCACCATGAGACTGCAAATACAGAATAGCACTCGAAGAGGGGGATTGTCAAGGGGATAAAAGGCCAATGTGCAAGGGAAGTATCGCCGCTAGCGGCGATACTTCCCTTGCACATTGGCAAGAAAGGTATCAGCTTAGATCGTCGGGTCCTCACCATCAAGCATCCAGTCAACGTTACCACCACCTCTTAAACCATTTACACTGGAGGTTATGGCTTGGTGGATACCAGCGGGTGCAGGGAAGGCGCCCGGCATGAAGTTGTATGCGGCTGCGTTGAAGGCTCCACAGGCCACGCCATCGAAGGTTGGGCTGTTGGGATCGCATGGCTTGCCACTCACACGCTCGATAATACTATGCCAGATTGGAGCGGCACCGGTGATACCAACGCTATCAATCAAAGGAGTGTTATCAGCGTTACCAGACCACACACCAACGACCACATTCGACGTATAACCCATCGTCCAGTTATCTACAAAGTCTTCAGTTGTACCTGTTTTCGCCGCTACCTGATGGACCTGATACGTTGGGTCCCAGTCGTTAAACGATAGAACGTGGTCATCCAGGAACTCTGCAGCACGTGCTGGCTCGTCGGCAAGTACCGATGTCATCAGGTAAGCAATTTGGGAGCTGATAACACGAATTGTGGGAGGATGAGCAGTATCATAGTGATACAGATCGTGCCCGTAGTTATCCCATATATCGAGAATGCTTTGCGGTGGGACACGCATCCCTTGATTAGCGAATACCTGATAGGCACCTGTCATTTGCAGAAGCGATACGCCCTCTGTACCAAGCGCAAAAGAAAGCTGCGTTTTCTCGCTAACTTTGGTATTGTGGTGACCATTAGTTTTGTTGTCTATAGCAATATCTTTGTCCAGGTCGGTGATGCCAAATCGTCTCGCGGTATTGGCAACATTGTCAATACCAGCAAACTCTAGTGCCTTTACTGCTGGGATGTTACGAGAATCGGCGGTAGCTAAATGAACTGAACTATTAGTATTACTATATGTGTGTCCATAATCGGTAGGAATATACGCACCTGCAACATCATTAGTTCCATTATTGGGAAAGTACGTTTTGAAGTCTGGTAGCACAATACCTGGATACCAACCCATCTGGAAGGCAGTAGCGTAAACAATCGGCTTCCAGGCAGAGCCAGGGGAGCGCAAGGCATCAGTGGCAGAGTTGAATTGTCCACTGATCTCCTTATCAGTTGTTGCGTTATAATCGGCACTGCCATCCATCGCAAGTATTTCGCCCGTCTTTGCGTTCAGCACCACTGCTGCCGAATTATGCACATTGTTGTCACGGCTAATTATACCGTAGTGAGCAGGATATGGAAAAGGCTGGTACTCCAACTGGTTGAGGTGACGGTCTATGGCCTTCTCAACGTAGTCTTCCAGGTTCGCGTCAATCGTGGTACGGATATTGAAGCCACCTGTATAGAGCGCAATCACGCCTGCGGCCTCGTCGCCATTGCCTAACTTGACGATGAGTTGTTGTGCTACCCAATCAAAGAAGTGGTGTGCTTTAATTTGCTGCCTATAACGTGTAAAGGTCATTTTCGCGGTCAGGGTCTCGGCCTGTTGAATCATAGCCTCAGTGATGGGTTGTCCATCGACCGACATTCCTGCGTTCAGCATGTTGTGCAGTACTTCATCCTGACGGAAGAAGGCACGTGTACGCGCACTTTTGCCATTGGTAGGATCATAACTTACAGGACTTTGTGGCATACCAGCAAGTAGTGCGGCTCGTGCAAGGCCCAGCGCAGGATCAAGCTTGCCATTCTGGTTGTACTCGAGCTTCGAGATACCGGGGACACAATGAAAGGTCGCGTCACAGGTGCGTTGCAGGTGAAAGTATTCTTCCGCTGCCGCTTCGACGCCGAGGTCCAACGTACCAAAAGGGGAAACGTTGAAATACATCTCCATGATTTTCCACTTGGGATATTGCTGTGTCAAGCCTATAGCAAGTGTTGCCTCTGTCAGTTTACGGTCGGCGGTCTGCTGTGTATCGTGCGTCAGATTTTTGATCAGTTGTTGTGTTAGTGTACTAGCACCACCCTGTACGCCTTGAGATTGAAAGTTGCCAGTTGCGGCACGAACGATAGCTAATGGGTCTACGCCGGAGTTTGTCCAGAAGGTCTTGTCTTCTGCCGCGATCATGGCATCTTTCATCACCTGTGGCATGTCTTTATACTGAATGGGTGTACGACGACCGACACCATTAGGATCAAATAGGTCGCCTAGCAGGATACCGTTGCGGTCATAGATGCGCGTTGTCTGCTCTACATGCTGGCTGGCAAGGCTTTGTACATGCGGCAACTGGCTCTGATAGTAACTATAGGCATAGGCACTGGTCGAGGATGTGATAATGAGCAACAGTGCGAGTACAGCAATTAAAATACCAACACCCACCCGTCCACCATTCGGTCCCTGCATACTCCAGCGGCTACGACGGTGGCGCATCTGCATAGCGATACGTATAGTACGTGAACGCTTCCAACGTCTTGCTCGCGGAGAAGTGAGAGTGGTAGGTAAAGGTGTTTGTGGTGTGCGGCGCAAAACCATCGGCGGCTCTGGCTGTCCATAGGGCTGTGCGTGCTGAGCGGCTATCTTGCCGGACCACTGCCGCACCTTCTGCATAGCGTTCGTTGCCCATTGCTGCGGTTGCCCTTGCTGGCCGTGAGGACCGTGAGGCGTCTGCGGCACATATGGCTCTCGCCCCTGTTGTTGGGGCGGTGGACCGTAATTCTGCACTGGCGAATATTGATTTTGATATATTGGTGAAGCCTGTTGCGCTTGAGAACGTGGCGGCGGTGGGTTCTGCTGGTGATTTTGTCGTTGATTATATTCACGTAGCATGTTCCCCGAACGAGGAGCCACATTTTCCTGTCCCTGATTATTGTCAGGTCGCCAATTGTTGCTCATAGCACTATGTCCTTCATAATATTTCTTAAATTGCAAAAATACCACCTCTCGTCCACTCTCGCCTCTTCATATGTTATATGAAAGAGAACGAGCCGTAGAGATAGTTTTTAGCAGAATCGCTTTCGACCACCATGCCTACCCTAGCAACATGACCTACAAATTGAGACATATACCCTCTCTTCACTCCGCACCATTCCAACATTTACTATATCTCTTCACATTTTTAAGCTTTGTCTTATGTATCGTAACGGATTAGACGAAACCTGTTAACCCAACCACCCATTCGGGTGATGCAATGGTACTCATCAAAAAAGACTAGCAAAGCCACACCACATCGTGTACAATACTGTTTGTGCATACTCTACTGCTGGAAGGGACCTATTCTATGTTCTCGCGGCGCATCTCTCTGGTATCAATAGTCATAGCTTTTTTTTGTGCTAGCTTTTTTTCAACGACGCTTTTTATACCCCATACACTCGCTGCAAGCGATCCAATTAGCATCACCACCCAGACAGCGACCGAAACCTTTCCTAAAGGAATAGATTTTCAGGTAACGGTACAGGATACAGCGAGCGCAATTTCGCAGGCAACGCTTATTCTTTCATCCAACAAGCCACGTTATATGGAGGTAGAGCGCGATGTTGCTGTCACCACCCCACAAAGGGCGCTTACACTTACATGGCACGAAGATACGAGTGGGAGCAATTTCGTCTACCCCGGCACACCTATAAACTACAAATGGCAATTTCACGATAACGCCAACCACTGGCACACACAAGACCAGCACACCATCACCGTTATTGATAATCGCTTTGACTGGCAGAATCTTACACAGGGACAGGTAGAGGTACACTGGTATGGTCAAACAGCAGATTTTGGACAGATTGTACTCAGTCAGGCTATTGATAACGTGAAACGCATTAGCAATAATCTTGGTGGTTCGTTGCTTCATCCCATCAACCTGTGGGTGTATCAAACCTCTAACGATTTTCATGGTTCACTGCCACCAGATGTGCATGAGTGGGTAGGAGGCATTGCTTTTCCGCCGCTCAATGAAGCGTCTATTGTTGTTGATAGCCCAAATGCAGCCACGCTAGTACGCGATATGCCGCATGAGTTAACGCATCTTGTCTTTCATCAGTTAACTGAACAAGGCGTCCTTGCCCCCCTTTGGTTCGATGAAGGACTGGCGGTGTACAACCAGAGCTATCACGAACCTGAAATGCTACAAAGCTTCAAACAGGCTCTCGCGACTCATGCGCTCTTACGTCTGAGCGAAATTTCATATAACTTTCCCGCAAATGCTAATACAGCCTATCTCGCGTATGCTCAAAGCTGGAATCTCATCGGTTATATGTATACGACCTTCGGTCAGACAAAAATGGCAACGCTTATCTCGCTGATGAACGGCAAACAGAATGAATTTAACAACGACCTGAAGCAGGCATTGGGCGAGGACCAGATACACCTGGAAAACCAATGGCGTGTCCAACTAAATCAATCATCGGTCCTTACAGCGGCAGATATGCCACAATCGACGCCACAATCATCGGGGAATACCCTCACAAATCCCGTAACGAGTGACACCATTACGCCGCTACTGGTTTTGCTAGGCTTGTTGCTCATTATTCTTCCACTTGTGGGCGTGTCAGGAGCGTTTGTCTATCAACGACGTAAGCGACAGCGCGAGATAGCACTACAAGAGGCACAGCGTATCCTGTCCTCAACGTTCCCACCGTATGTCTCTCGATCACTCTATCAGCAGTATCCACAACCAACGCAGCAGTCGCAACAACAGCATCCCACTATGCCATTCGAGTCGTATGGCGACATGACCATTGCACCAATTCCATATAACGACTCGCCGCTACCCTACACCGATCCCCGACACTATCAGGCGCATCAGGAACATACGCCACAACCCCCCGGACAAGAATACATGAGCCAGCCGCCCCCAAAGCAGGCTCCACAGGATTGATTTTTATGCAGAGAAAGATACAAAATAATGTCGTGTTCGATCTGCCAACGCCCTACTACCCATCAGACGCGTTGACATTAGATGAACTAGCCCACTGGGTTGCATTCAGTCGCTTCCCCGGTATCGGCCCTATACGCTTCAAAAAGCTGCTTGATTTTTTCGCTGGTGACATCACAGCGGCGTGGCAGGCCGAGAGCAAGTATCTGGTAGAGGCTGGACTGGATCAGAAAACAATTGCCAAGCTCATCGCGCACCGTCGCAGCGTGACACCACAGCACGAGTTAGAGATACTGGAAAAGAAGCATATCCAGGTCATCACCTGGAAAGATGACACCTATCCACCTTTACTCAGAAAAATCGAATACGCACCACCAGTACTCTATGTCTATGGCACCTTCACTGAAGATGACCGTCGCTTCTCCATCGGCATCGTTGGTACGCGCAAGATGAGTACGTATGGCCGTCAGGTGACTGAGCGTTTCGCTACAGACCTCGCGCAGGGTCGTATGACGATAATCAGTGGCCTGGCCCTCGGCGTCGATACGGTGGCACATACAGCGGCACTACCCATTGCGGTTTTTTGCTCACCGTATCTAAGCGGTGTTCCTCGGCATAGTGCCTATCTTGAACGGATATGTCAAAGTACTCTTCAAGCCTGACGCTGCCCCCTTTCTTTTCCCTGCGTACCCCGACGTCTTGAGCCCGTTTCTTTATAGCGCCATACGATCTATCCGGCAGCCGGTGCAAAATCTCCGCCCCATCGCCGGTAGGCCACAACGCACGTATAATCGCATCTTCCGCTTCCGTCCAGGTCTTTCCGTTCGTGATCCGTCTCTGGTGCATAATATCTTTTTCGCCGATTTTCCATTCAATCTCCATTTTGAGCCACCCTAAGCTCGGGGTACTTATGATGACCCGGCGCGTAAACGCACCGACGACCATCAGCCTGTCCTCAAACGGTAGCTTGCCCCAATGCTGCTGTAATGCGGGTATCAGATCCCAGATTTTATACAGGGTGACCGTATCTTCCTCTTCGGGAATGATTTTTAACTCGCTTTCAAGTTCGGCTATCTTTCCTTCAAGACCGGCGATCTGGGTGGCATAGTCAATTTTCATCTGTTTCGTTTTCGGGACTTCGGGATCGGAGAGCACGTCCAACATTTCCTGCCGCCTGGCGTGCGCTTGTCGAATGGATTTTCTAACGCCCTTGTTGTGTTCCTCGCGGCTTGTATATGCCTGCTTTTCCCGTTCCCTCCACTCGGCCAGCTCGCCGCACCTGCTCCATTCAGAAAGACGCTTAAAAAACTTATCCAGGAATATGCGGTCAATATGAGCCACTTCCACGGACAGATATTCTTCGCGGGTTAAGGTATTATACTTCCTGCCTCTATACACCAAATACCCCCGGCTTGCCAGAAACGCGTAGAACTGGCTGCCGTCCGGCCCTTCAATCAGCTTCTTGAGCAGCGCCTCCGCCGTGCCATTGCGTGTCTTTCCTACCGGCTTGACCCGATTGCCCGCAAGATCATGGGTGCTTAACCGCTTGTGAGCATACGTAAACAGCTCCTCGGAAACGAGTGCGTCATGATGGTTCTCTATCAATCCACCATTGCGGGGAATCCACCAGCCAATGTACACGGGATTCGTCAGTATGCCAGCTAACCCATGTGCGGTCGGCGTATAGCCCTGTTCGGTCATCGTCTTGCGTCCGGTGAACTCGCTCAGGTTCTTGCTGTGAACCTGGGTTCTATCGAAGGGCGGATAAAACGGATGCATTGCCTCAATCTCCCGGCATAATGCTGGAAAATTGCCATCGAGTTCAAAGTACCGCTCATACAGCCACTGGCTTTTTTCGGCATGCGGCTCATACACATGGAACTTTTTATACTGCGGATTTATGGCATAGCCAGCAAGATGCTCTCGGTAGTCAATGATGTAACCAGGATGCATGTCTCTCCCATCATACACGCCCCTGTTGCTGGCAGTCTGCAACCCTCCCCCTAATACTTCCTTCATCCATTTCAGATGCCTGGCTGCCTCTTCTGCCTCCATCATGAATACCCGGCGGCAGTATTCATCCTGGAAGTTGAAATCCATGCGCAAGGTGCTGATCCAGACGTTATGCTCGTAACATGCCCGCATAAGTTCGCCAGGGACAATGAGCCATTCATCGCGGGTAAGGCGGCTCACATTGACGGCAGCCACCCAGCCTATACGTTCAGCTTCCAGTAATTCCTCTCCCTCTATTAGGCGCACAGTGCGGCTTAGGCCGCTTCTTTTATGAATGTCTAACGTTCCGCTCTTTCCTTCATCGTCCGTAATGACTTCGATCTTTCCAGTAACCCCTCGGTTCCGAAAATGCGCCACGAAATCGTGGGTTTGCATCTCAAAGCTGTGCAGGTTACGCTGAATTTGCACCAGTGTTGACTGTCTGACATAGATAACCCCTGGCCTGTCTATGGGAAAATCGCGTCCAATAGCGTCGGACTCTTTCTTTTTTACAATGCTACGGATGGCAGTTGGGCGGGATTTGGATTGCGACATAGCTTCGTCCTTTTCTGTCTACCAAGCCCCATACGCGCTGCATGGGGCTTTGGATCGCCTACTTGTACAACGATTGAAACGGCTCACTATCGCCGATGCGGGTTTGGCTGGTATTCTTGTCGCCAATACTGAGGCTCACCGCGCTCATCCAGCGGCGTCTCCTCTAGATGCCGGTAACGGACAGCCCGTAAGTCCTGCTCGTTCAATCTGCCGCGTAAGAATACAGCCGCACCAGCGATTAGCACTGCCAGTAGGCTCAGTCCCACCCACTGGCGGTAGTCCCACAAGGCGATAAACAGAAAGCTGTACAAGATTGTTATACAGATGACCGTTACGCAGACGATACTCACAAAGAGTTTTTCTTCGCCGTCCATAAGCCCTCCTTAACGGTAGTATTCAGGTTTAGGTTGACGCTCTACGGTGATATATCGACTTGGTTGTATCGGGCGTGGTGCGCGGGCTTGAAAGGCGACGTCTCCTGTCGTATTCCGACTGGATGGCTCGATAAGGTGCTCAAGCCGCCGGATGCGCTGCTGTAAGCTCTTAATGTAGGTCGCCTGGAAAAACCAGCACATGCATAGAAAGCTCACAAACACTGTGCCGATGAGTAAGCCGCAGGGCACGAAAAAGTCGCTGAGTGCCATTTTCTTCTCCTTATAGCAGCTTGCCACATACAAAGTCGGTCGCTTCTGTAGGGGTCATGAAGCCATCCTGGACTGCTTGGTTGACTTCAGCAATCGCCTCGCGGTCTTCGTGGCACGGACATGCTGGGTTCCAGCAAAAGGGATGCGCAGGCGTGTGCTCCTTGTACTCCACAAAGATGACTGGGATAAAGTTGTCTGCAAATGGCTGCATATCCATTCGCCTCCTTTCCTTGACGAGAAAAGGGCTACGTGGTAGTAATGCACGTAGACCTATACCAGTAGGTCGATAAAAGGGGTACTTCTCCGGCTGCCGACCAAAGTGACCAGGGAAATGCCCCTTTTTGCCCGATAAAAATTCGGTGCATGCAAATCATACCATAAAAAGAATGCTTTTTCAATCCTGTGCCGATGTTTCCGTTATATGCAAACCTGTACTGCAAAGTAAGCTCATTGACAAACAGTGGTATTATTAAGGTAAACGCGAGGAGGGGAACTCATGCCAGATGAAGTACTGACGGTTCAGGAGGTGGCCCAACAAATGAAGGTCAGTGAGCGCACTGTGCGTAATTGGATAGAAAAAGAGGGTCTGCGGGCTTTTTTAATTGGCAAGCGTGGCTACCGGGTGGCGAAAGTCGATTTGGATGCGTGGGTGGAGGCACGGAAAGAGCAGCGGCTGGGTGATGGTGGCGGAGAAGAATAAGTTTGGTATTCTAATAATATAGCCCTCCGTTTGGTGACGACCTCGCGGAGTTTTTGTTTACATCTCACCCCATCATGTAAAGTAAAGCTGCCTTTTAGTTGATACTTCAAATCATGCTCCGCAAAATTATGGAGCATGGTTTTTCGTAGGCTATACCAACCGCTGTATGTAACTCTATAACAAGTTAAATAAGCCCTCACTGCGATACAAACGTATCGGGTGAGGGCTGTTTTGTGATCTAGCGCAAACTACGCTCAATCTCTTGTCTAACGAGTTCGAGTGCGCGACCACTGAGGTCACCCGCAGGAAGTTTACCATCCCACTGCTGCATATATGCAGTATACGCATCCAGTGCGCCACTATATGCAGCGAAGGCTTCGGCCACCGGCTCGAACAGCTTCTTAAGACCTGGTAGTTCTTTGTCGATGAACGACGCGACGGCTTTCGCCTGCTTGCTCATCTCTCCGTAGAGTACCAGCACCTCTTCGCCGCTGCTGTCGGTATCTTTCGCTGAGTCGCGTAGCTTCTTGATGCTAGAGGCAAACGTGCTATTGAGCAGACCGAGTTGTTCACGTACCTCACTATTTTCCTCTCAAGCCCTTTACGGGCCAGCAAGTATGGTGAGTACGCCTCACGGATGGCTTCCAACAGTGGGGTGCGGCCGTCACGCATCTGGCGGCGTAGGTCGCGGATATCCTGGGTTTCTTGTGGCATGGGCCACCTCCTCTAAAAAATGTACGTACAAAATCTTTGTACAGCTCCGAGCTTAGCTCTGGAGGTGGTAGACAGCAAGCACTAACGCGCTTACTGTCTACCACACACGCTTCATTAATGTTTTTACACTGAAATATTTACATAATTACATATATGTGTTACTGTTTTTAAAGCTCGGTGTGCAATTCATGCAAATCGGGAAGTACGCATAGTTCTTTTTCTATAGAGAGGGAATAGACAATGCCTAAAGGCAAAGGCCGTGGTTTGTCTGGCCGTCGTTTGAACAATTACTTGGATAAGGTAGTTGGTGATCGAAACTACAAACTCCGAGAACAGGCGAGAAGGGCAGAGCAACACCAACGCATGCCGGATACCCAGGAGACTAACCAACAGCCTGTCCTGCGTAATGGTTTCTGGTACCAACCAGATGAAGACTGTGATGCCTGTGAAGGCACTGGCGTTTGCCCTACGTGCGAAGGTGAAGGCCACGTCGAGGACGAACACCGTAGTGAGCAGCAAAAGTGCCGCGCCTGTTATGTATCGGCGGGCAGTAATAGCTCCTCCAAGGGAACTGGCATTTGCCGTACCTGTCGAGGTGAGCGTATAAAGCCTGTACCACCACCGAGAGATTAAAACTCTCAACGTTTACCAGACGTGGAGCTTTAGCTTCACATCTGGTAAACAATCTAATTGAATTTATCAATGTATTAAATTGCTAATGAAAGCGAGTATAAACTGAAGACAATGACTAGATACCCTCAACGGGTCCAAGAACAATTAGACCGTATAGCTTCAGCTGTTGATAATACAGATGCAAGTATTGATAGTAGTAACATGCGGCTGCTTGTAGCTGCGCTACGTGCGCTTGGCTTTGTAGCATTACACGCTGCCGAGGCGAGCTTAAGATTTCGGCGTGATATGGGGCCGTGGGTAGATATCGAGTCGCCTGCTAGTGTAGCATTTGGCCGTCGCCCCGGAGCTGCGCCATACCTCGCAGGCTCACTACGTGGCGCGGATATTACCATTGAAGAGGTGGAACAACAGAATTTACTTGCACGCGCAAGACTTTTACCACTTCTAGAAGAATTTTATGAGCGCAGGCAAGTACCGATAACCACTCGTCTTATAGTTCGCGGTTTAGCCCAAGGCTGGAGTAGGCTTATGTGCCAGGGTGCTGAAGTCGCACGCCTACCTGAACGCAGCGCAGACTTCCCCGTCTGGCTAGAGCAAGCCCAGGCGGAAATGGATGCCTTTGCCGAGTTCTTATGTACTAAGACAAGATAGGGCCAAATAGTACTATCATGCATATATCAAAAGTGATATAAAATATTTTCAGATAAAAGTTGTAGAAACAGAAGTCACTTCAACTGCGCACTGCCGACTTGCCGAATATAACGCTAAGATTGGAGAAGGTCATCTCCCACCTGACTTAAACTGGGATACAAATAAGCCATTGTAGTGTAGTAAAACTAGGTCGTGAGCCACGACGTTAAACTGGCTCAATTCTCTAAATATAATCTCATATGTTACATTTTGAAGAACTAAAGGACATAGAGCCAGTATATCAGGGCACTGAAGCCCCACGTAGTAAGGTAGTCGCATACATCAAGGCACTCACTGCGCAAGCACAGGCCCTACCCGAACAGGAACTACTGCACGTTGAACGCATTCCAGTGCCTCCTTACGAGAAAGGCTATGTCATGGTTGAGGGCATTGGCAACGAAATCGCCAACGCAATCACCAGTGCTACGCTCCAAGACTGGATTATAGATGAGAATGGTGACCTGTCAGAAATCAATGGCATTGCCGGACAATTGGAAATCGAGCCAGAGAACGAGAGGCTTTGGAGCCAGCTATTCCAAAAGATTAATAATTTTAACAATTGATTTGTGCGCTGAAAAACTAATTTGTTCGCGGGAGAGGAATAGGCATGGCTTGCCCGTACTATACTTCCCCAGTCCGACGCCAGAAACCTGGTCCAGATAATATAACGTGGTATGCAGCTTTGGTTGTAAAGCAGTTATATACCCGTGCTACCACCTTTCGGATTCTGATTAGTATAATAGATCGTGTAGTGGGATGGTGACGTATGAAAAAACAAGAAATTGCTGACGTTCTGGATAAAGTGCTGTTAATTGCTTATGGTGTAACAATAGGGTTTATGGTGCAGGAATTTCCTCCTACGCACGACTTTTTTGCCCTACCTGCAATTAATATTTCGCTTATAGCTTTGTTGGTGATTGCTTTTGTAGTAGTCAACATCTATAAAGTAAAAAAGAGTGCTTGAATTCATGGATGTTATTATCGCCAATCTCATCCTCTATAGTATAGTCGCCACGTATGTGCTATATGCTTTTGGTATTTTCTTTGTACTGAGGCAAAGAATCCGCTTAGGGTATGGGCTACTTGCCCTCACTGCTCTGTGGGGGATTATTCCAGCTATAGCCGCCGGTTCATTTCCTGGCGTTATAAGTGCAACGCTGAGCACTGCATTTTTTATAGCTTTAGTAGCTTGGTTCGCTTCTAAATATACGTTGGCAAAGAAAAACAAACAGTAGCGCATGTAGGTTTACAGATTAGCGTAGCAAAAGCCTAACATTATTTGACAGTAGCTCTTATGCACCTGTTTTGGGTTTCAGTTGAGAAAATGCTGCCTTAAATACCTGCCAACATATATCAA
>JAABUQ010002882.1_pt1 | contig 32877 bp, 31 predicted proteins | sample 5560001 | NCBI WGS metagenome assembly JAABUQ01 (sample SAMN10711888, study PRJNA513371) | rock metagenome | isolation source: Antarctica rocks | place: Antarctica: Victoria Land, Finger Mt nord | collected 2015-12-18 | reverse complement strand
CTATGGTCGTCACGCGTGATCTCTGTCGCTGCCATTTGACCCTCCTTGAGAGACGAACAGCGAATCACACCCGCCGTGACCAAGGGAATCCCATATCCGAGTCAAACAATCCTGCCGTTGGTATGAGATAGTCGGGCGCCGAAGGCGACGATCGGCTGCGTCATCCTGTCGGAAAAGTGGGGAAACAGCAGCGTGACGCCGAACAGCGCCAGCAGCACGATCGCCGCGATGCGGCCATACTGGTTGGCTTCGACCGCCCATCCGCCACCGACGGCGGCCAGCGTGGCGACCGCCGCGAAGGTCGCGGCCATGCCCGCGAGCATCGGCAGGCCGCTGCTCGCGAACGGCCGGTCGGTGCGCGCGAACACGAGCGGCAGCACCGGCAGGATGCACGGGCTCACGATGGTGAGGACGCCGCCGAAATAGGCCAGCACGAACAGGATCATGATCTCGGCTTTCAGAAGTCGGGCGGCGGGAAGGTGTTCTCTCTCGGATGCATTACGGGGATCGGCCCGTCCGGGTTACGCCGCGGAGCAGGCCCAGCGGAAGGCGCGGGCCGTCACCGTCGCGTCGTCCGGCATCGTGATCGTTCGCCACGTGATCAGGTTGTCCAGCCCGAAGCTACGGCTGGCCTGGGCAGCGGCGAACATGCCGTGCGCGCAGATGGTCCCGACGTAGGTCCACGGCCACTCCGTCGGATCGTTATAGAGCCCGACCAGCAGGTTCAACCTGAACAGCGTCGCCAGGATACCGGACAGTCGCACCATGAACCCGAGCATCCGAAGGCGAGCTGGTCCGGTATCCGATCGACCATGAACTGCAAGAAGGTGTGGACAGGGTTGTCGCGCATGATGTTGTCATAAGCCGGAGACAGGGAAAGCACCGCTACCAGCGCGTGAGCGGTGGCAGCACCAGGCGAGCGAACAGCGTGACGACCCCGCAGCCGACCGCGTACCAGACCGCGATGTAGAGCGGGTCGTCATACGGGCAGGCGAAGACGAACACGAAGGCGCCCCAAGAAGCTGCCCCGATGCCTGCGGCGAGCGCCGTGCCGCGGCTGTCGGTCGGCGCTCCGCGTCGCATCATCAGGCCCAGGCCGATCACCGCCGGCACCGACAGCAGCACCATCTCGATGACGCAACGCAGGCCTTCACGCCACTCCAGGCGCGCCGCCAGTGCCGACGATTCCTCGCGCGAGGCATCGACCATCCAACCGCCCGCCAGCGAGATCATGATGATCGCCACCAGCCAACGCAGCCCGTGGCGGGGCGACCGGACCGGATCAAAGGAGAGCACCGCGACGGAGCCGCCGACCAGGGCGATCAGGCCGAGGCTGCCAAGCTTCCACCAGAACGATGGCATTCCCATCGCCTTAGGCATATCCGCCCGCATCGCTCCCAGGCTGAGGACGAGCACGAACTCGATCGCGCACAGCAGGAGCAGCTTCAGCGCGTCGCCGCCTACCTTGCGCGGACGCACGGGCTTGAGTTCGCCCACGAGGCGATCGACGAGCCGGTCATTCGGCATCGGATCGCCTTCGCGCCATCGAGGTCAGCCGGCTCATCCCGCGATGGATGTTCACCTTCACGAGCGGGACCGACTGGCCGGTACGGGCCGACGCCTCCTGGATGCTGAGGCCTTGCAGCTTGACCAGGCGGATCACGTCGGACTGCGCCGGCTTGATCTCCTTGAGAAGCTGCTCGAGCGTCCACACGCCGACGATGGCTTCTCCATGATCGCCGATGGAGACGTCGTCCGTCAGCGGCTCCGTCGACGCCGATTTCATCGCACGCAGCCGATCTATCCACTTGTAGCGGGCGATGGCAGCGAGCCAGGGTTCGAACGGTCGCAGCGGATCGTACATGTGCCGTTTCTCATGGATCGCGAGAAGCGTGTCCTGCACGGCATCTTCGATCATCGCCGGCGGCAACCGTCCGGTGTAGTAGCGATGCAGCCAGATGCCGACCTCGACCAGCAGGCGGTGATAGACTTCGGTATTGCCCGACTGCGCAGCGGCCATCAGCTCGCCCCAGTCGCTACCGGCCATGCGATCCCCCGAAAATCCCGAACGCGGAAGCGACACCTTCAGCGTGCTCAGCGGTGCTGCCATCGGCATACCGATCCGGTTCGCTGCGGCAGATCCCATGACCACCACTTCGCGATGGGTTCGCCGAGGGTTACGGCGCGACCGCCGGATTAAGCTCGGTCGCGTAACCTTGCCGGGTTCCCGAACGAACTCAGGGCCAGCGTCGCCTCGTTCCTCGGCGGCCCTGAAGTAGAAAGCAGAAGAAATGCGCTGGCACGCCATCGGCTCGAACCTCGCCTTCGTCCCCGCGCGCATCGCGCTGACCGTGGCGGCGAGCTTCGTGACCCTGTTGATCATCCTCTCCGCCACCCATCCCGCCATGGTCATGGACATGCTCCACGGCGTCATGGGCATGCCCTGACCGCGGACCCGACGGAGCGACCTCCCCACGGCAGCGGGTGAACCGCGTCCGGGTGCCGCGGCAGGCATCCTGATCCTCCGCCCGCGGCGGCGGGCGCGCCGCATCGCGCGACGATAGCCTCTTGCGGCGCAGCCCAGTCTGTCCTGCTGTGCGACTTCTGGAACCTGGAGCCTCCCGTGACCGCCCGGTCGGCGGCATCGGGCGCGCGACGGGACGGACAAGAACGCGCGCCTGTGGGGGAAAGCCTTGTTCCATCAGTCCTTGACGCCGATCGGCGGCAGCCTGCTGCTGTCCTTCCTGGTCGCCAGCCTGCCGATCGTGACCGTGCTGGTCATGCTCGGCATCCTGCGCCGGCCGGCCTGGCAGGCCTCGCTCGGCGGCCTCGTGGTCGGTCTCGCGATGGCGATACTGTCCTGGCACATGCCCGTCGGCCTCGCCCTCGACAGCGTCGCCGCGGGCATCGTGTTCGCGCTCTGGCCGGTGATGTGGATCGCCTTCAACGCGCTCGTGCTCTACAACGTCGCGGTCGTCTCCGGCCGCTTCGACGCCTTCCGCAGCTGGGTGCTGGAGAACCTGCCGGACGATCGCCGCGTCGTGCTGATCGTCATCGGCTTCTGCTTCGGGGCGCTCCTGGAAGGCATCGCCGGCTTCGGCTCGACCATCGCGATCACCAGCTCGCTGCTGATCCTGATCGGTTGGACGCCGCTGGAGGCGCTGACCTACACCCTGATCTTCGACACCGCTCCGGTCGCCTACGGCGCACTCGGCATCCCGGTCACCGTGCTCGGCGTGGTGACGCACCAGTCCGACACCGTGCTGGGCGCGATGATCGGCCGCCAGCTGCCCTTCCTCGCCCTGCTGCTGCCGTTCTACGTGATGGCGGTGTTCGGCGGCCGTCGGTCGATCGCCTCGCTCTGGCCGCTGCTGCTGGTGGCGGGCAGCAGCTTCGCCGCGATCCAGTTCGGCGTATCGAACTTCGCCGACTACCGGCTCACCGACGTGCTCGCCTCGCTCGGCTCCCTGCTGATCACGATCGGCTTCCTGCAGGTCTGGCGACCCGCACCCGACGCGCGCTACGCCACGACCCTGCAGGCGGCGTCGCTTCCGGAGACCGGGCCGAGCCGCGGTGGCGCGGCGCACCGCATCTCGCCCTGGCAGGGCTGGATCCCCTGGCTCGTCGTCAGCCTCGTCGTGATCGTCTGGACGCAGCTCAAGATCTCGTCGGTCGGCGCCATCCAGATCCACTGGCCCGGCCTCGACAACGCCGTCTTCGTCACCCTCTACAACAAGCCCTACGCCGCCGTCTGGACCTTCCAGCCGCTCGCCACCGGCACCGCCATCCTGCTCGCCACCGTGCTCACCGCCGCGCTGTTCGGCCTGGGTCCGCGCGCCCTGCTCGCGTGCGTCCTGCTCACTTGGCGGCAGATCCGGCTCGCCGTGATGACGGTGTCGCTGATCATGGGGCTCGCCTACCTGATGAACTACGCCGGCATGACCTACACGCTCGGCGACGCGGTGGCCCATCTCGGCGTCCTGTTCACCGTCGCCTCGGCCTTCCTGGGCTGGATCGCGGTGGCGCTGTCCGGCAGCGACACCTCCGGCAACGCGCTGTTCGGCAACCTCCAGGTGGTCGCGGCCCACCAGCTCGGCCTCAACCCGATCCTGTTCGCCGCCACCAACTCGTCGGGCGGCATCATGGGCAAGATGATCTCGCCGCAGAACATCTCGACCGGCGCCTCGGTCACCGCGCTGAAGGGACAGGAAGGCCTGGTGTTCTCGCGCACCTTCAAGCACAGCGTCGCCTTGACGCTGGTGGTCGCCCTGATCACGGTGTGCCAGCAGTATCTATTCCCCTGGATGATCCCCCATTGAGCCCGGGCGATAATTCTACTCTGGTGGCCGTCTGACGCGACGGGCGGCGCTTCCGGTGCTCACGGACCATTGAGGTCCGCTCCGCTCCGGTTCTCGACCGCCACGCCAGACGACAGAGCCAGAGCGAATTCTCGCCCGGGCTCCCCGTCTGAAAGGAGCCTCATGAAGACTTGGGATACGGGGCGGACGGCGCGCGAGGAACGGCTGTTGGCCGCTTCCCAGTATGCGCTGGGCAAGGAGGTGCGGCCCGAGGACGCGACCTCGCTGCTGGAGGCGGTGATACGGCCGGGGGACCGGGTCTGCCTGGAGGGCGACAACCAGAAGCAGGCGGATTTCCTGGCGCGCGCGCTGGTGCGGGCTGATCCTGCGCGCGTCCACGACCTGCATATCGTGCAGTCGGGGATCGTGCTGCCGGAGCACCTCGAATTGTTCGAGGTCGGCATCGCGCGAAAACTCGACTTCTCCTACTCGGGACCACAAGGGGCGGCGCTGGCGCGCGCGCTGGATCGCGGCCGCATCGAGCTGGGCGCGATCCATACCTACATCGAGCTGTTCGCCCGCTACGCCATGGACCTGACGCCGAAGGTAGCGCTGGTCGTGGCACGCCAGGCCGACCGGCAGGGCAACCTCTATACCGGGCCGAACACCGAGGACACGCCGACCATCGTGGAGGCGGCCGCCTTCAAGGACGGCATCGTCATCGCCCAGGTCAACGAGATCGTCGACACGCTGCCGCGCGTGGACATACAGGGCGACCAGGTCGACTTCATCGTGCGGTCGCCGTCGCCCTTCTACGTCGAGCCGCTGTTCACGCGCGATCCGGCCGGCGTCACCGAGACCCAGATCCTGATGGCGATGATGGCGATCAAGGGCATCTACGCCGAGTACGGGGTGAAGCGGCTCAACCACGGCATCGGCTACGCGACCGCGGCGATCGAACTGCTGCTGCCCACCTTCGGCGAACGGCTCGGCCTGAAGGGCCGCATCGCCACGCACTGGGCGCTCAACCCGCACCCCACCCTGATCCCGGCGATCGAGAGCGGCTGGGTGGAGCAGATCCACTGCTTCGGCTCCGAGGTCGGCATGGACGAGTACATGCGCGCCCGTCCCGACATCTACTTCACCGGTCATGACGGGTCGCTGCGCTCGAACCGGATGCTGTGCCAGAACGCCGGGCTGTATGCCTGCGACATGTTCATCGGCTCGACGCTGCAGATCGACCTCGACGGCAACTCCTCGACCGTGACGCCCGGCCGCATCGCGGGCTTCGGCGGCGCGCCCAACATGGGCGCCGACCCGCACGGCCGCCGCCACGCGACAGATGCCTGGCTGAAGGCCGGACGCGAGGCGTCGGACGGCACGTCGCCGCTCAGGCGCGGACGCAAGCTGGTGGTGCAGGTGGTCGAGACCTTCGGCGACAACATGGCGCCGGCCTTCGTCGAGCGGCTCGACAGCATCGCGCTCGCCGAGAAGCTCGGGCTGGAGCTGGCGCCGGTGATGATCTACGGCGACGACGTGACCCATATCGTCACCGAGGAGGGCATCGCCAACCTGCTGCCCTGCCGCTCGCCGGCCGAGCGCGAGCAGGCGATACGCGGTGTCGCCGGCTACACGGAGGTCGGGCGCGGGCGCGATCCGAACGCGGTCCGCGCCCTGCGCGCGCGCGGCATCATCCGCCGGCCGGAGGATCTCGGCCTGGACCCGCTCGACGCCAGCCGGCAGCTGCTGGCGGCCCGTTCGATCGGCGAACTCGTGGACTGGTCGGGCGGGCTATACCGGCCGCCCGCCCGCTTCCGCAACTGGTAGGCGCCATGGAAAGCTTCACCCTGCAGCATGCCTGCAGCCGCGCGCTCGGCGGCACCGCCCGGCAGGCGATCGTCGGCGTCGTCGCGTCCGGCAACCTCGAAGTGCTCGCCGAGCGCGTCGAGCCGGCCCACGCCTGCTCGGTCGAGGTCGCGACCGCGGCGGACGGCTTCGGCACGGTCTGGCAGGCCGTGGTCGCGGACTTCGTCGAGCGCTGCGCGCCGGGCGGGGTGCGCTTCTCGATCAACGACGGCGGCGCGCGGCCCGACACCGTGATGCTGCGGCTGATGCAGGCCGCGCGCGCGCTGGAGACCGCGCCGTGAGCGTGATCGACCTTCGGCACGCCAGCTGGCTGGAAGCCTCCGCCCGCGAGCGCCTCGCCGGCCTGCTCGACGAGGCGAGCTTCACCGAGTTCCTCGGCCCGGAGCGGCGCGAGATGAGCCCGCATCTGGAACTGTTCGGTCTGCCGCGCGCCTTCGATGACGGCGTCGTCGTGGGACGCGGCAGGCTCGACGGCCAGGACGTGCTCGCCGCCGCCCAGGAGGGCCGCTTCATGGGCGGCACCTTCGGCGAGGTGTCCGGCGCCAAGATCGTGGGCCTGCTGCGTGCCGCCCTGGTCGCCGGCGCACCGCGCGCGGTGCTGCTGCTGCTCGATTGCGGCGGCGTGCGGCTGCAGGAGGCCAATGCTGGCGAGATGGCGGTGTCCGAGATCCTGCGCGCCATCGTCGAGGCGCGTCACGCCGGCATCGCGGTGATCGCGCTGGTCGGCGGCAGGGCGGGCGCCTTCGGCGGCGGCGGCATCATCGCCGGCTGCTGCTCGCGCATCGTGATCTCGCGGCACGGACGCACCGGCGTCTCCGGACCGGAGGTGATCGAGACCAACAGGGGCGTCGAGGAGTTCGACAGCCGCGACCGCGCCCTGGTGTGGCGGATCACCGGCGGCCGCACGCGCAGCCTGACCGGTGGTGCGGACCGCTACGTGCGGGACGAGATCAGTGCCTTTCGCGAGGCCGCGATCGAGCTGGTCGCCCTGCCGGCGTCGTTCGACCTCGCCGCGATGCAGGCCGAGCAGGCCCGGCTGCGCGCGCGCCTGCGGCAGGATGGCGGCAGCCGCGACGCGACCGGGATCTGGGAGCGGCGCGGCATAGAGGAGCCAAGCGGGGTCTCGGACCTCACCGAGGACGCGTTCATCGCGCTGCACGCGAAGGAGGGCTCGGTCGATGACGCTCGGTGAGCTGGCGGACGCGCTGTTCCCGCGCGGGCACGCGCTCGACACCGGCGCGCACGGCGTCGTCGGCGGCCATGCCACCACCGCGGCCGGCACCGGGGTCGGCGTGGTCGGCATCACCGAGGGCAAGCCGGTCGGGGTGGACGCGGCGATCGCGCTGTCGGAGCACGTGCTCGCCCATGTCGCCCGGGGCGGCGCGATACCGCTCCTGGTGCTGGTCGACACGCAGAGCCAGGCGATGTCCCGGCGGGACGAGCTGCTCGGCCTGAACGAGTACCTGGCCCACCTGAGCAAGAGCCTCGCGCTCGCCGCGATCGGCGGCCACCGCACCATCGGCGTGCTCTATGGGCCTGCCGCGGCCGGCGCCTTCATTGCCACCGCGCTGTCGACCGAGCTGCTGGTCGCGGTGCCGGGCGCGGCGCCCAGCGTGATGGACCTGCCCTCGATCGCGCGCATCACCAAGCTGCCGCTGGAGAAGCTCGAGAAGATGTCGGAGACCACGCCGATCTTCGCGCCGGGCCTCGAACACCTGTCCGCCACCGGCGCGATCGGCGACACCTGGCACGACCCCAGCACGTTCGGCGTGCGGCTCGACGCGCTGCTGTCCGACGAACGCCCGCAGGCGGACACCCGCGACCGGCTCGGCGCCGCCCGCCATGGACGGCTGCGAGCCGCCACCATCGCCCGGATGGTGATCGATGCGGCGGCAGTATCACGCTGAGCTCCAGGCGACATGACCTGCTTCAGCTACGCGCGGGAGCCTGGCCGGCGCTGCTGCGTCGCCGGCCCGATCTCGCCGAACTCCCGGCGATCGGCAGCTGGGCCATGAACCGGCATCCGGCGATGCGCAGGCGCGGCCAGCCCGGCGACGCGCCGGACCGGCTGCCGGCGGCGATAGCGCTGCCGCCCCCAGAGAGCAGCAGGCAGGGCAGCAGGCGGCTGGCGTTCGAGGTGCCGGCGAACGCGGTCGAGGCCGTGCGGCCGCCGCCGCTGCTCGCGGACGCACTGCACGGCGGCCTGCCGGGGCAGCTGCCGAACGACTGGACCGGAACCGCCGAGCGGCTGGTCGCGATCGGTGAGCGGTTCGCGTTCGCGCCGCGCCTGTTCGGCAGCCTGATGTGGCAGTGCGTGACCGGACTGCCCTACGTCCGCGACAGCTCCGACTTCGACCTGCTTTGGACGGTACCGCCCGGCGGCGAGGCACGTGTCCCGGCGCTGCTTGACGCGCTGGATACGGTCGCGCGAAATACGGTCGCGCGGAGCGGGCGCCGACTGGACGGCGAGATCGTGTTCGCCGACATCGGTGCCGCCAACTGGCGGGAGCTGCTCGCCGCCGGACCGGGAGACGCGGTGCTGGTCAAGACGGAGACGGCGGTCACCCTGATGACGCGCGCGCAGCTGCTGGAGCCGGCGACCCGCCCATGACGGCGCTCGCGCGAGCCAGGGCGTCGGGTCCGGAGCCGGCACGCATCGCCGCACTGGCGCACGCCGCACTCATGCTGGAGCTGCTGACCGCGCCCAAGCCCGGGCTGGTCAGCCACCGCGACCGCGGCAGCCACGACGACATGACGGCGCAGACCTTCCGCGCCAGCGCCGACGCGATCCGTCCCTTCCTGCGGCGGCTCGCCGAGGCTGGCGTCACGCGTGCGCCGATGGCCGCCCTGCGCGGCATCGGCCTGGAGGCGGAGGCGGCGATGATGGCGGCGACATGCGGCGTGAACACCCATCGCGGCGCCATCTTCGGCCTCGGCCTGCTCTGCGCCGCGGCGGGAAGGGCAGCCGGTTCGCGGACGTCGCTCGGCGGCATCGTGGCGCGCGAATGGGGGGCGGCGATCGCCGTCGGGCCGATCCCGATGCACAGCCACGGCACCGGCGCGCTGCGTCGGCACGGCGCCGGCGGCGCACGCCTGGAGGCGGCATCCGGCTTCCCGAGCCTGTACCGGATCGGCCTGCCGGCGTTGCGTGCGGGCCGTCGCCTGGATGACGACGAGGCGGCGCGGGTGCATTGCCTGTTCGCGCTGATGGCCGAGGTGCAGGACACCAACCTGCTGCATCGCGGCGGCGCCGAGGGTGCCGCCTTCGCCCGATCGTCCGCTCGCGCGTTCATGGCGGCCGGCGGCGTCGGCCGGCCCGGATGGCGGGAAGACGCGCATGCCCTGCACCGGCAGTTCGTGACCCGGCGCCTGTCCGCAGGCGGCTGCGCCGACCTGCTGGCGATGACGCTGTTCGTGGCTGCGGTCGAGGACGAACGGGCGCGATGAGCGGACCCGTCGCGATCCTCTGCTCGGGACAGGGCGGCCAGCATCGCGAGATGTTCCACCTAGTCGGCGAGGTGCCGGCGGCGGCGCCGGTGTTCGAGGCGGCGGCCCGGCTACTCGGCGGCACAGATCCGCGCCGGTTCGTCCACGAGGCGGAGGAGGACGCCCTGTTCGCCAACCGTGCCGGGCAGATCCTGTGCTGCACCCAGGCCCTGGCCGCCTGGGCGATGCTCGGCGATGCGCGGCCATCGAGCGTCGTGCTCGCTGGCTACAGCGTCGGCGAGCTCGCCGCCTGGGGCTGCGCCGGCCTGTTCGATCCGGCGCAGACGCTGCAGCTCGCCGCCGAGCGGGCACTGGCGATGGACCGCACGGCGCCGGCCGGTGCCGGGCTGGCCGCGATCGTCGGCCTGCGCCGCGACACGCTCGACGCGCTGCTGCGGACGCACGCCCTGGCACTCGCCCCCCTCGCGGTCGCCATCGTCAACAGTCCCGACAGCTTCGTGGTCGGAGGAGCGGCCGAGGCGCTCGACACGTGTCTCGCGGAGGCGAGGCGGCTGGGTGCGACCAGGACCATCCGGCTGCGTGTCTCGGTGCCGTCGCACACGCCGCTGCTCCAGCAGGCGGGCGAGGCGTTCGGCACGCTGCTGGATCGTCAGGCGCTGCACCCGCAGGGAGCCGGGATACGCCTGCTGAGCGGCATCGATGCGGAGACCATACGCGACCCGCGTACCGGGCTGCGCAAGCTCGCACTCCAGCTCGCGCGGACGATCGACTGGGCCGGGTGCCTGGAGGCCTGCGGCGAGGCCGGCGCCACCCGCTTCCTGGAGCTCGGGCCGGGCTCCGCCCTCGCCCGCATGGTCGACACCCGCATGTCCCCCGCCGCACGCGCGGTCGAGCAGTTCCGCACCGCGGACGGCGTGCAGGCCTGGCTGGCGCAGCAGCCATGACTGGAAAGCCGCGCCGAAGCGGGCTAGGCAAAGCCTGCCATCGACCGACAGGTTTCACGGAATGCCGACACCGCCCGCTCCCAGCATTGGCCTGCTCCGTATCGCGGCCATCATCGCCCTCGCATCGCTGGCGACCGCACATCCGGCCCGTGCCGACGAAGGCATGTGGACGATGGACAACCTGCCGGGCAAGCAGATGCAGGCGCGCTACGGCTTCACCCCGTCGGCGGAGTGGATCAAGCGCGTCACCCAATCCTCCGCGCGCCTCGCCCTGGGCTGCTCGGCCTCGTTCGTGTCCGGCGACGGGCTGGTGATGACCAATCATCACTGCGCCAACGAGTGCCTGTCGCAGCTCTCCACCGCCGGCTACAACGCCATGCAAGTGGGTTACTCCGCCGCCTCGCAGAGCAAGGAGCCGCGCTGCCCGGCGATGGAGCTGGACCGGCTCGACAGCATCACCGACGTGAGCATGCGCATGAGCTCCGCGCTGTCCGGCAAGCAGGCCGGCGACTACGTGCGCGCCCAGCAGGCGGCGGAGAGCGGCATCGAGCACGAGTGCGTCGGCGGCGACGCCACCACCTGGCGCTGCGACGTAGTGACGCTCTACCACGGCGGTCGCACCGCGCTGTACCGCTACCGCCGCTACCAAGACGTGCGGCTGGTGTTCGCGCCGGACCAGGACGCGGCCTTCTTCGGCGGCGATCCGGACAACTTCAACTTCCCGCGCTACGACCTCGACGTCACCTTCCTGCGCGCCTACGACGGCGGCCACCCGGTGCATACCGAGTTCTTCCCGTTCGATCCGGCTGGTCCCAAGGAGGGCGAGCTGGTGTTCACCTCGGGCAATCCGGGCTCCACCTCACGCGAGGCGCCGGTGGCGCAGCTCCGGCTGCTGCGCGACCTGGAGTTGCCCGCGACCTTCGGCTACCTCTCCACGCTGGACGGCGTGCTCTGGGAGTATGGCCGCGCCGGTCCCGGCCAGCTGCAGGATGCGCAGGACCAGCTGTTCTCCACCGAGAACAGCCTCAAGGTGTACACCGGCTGGATGCAGACGCTGGCCGATCCGCAGCTGCTCATGGCCAAGCAGAAGCAGGAGGATGCGCTACGCGGCTGGATCGACGCCGATCCGCAGCGCCGCGCGCAGTTCGGCGACCCCTGGGCCAGGCTCGCCCCTACGCTGGACGCCGAGCGTCGCCTGTATCCCTCCTACGTGATGATCGAGGGCGGCCGGCGCAGCCCGCGCAGCCTGCAGGGCGATCTGTTCGGCTATGCCAAGCTGCTGGTGCGCGGTGCCGCGGAACGCGCCAAGCCGGACGCCGAGCGCTTGAGCGAATACCACGACTCCCGTCTGCCGGCGATCGAGGCGCAGCTCGGTGCCGCTGCACCGGTGCACCCGCAGCTCGAACAGACCCTGCTGGCCTACTCGCTCGGCAAGCTGCGCCAGTCGCTCGGCGCCGACGACGAGGCCGTGCGCACGCTGCTCGGCAAGCAGTCGCCGGACGCCATCGCCGCCCACCTGGTCGGCTTCACCCATCTCGGCGACCCGAAGGTGCGGCTGGCCCTCTGGCAGGGTGGCCAGGCCGCGATCGACGCTTCCAAGGATCCGATGATCGTGCTGGCGCGGCAGGTCGAGCCGATCGCCCGCAGGCTGCGCGACGCTTGGGACCGCGAGGTGGTGGCGCCGCAGCGACAGGCCAGCGAACTGCTCGCCCGCGCCCGCTTCGCGCGTGACGGCACCAGCGTCTATCCCGATGCGACCTTCACGCAGCGCCTCTCCTACGGGATCGTGAAGGGCTGGGACGAGGACGGCAAGCCGGTGCCGGCCTTCACCCATTTCGCCGGCCTGTACGACCGTGCCACCGGCAGCGAGCCGTTCATGCTGAGCAAGGCCTGGCTGGACGCCAAGCCGCATCTGGACCTGGACACGCCGTTCGACTTCGCCTCCACCAACGACATCATCGGCGGCAACTCCGGCAGCCCGGTGATCGATGCGCAGGGCCACGCGGTCGGGCTGGTCTTCGACGGTAACATCCACTCTCTCGGCGGCGACTTCACGTTCGACGGCACCCGCAACCGTGCGGTCTCGGTGGACACGGCGGCGCTGCTGGAAGCGTTGAAGACCGTCTACCGCAACCAGGGCCTGGCGAACGAGCTGCTGCAGGGGCACATCTGAACGAAGCGGTCAGCCGGTAATCGTCTGCCGGCACCCGTGCCGCGACGCCGTTCAGTGCCGCGCCATCGCGTCCACGAACGCGTCCGGACGGGTGTAGCAAGCGGGTGCGACTTGCTGCCACCGATCAGGAACAGCCAGCCGCCCCTGCCACGATGCACTACCGGTCTCCCCATGGACCGATTGGTATCGGACAAGGCAGTCGTTCTGTGTTAAAATCGGATTGCGGGCAGCGGTCGCGAGGCAGACGCCGCGTGGTCGGGAACACGAGGACCAAGTGAGGCGTCATGAGCCGACCGAAAGCGGCCAGCGTCGGCGACCACCGGCCGGACATCGCGAGCACCAGGCTTACCGCCTCGGATGCGTCCGATCGGACCTCGGAGCGCCTGCACACCATGATCGCGCGCGACATCGGCATCGCGATCGTCTCGGGCAGGCTGCTCCCCGGCGAGACGCTGTCCGGCGAGGTCGCCTCCAGCGCGCAGCGCGCGGTGTCGCGCACCGCCTATCGCGAGGCGGTGCGCATCCTCGCCGCCAAGGGGATGGTGGAGAGCCGCACCCGCACCGGCACCCGGGTCAGCCCGCGGCAGCGCTGGAACATCCTCGATCCGGAGGTGCTCGAATGGTTCCTGCAGACGCGGCCTTCCGAGGCGTTCGTGCGCGACCTGTTCGAGGTGCGGCTGATGGTCGAGCCGCCCGCCGCGGCGCTGGCGGCGCAGCGACGCACCGAAGCGCAGCTGAGAACGATGACGGCGGCACTGGAGGCGATGGAGCGGCTCAAGCTCTCCACCGAGGCGGGCCGCGCCGCCGACCGCGCCTTCCACCATGCCATCCTGGAGGCGACGCAGAACGAGGCGGTCATGGTGCTGTCGAGCAGCGTCTGCGCCGCCGTGCGCTGGACCACGCTGTTCAAGCACCGCGTGCAGGAAGCGCCGCGCGATCCGCTGCTGGAACATCTTCGGGTGCTGCACGCGATACGCGCCGGTGACGCGGAAGCGGCGCGCGACGCGATGACCGACCTGGTCCGCTTCGCGCTGGCGGACATGCAGGCGTCGCTCGAAGCCGGCGCGGCAACGCAGCAAGGCTGAGCCCGTATTGAACTCGTCGCGATGCGGCGTGATAACGGATCGCATGATCGAATTGTCCGACAAATCCGGGACCATGCAGACGCGGTTCGATCGCACGAGCGGGCTGATCGCGCTCGACTGGGGTACCAGCGCGCTGCGCGCCTGGCGCCTGTCGGAGACCGGTGCCGTGCTGGATGCGAGGCAGCGCGACTGGGGCATCATGCACCTGCCGGAAGGCGGTTTCCCGGCCGCGTTCGCCGTCGTCACCCACGGCTGGACCGAGCCTGGAAGGCCGGTCCCGGCGATCGCTTGCGGCATGGTCGGCAGCCGGCAGGGCTGGCGCGAGGTGCCCTACCTGCCGACGCCGGCCGGGCTCGACCCGCTGACGGCCGGCCTGCTGGCGCTGGATGCCGGCGGCGGGATCCGGCTGCACCTGGTCCCCGGCGTGGTCGAGGCGGATCCGCAGGCGCCGGACGTGATGCGCGGCGAGGAGACCCAGGCCATGGGAGCGCTCGCACGGCTCGGCGACGACGCCCTGCTGGTGATGCCGGGGACGCACTCCAAGTGGGCACGCCTGCAGGGCGGCCAGCTGGTCTCGTTCAGGACGATGATGACCGGCGAGCTGTTCGCCCTGCTGCGCGAGCATTCCATCCTCGGGCGCGGCCAGGCGAAGGCGGCGGAGGCGGCGTCGCCCGCACGCGACGCGGCCTTCCGGGACGGCGTGATGGCGGCGCGCGCGCACGGCGCCTTCGCCCGGCTGTTCTCGACCCGTGCGCTGACCCTGACCGGCGGCCTGGAGATGGGCTGCGTGCCGGACTACCTGTCCGGCCTGCTGATCGGCGAGGAGCTGCGCGTCGCCGCAGCGCTGCCCTCCGCCGCGCGCGTCGCACTCACCGGCGACGCGGCACTCTGCGACCGCTACGCGCGCGCCTTCGCCATCGTCGGCGCGGCCGTGCCCGAGCGGATACCGGACACCGCCCTGGACGGGCTGCGGCGCATCGCCGCCCGTGCCGGGCTGCTGCCGGCCCTGACGATGGACGGACACACACGGGAAGGAGCCGCCTGACATGGCGAGAGAGCTGCTGGGGCACATGCCGTTCGCCGCCATCCTGCGCGGGCTCGCCCCGGAGGAGGCGCTGGCGGTCGGCGAGGCGCTGGTGTCGGCGGGCATGACCATCCTGGAGGTGCCGCTCAACTCGCCGCGCCCGCTGGAGAGCATACGCCTGCTGGCGCAGCGCTTCGGCGACGGCTGCCTGGTCGGCGCCGGCACCGTGACGACGCCGCGGCAGGTGGACGAGATCGGCGAGGCCGGCGGCCGGCTGATCGTGATGCCGCACGGCGACGCCGAGGTGATCGCGGCCGCCAAGCGTGCCGGCATGGTCTGCATGCCGGGCATCGCCACCCCCACGGAGGGGTTCGCCGCCCTGCGTGCCGGGGCCGACGCGCTCAAGCTGTTCCCGGCCGAGCTGGTCGGACCGCCGGTGCTGCGCGCGATGCGGGCGGTGTTCCCCGAGCAGACGATCTTCCTGCCGGTGGGCGGCATCACGCCCGACAACCTGCTCGCGTTCGTCCAGGCCGGCGCCGGCGGCTTCGGGCTCGGCTCCGGGCTGTATAGGCCCGGACGCAGTGCGGCCGAGGTCGGCGAGCGGGCGCGGGCCTACATCCGCGCCTGGGACCAGGCCGTCTCCTCAGGTGGCTGAGACAGGAGCGTCGCCATGTCGTCGTCCCCATCCCGGCCGGCTACGCTGCGCATCGGCATCGTCGGCGCCGGGCAGATCGCGCGGGTGCAGCACTTCCCCGCCATCGCCGCCACGCCGGACCTGGCGCTCGTGGCCGTCGCGAACCCGGTCCCGGTCGCGCTGCCCGAGGGGGTGAGCCTGCACGCGTCGTTGGCCGACATGCTGGCGGCGGTGCCGGAGCTCGACGCGATCGCCATCTGCACGCCGTCGCAGGTCCGCTATGGCCTGGCCGTCATGGCGCTGGATGCCGGCAAGCACGTGCTGCTGGAAAAGCCTCCCGCCGCCACGCCGGCGGAGGTCGCCTCGCTCGCGCTGCGCGCCGCCGAACGCCGCCTGACCCTGTTCACCGCCTGGCACTCGCTGTTCAACGACGGCGTCGACCGCGCCCGCGAAATATTGGCCACGCGCGGCGCGCGGGGCATGCGCATCGTCTGGAAGGAGGACGTGCGCGAGCACCATCCTGGTGCGGACTGGTTCTGGCAACCGGGCGGCATGGGCGCGTTCGATGCCGGCATCAACGCCCTCTCGATCGTGACCAGCGTGATGCCGGAGCCGGTGTTCATGCGTGCGGCGACGCTGATGATCCCCGAGGGCGCGCACACGCCGATGGCGGCCAGCCTGCGCCTGGCGACACCGCGCCACGAAACCGGTTTCGACGGCGAGCTGGACTGGAGCCACGCGGATGGCGACGTCTGGAGCATAGGCTGGACCCTCGAGGATGGCGGCATCCTGCAGCTCGAACGCGGCGGCGCCCTGCTGAAGCTGGACGGCGACAGCATCGTCTCCGGCACCGACGAGGAATATCCCAGGCTCTATATCCGCTTCCGCGACCTGATCCGGACGGGCAGGTCCGAAGTCGAGATGCGTCCGCTGCAGCTGGTCGCGGACGCCTTCATGCTGGCGCGTCACCTGCCGGTCGCCGCGGTGCAGGCGGTCGCACGGCATCCGGCCGAGCCGTGAGCGCCATCCGTCGCGTCCAGGACGCTGCCGTTACCCAGGATGCTGCCGTTACATTGACGGAGCCTGCCGGTTGCGGCTTACTCAGACCTGTCGGCAGGCCGCGATGATCCGTCGGTCGGCCACATCTAGCATCCTCCCCTCGGGAGCGGAGCACGCCATGGCTGGCCGGACGGAGTTGCAGGACAAGTTCCGCGCGGAGTTTGGCCGCGAGCCCCACCTCTACCGCGCCCCCGGGCGGGTCAACCTGATCGGCGAGCACACCGACTACAATGATGGCTTCGTGCTGCCGGCGGCACTCGAGCTCTCCACCTGGGTCGCGATCGCGACACGCAGCGACCGGCTCCTGCACATCCGGTCGCTGCGCGGCGACGAGGCGGTCACGTTCGACCTGGACGACGCCGCACCCACCCCGCGCCACGACTGGAGCGACTACGTGCGCGGCGTGGCCGTGATGCTGCAGCGGGCCGGCCATGTCCTGACCGGCGCGGACCTGCTGATCGACAGCGACGTACCGGTCGGCTCCGGGCTGAGCTCCTCGGCGGCCCTGGAAGTCTCCACCGGCTACGCGCTGCTCGACCGTGCCGGCATCGCGGTCGACCTGGTGCAGCTCGCGCTGTGCTGCCAGCGTGCCGAGAACGACTTCGTCGGCATGCGCTGCGGCATCATGGACCAGTTCATCTCCTGCCAGGGCGCGGCGGCACACGCGCTGCTGCTGGACTGCCGCAGCCTGACCTTCCGGCTGGTGCCGATCGACCCTTCGGTGCGGCTGGTGATCTGCAACTCGATGGTGCATCACGAGCTCGCCGCCGGCGAATACAACCTGCGCCGGGCGGAATGCGAGCGCGGTGTCGCGCTGCTGACCCCGGCGCTGCCGGGCATCCGAGCGCTGCGCGATGTCGACATGGCCCAGCTCGCCGCGCACGCGTCGCTGCTGCCCGAACTCACCTTCCGCCGCTGCCGGCACGTCGTCACCGAGAACGACCGCGTGCTGCGCGCGGGCGCGGCGCTGGAGGCCGGGCAGGTCGAGCAGTTCGGCCAGCTGATGAACCAGTCCCACGTCAGCATGCGCGACGATTACGAGATCAGCTGCCGCGAGCTGGACATACTGGTCGACATCGCCTGGGGCATCGACGGCGTGCTCGGCTCCCGCATGACCGGCGGCGGCTTCGGCGGCTGCACGGTGAGCCTGGTGCGCGCCGACGCGGTGGAGAAGTTCACCGCCGAGATCGCCACGCGATATATGGCCGCGACCAGCCTCGATCCGCTGATCTTCGTGTGCTCGCCGGGGGAAGGCGTGAGTGCGCCATGATGAATGTCCTGGTGGTGGGCGGCGCCGGCTATATCGGCAGCACGGTGACGGCGCAGCTGGTGCAGGCGGGGCATTCCGTCGTCGTGTTCGACGACCTCAGCCACGGGCATCGGCAGGCGGTGCCGGCGGGCGCGGAGCTGGTGGTAGGCGATATCGGCGACGCGGCGGCGCTGGACGCGGTGTTCGCGCGCCGCAGCTTCGACGGGGTCATGCATTTCGCGGCGCTGATCGAGGCGGGCGAGTCGATGCAGGTCCCCGAACGCTACTTCCACAACAACGCCTCGGGCACGCTCTCGCTGCTGGAGGCCATGCTGCGGCACAAGGTGGGGCGCCTGGTGTTCTCCTCGACCGCGGCGCTGTTCGGCAATCCCGACCGGGTGCCGATCGCCGAGGATGACCGGCTGCTTCCCACCAACGCCTACGGCGCCTCGAAGCTGCTGGTCGAGCAGATGCTGCCGTGGCTGAACACGGCGCACGGGTTGCGCTTCGCCTGCCTGCGCTACTTCAACGCCGCCGGCGCGCGCGGCCCGGACTACGGCGAGGCGCACCAGCCGGAGTCGCACCTGATCCCGCTGCTCCTGCAGGTCGCCCTCGGCCAGCGCCCGTCGGTGTCGGTCTTCGGCAGCGACTATCCGACCCCGGACGGCACCTGCGTGCGCGACTACATCCACGTCGAGGACCTCGCGCGGGCGCACCTGCTGGCCCTCACGGCACTCGCCGAACACGAGGCGCTGCACTACAACCTCGGCAACGGCGAGGGCTTCTCGGTGCGCCAGGTGGTCGAGGTGGCGCGCGCCGTCACCGGCCACGCGATCCCCTGCGTCGAGGCGCCGCGCCGCCTCGGCGATCCGGCGATCCTGGTGGCATCCTCGGCCCGCATACGCGCCGAGCTGGGCTGGCGGCCGGAACTGGCGGCACTCAGGGACATCATCGCCAGCGCCTGGGAATGGCATCGCCGGCATCCGAACGGCTACGGCGCCGAGGTGCGTCAGTGACGTTGTTCGCCGATATCTCGCACCGCCGCCTCAATCCGCTCACGCGCGAGTGGGTGCTGGTATCGCCGCACCGCAGCAAGCGTCCGTGGCAGGGGCAGACGGAAACGTCGGTGCGGCCTACGGCTCTGGCCCATGATCCCGACTGCTATCTCTGCGCCGGCAACCGGCGCACGCACGGCGACGTCAACCCCGACTACAAGCATACCTTCGTGTTCGACAACGATTTCGCGGCGCTGCTCCCGGACGCGGGCGACGCCACCTCCGATCGCGGCGGCCTCATGGTGGCGCAGGCGGAAAGCGGCATCTGCCGCGTGATCTGCTTCTCGCCGCGTCACGACCTGACGCTCGCGCGCATGACGGTCGCCGAGATCGAGCCGGTCGTGCAGGTATGGACCGAGCAGTACCGCGAGCTCGCCGCCATCGAGAGCATAGGCTCCGTGCAGGTCTTCGAGAACCGGGGCGACATGATGGGGGCGAGCAACCCGCATCCGCACTGCCAGATCTGGGCCAGCCGCAGCCTGCCCAACGAGCCGGCCAAGGAGCTGGCGTCGCAGACGGCGTATCGCGCCGGACACGGCACGTGCCTGCTGTGCGACTACCTCAAGCTCGAACTCGAGAGCGGCGAGCGGGTGGTCTGCGAAAACGAGCACTTCGTGGCGCTGGTGCCGTTCTGGGCGGTGTGGCCGTTCGAGACCCTGCTGCTGCCGCGCCGGCATTTCGGTGCGATGGACGCGCTGGGTGCCGCGGAGGCGGTGGGGCTGGCGGACATATTGCGCGCGTTGACCATCCGCTATGACAACCTGTTCGAGGTCTCGTTTCCCTACTCGATGGGCTTCCACCAGTCGCCCACCGATGGGGCGGCACATCCGGAATGGCATTTCCACGCACATTTCTATCCGCCGCTGCTGCGCTCGGCGACGGTGCGCAAGTTCATGGTCGGCTTCGAGCTGCTTGGCTCGCCGCAGCGCGACGTCACCCCGGAAAGCTCCGCGCAGCGACTGCGCGAGATGCCCGCGGTGCACTACCTGGAGCGGTCCGGGGATATGGCGGACTCTAGGCGCTGACCTCGTATACCGGTCGCCCCAACAGGCGACCGGTATCAGGCCGGAACGACGCCGGGCGCGTTGCGCGGGAACTTCGCCAGCGCATCGGCCGGGATGCTGAAGTGGGCGGTCACCATCTGCGCGGGCGTGTGGGTCAGCCACTCCGACAGCGCGACGTCCTGGTAGGCGTTCGCCGCGAACACCTCCAGGAAGACGAGGTCCGTGTTCCCGACGTTCTTCACGAAGTGTCCGAGGCTGCGCTTGATGTAGCCGATGTCGCCCGCGTTGAAGTTGGTGGTCACGGCTTTCGGCCCGGCGTTGAACACGCCCATCTCGGCGGAGCCCTTGACGTAGTACTGCCATTCGTCGGCGTTCGGATGCCAGTGAAGCTCGCGCATGCCTCCCGGATGGACCGTCACCAGGGCGGCGGCGACGGTGGACGCGGCCTTGAAGTTGGCGCTGTCGGCGATCTGGATGAAACCGCCCTTCGACTGCTTCGCCTTCGGTCCGCCCGCGAGCCGGAAGGTGAACGGGTTGGGCGGCATCTCCGCCGATCGCACCTCCGCCTGGTCGGCCTTCAGCGGCCCGGGCAGTTGGCCCTGGAAGATGTACAGGTCGTGGGTGGGTATCCGGCCGAACACCGCTTCAGGGACGCCGAAGTTCGACGCCAGTATGCCGGGCGGCAGGTGCGCCATCCAGTCCGTCACCAGCAGCGTGTTGAACTCGCCCTGCTTGCCGTCGTCGAAGCAGAGGATGAATTCCGCCCCGTCAGGTCCCAGCCCCTGCAGCGCGTGCGGGTATCCGGACGGGAAGTACCAGAGGTCGCCGGCCCCGACATCCGCGACGTAGGTCCGGCCCGCTGGATCGATCGTGGTGACGCGGCAGGTCCCATAGGTGACGATCGCCCACTCGGCGGCGAGGTGCCAGTGCAGCTCGCGGATACCGCCCGCGTCCAGCCGCATGTTCACGCCGGAGACCGACTCCGCGACGGCGAAGTCCGCCTGGGTGACCTGTCGTGCCCAGCCCGCGTCCTGGATGCGGCGCGGCGCATTGTTGAAGGAGGCCCAGAACTGCGGCAGGTCGCCGACATCGGTGGTCGGCGGGCTGAACGCGGCAGGGAACTGACCCGACAGGGCGTTCTGCAAGCCGGGATCCGTATGCTGCGCGGATCACGGGCCGCGTTGACGGCGCCCTGCGGTGGGCCGTCCGGGTTGCCCGGGGTGGCCGCGGCGACGATGCCGGCAAACCCGGCGACGCCGACCGCGGCGCCGGCCGAGGGTATATTCCGACGAGACAGGGACATGAGTCGGACCTTTCGTTTCGGGAAGGCGACTTGTCATACCGGCAACCCTTCAGGCCGGGCGGCACGTGGGGTTGGCAGGGCGGCCGAGGACCGACGCGTAGCGTCGGGCGAGCGTGGCGCAGGCGAAGAGCTGCGCCTGGTGGAACAGCATCAGCGGCAGCACAAGCAGTGCGGTCGCATGCCCGGGAAACAGGATGTTCGCCATCGGGATGCCGCCGGCCATGCTCTTCTTGGACCCGCAGAACACGATCGCGATCTCGTCCTCGGTCGAGAAGCCCATCCAGCGGCTGGCGGCGGTGGTCGCCGTCAGCACCGAGGCGAGCAACGCCACGTCCAGCAGCAGCACGAGCCCGAGACTGGCCACGCTGATCTGCGACCACACGCCCGCGACCATGCCGTCGCTGAACGCCGCGTACACCACCAGCAGGATCGAGCCGCGGTCCACGATCGAGGTGACCAGCCGGTGCCGCAGCAGCCAGGCGCTGATCAGTGGCCGGCAGAGCTGTCCGGCCAGGAAAGGCAGCAACAGCTGCATCCCGATATCCCGCAGCGCCTGGAAGCTGAAGCCGCCGCCATGGCTGCCCAGCAGCACCGCCACCAGCCCGGGTGTCAGCAGCATGCCGAACAGGTTGGATACCGATGCGCTGCACAGGGCCGCGGAGACGTTGCCGCGAGCGATGGAGGTGAATGCGATGGAGGACTGGACCGTCGATGGCAGCACGCACACGAACATCAGGCCGAGCGATAGCTCTGGGGTCAGCAGCCGGCGGAACAGCGTGGTCAACAGCAGGCCCACCGCCGGGAACAGCACGAACGTGCTGGCGAAGACGAGCGACTGCAGGCGCCAGTGGGCCAGCCCCTGCATGACCGACTGCAGCGACAGCCGGGCACCGTAGAAGAAGAACAGCATTGCGACCGCCGCATACACCGCGCGGTCTACGAGCGGTGCGGCCGCACCACGCGCCGGCAGGATCGCGGCCGCAGCCACGGTAGCGATGAGCGCTACCAGATAGAGGTCGACCGGCAGCCTGGCCAGCGAACGGGGCAGCGACATCGCGACGGCACTCCTGGCCTCTCACCGGCAGCCAGGCGGGCCGGCCAGCAGCGGACGAAGTAACAATACGGTCGATATGAATTCATGGAAGCGAATGTTTACGATATCAATCATTGGTTTTCATGATAGGCGTAGCCATGCGCATGCCGAGCCCCGACCTGCTGAAGACCTTCATGGCCGTCGCGGAGATGCGGAGCTTCACGCTGGCGGCGCAGCGGTTGGCGCTCGGCCAATCGACGGTCAGCCAGCAGATCAAGCGGCTGGAGGAGATGCTCGGGCGCACGATCCTGGCCCGCGACACGCATTCGGTGGCGTTGACGCCGGATGGCGACGCGCTGCTGGGCTTCGCCCGCCAGCTGCTGAACGCGCATGACAGCCTGCAGCGGTTCTTCGGGCCGTCCAGCCTGACCGGGCGGCTGCGCTTCGGCGTGTCGGAGGATTTCGGTCCGGCCGGGCTGCAGGGCGTGCTGGCCGAGTTCGCACGGCGCCATCCGGCCGTCGAGCTGGAGTTGACGATAGGGCTCAGCGGCATGTTGTACGACCGCCTCGATGCCGGCGACCTGGACGTGCTGTTCGCCAAGCGCCGTTTCGGCGACGCCCGTGGCCAGGTCGCCTGGCGGGAGCAGCTCGTCTGGATCGGCCGTCCCGGGATCCGGCCGGACCCGAACCTACCTTTGCCCCTGCTGCTCTACCCACCGCCCAGCATCACCCGCGCCCTCGCCCTGCAGGCGCTGGACCGGGCAGGGCGGGCCTGGCGCACGGCCTGCACCAGCGGCAGCCTCAACGGCCTCTACGCCGCGGCCTATGCCGGGCTGGGGGTGGTGCCGCACTCCGCCCGGCTGCTCCCGCCTGGCCTCACCACCCTCCCGTTCTCACGGTTCCTGCCGCAGCTGTCGGAGGTCGAGTTCGTCGTCGTCGGCTCGGAACGGCACCATGCCGCCGCTCCTGCCCTGACGGACGTGATCCTCGGCCGCGTGGACGGGCTGGGTCCGTCCGGCGCCCGGTGATCGGCGGACCTTCATCCACGATGGGCATCCACGATAGGAATGTCGAAGTGCGGATAGCTTGTTGGCGTGACCGGACCAGCGGCGTTAGCCCTATCAGGTCCCGGCCATGAACAGAACCCTGGACGGCGCCTCCGGACAGTGATCCGGTGCACCCGTCGGAAAGCACCGACGATGACCGGCCGCGCAGGCCGTGCGGCTACCTTCCGATCTCGCGCAGGCGCTTGCCCGACATCAGGTTGCGCTCGATGCCTTCCAGCGAGATGCCCTTGGTCTCCGGCACCAGGGCTAGGGTGATCAGGATGAACAGCCCGTTCAGCGCCGCGTAGAGCCAGAAGGTCTGCGCGTTGCCGAACCTGTTCAGCAGCGTCAGGAAGGTGGCGCCAACGATGAAGTTCGCCGCCCAGTTGGTGAAGGTCGAGCAGGCGATGCCGAAGTCGCGGCCCTTCAGCGGCTGCACTTCCGAACACAGCACCCAGATCAGCGGGCCGGCCGAGAACGCGAAGCCGGTGATGAAGCAGAGCAGCACGGCGATCGCCAGGATACGCTGGGTCTCGCTGTCGATGCCGGCATAGATCAGCGTGCCGAGCACCCCCATGCCGAGCGTCATGACGACGAAGCCCATGGTCAGCATCGGCCGCCGTCCCCAGCGATCGACCAGGCCGATGGCGATGAAGGTGGCCAGCACGTTGACCACGCCGACGATCGCGGTGCCCCAGTACTGCGCGCCCTCGCCGAAGCCGGCCAGCTTGAAGATGCGCGGCGCGTAGTACATCACGACGTTCATGCCGGTGAATTGCTGCATCACCTGGAGCAGCACCCCCAGCAGCACCGAGCGGCGGAAGTTCGCATTGCCGAAGAACAGCGACCAGCCATGCTGCTTCTGCTTGAGCTGCTCGTCGATCTCGGCGGCTTCGCGACGCGCCACGCCGGAATCCTGGCGCAGGTCGGTCAGCACCTGCAGCGCCTCGTCGCGACGGCCGCGCATCATCAGCCAGCGCGGGCTGTCGGGCAGGAAGAACACGCCGAGCAGGAACAGCAGGCCGGGCACCGCGACCAGCCCCAGCATCCAGCGCCAGGCGCCGCTATGGGCGAGCAGCGCGTCGGAGACGAAGGCGATCAGGATGCCTATGGTGATCATCAGCTGATAGGTCGAGATCATCGATCCGCGCCGGTGCTCGTCGGCGACCTCCGAGATGTAAAGCGGCGCGGTGAACGTCGCGATGCCGATGGCGAGACCCAGCACCAGGCGGCCGCCGATCAGCGAGGCCACCGACCAGGCGAGCGCGCAGAGCAGCGAGCTCGCCACGAACAGCACTGCACTCAGGATCAGCGACTTCTTGCGGCCGAAGCTGGCGGACAGGTAGCCCGCCAGCAGCGCACCGAGTGCGGCACCGAGCATCATGCTGCTGACGACGAACTCCTGGGTCGCATCGTTGACGTGGAACTCGCGGCCGATGAAGGAGAGCGCGCCCGAGATGACGCCGATATCGAGCCCGAACATCAGTCCGGCCAGTGCGGCTAGGCCGGCGATCAGCAGGGTCTTGTACTTGTTTCCGGCAACAGGTTGGGCGGCGAAGGTAGTGGTACTCATTGAAGGTCTCCCGATCCCGGTCAGAAGCTGGCCTGCATCCTGAGGCTAGGCGGCTTGCGGCAGGTTGGCCTGCGCGTTTGATTTCGACGATATACCGAAAATCCGGGACGGAAATCATCCTGCCGCACACATAAATGTCATGGGCGCGCGCCTGCTAATGGCTGTCACGCGGCAGTCCCATCGTCTGCGCGATACGCTGGTAGCCGACCGCGGACTCCAGCACCGCCCCGTCCTGCAGCGAGCCGACCGATGCGCGCTGCATCTCCTGCCAGGGCGTCTGGCTGGCGGGGAACCGGTAGCCGCCTGCCGCCTGCAGCGCCGCCCGGCGCTCGGCGATCTCGGCCTCCGACACCAGCATGTCGACGCGACCGCCGCGCATGTCCACGCGCAGCCGGTCGCCGGTGCGCAACAGGGCCAGGTTGCCCCCGGCGGCGGCCTCCGGCGAGGCGTTCAGGATCGAGGCGGACCCGGATGTGCCGGACTGGCGCCCGTCTCCGATGCAGGGCAGCGCGTGCACCCCCTGGGTGATCAAGTAGGCGGGCGGGCGCATGTTCACCACCTCGGCCGCACCCGGATAGCCGACCGGGCCCGCGCCGCGCATCACCAGTATGTCGGTGTCCGTGACCGCCAGCGACGGCTCGTCGATATGGGCGTGGTAGTCCTCCGGCCCGTTGAACACCACGGCGCGGCCCTCGAAGGCCTCCGGATCGTCCGGATCGCTCAGGTAGCGCGCGCGGAACTCCTCCGAGATCACGCTGGTCTTCATAATCGCGGAGTGGAACAGGTTGCCCGTCAGCACCAGGAAGCCGGCCTTCTCCCTGAGTGGCCGGTCGTACGGGCGGATCACGCGCTCGTCCAGGGTCGGCGTGCCGCGGCAGTTCTCGCCGATGCTGCGGCCGTTCGCGGTGCGCGCGTCCTCATGGATCAGCCCGTGCCCGATGAGCTGGTTGACCACCGCCGGCACGCCGCCGGCACGGTAGAAATCCTCGCCGAGATACTCGCCGGCCGGCTGCAGGTTGACCAGCAGCGGGATGTCGCGGCCGCTCGCCTGCCACTCCTCGATCGGCAGGTCGATGCCGAGATGGCGCGCCAGCGCGCTCAGGTGGATCGGCGCGTTGGTCGAGCCGCCGATCGCAGAGTTGACCCGAATGGCGTTGATGAAGGCCGCGTGCGTCATGATGTCGGACGGCTTGAGGTCCTCGTGCACCATGACCACTGCCCGCCGGCCGGTCTCGTAGGCCATCTCCTGGCGGTCGCGATACGGCGCCGGGATCGCGGCCGACCCGGGCAGCTGCATGCCCAGCGCCTCGGCCAGCGCGTTCATCGTGGTCGCCGTGCCCATGGTGTTGCAGTAGCCGGTGGAGGGTGCGGACGAGGATACCAGCCTGAGGAAGCCCTCCTGGTCGATCTCGCCGGCGGCGAGCAGCTCGCGCGCCTTCCAGATGATGGTGCCGGACCCGGTGCGCTCGCCGCGGAACCAGCCGTTCAGCATCGGCCCGACGGACAGCGCGATCGCCGGGATGTTCACCGTCGCCGCCGCCATCAGGCAGGCCGGCGTGGTCTTGTCGCAGCCGATGGTGAGCACGACGCCGTCGAGCGGGTAGCCGTACAGCACCTCGACCAGTCCGAGATAGGCGAGGTTGCGGTCCAGCCCGGCGGTCGGGCGCTTGCCGGTCTCCTGGATCGGATGCACCGGGAACTCGATGGCGATGCCGCCGGCGTCGCGTATGCCCTCACGCAGCCGGTCGGCCAGCACCAAGTGGTGGCGGTTGCACGGCGACAGGTCGGACCCGGTCTGGGCGATGCCGATGATCGGACGGCCGGACTGCAACTCCTTCGCGGACAGGCCGTAATTCAGGTAGCGCTCCAGGTAGAGCGCGGTCATGTCGGGATTGCCGGGATTGTCGAACCAGGCGCTTGAACGCAGGCGCTGCTTGTTGCCCTGATCGTGGTTCGACATGCGGCTTCCTTCAGTCTCCGTTCGGAGATCGGTTCCGCGACGCGCCACTCGATCCCATCCTATTACTCAGACAAATAGGCAGGGCGGGCCGGCCACGCAAGCTGTCTAGCCCTTCACGGCACCGGCGGTCAGGCCCGCGACGATGTGCCTCTGGGCCAGTACGAAGACCAGCACGGCGGGCAGGATCGTGAGCGTGATGAAGGCGAGCACCAGCTGCCATTCGGTGCTGTACTGGCCCTGGTAGTCCATGATGCCGAGCGGCCAGGTGTATCTGCCCGGGCTGTCGAGCAGCAGCAGCGGCAGCAGGTAGTTGTTCCAGCTGGTCACGAAGGTGACGATCGCGACCGTAGTCACGATCGGCCGGCACAGCGGCAGGGTGATGGCGAAGTACATGCGCGTGTAGCCGCAGCCATCCATCTTGGCAGCGTCGAACAGCTCGGGCGGAAGCTGGCGGAAGAAGTTGCGGAACAGCAGCACGCTCATGCTGAGCGAGAACGCCACCTCCGCGAGCACCAGCCCGGCATAGCTGTCGAGCAGGCCGAGGTCGCGTATCTGGATGAACAGCGGCAGCATCGCCGTCGCGGCCGGGAACATCAGCCCGAGCATCAGGTAGCCCATCAGCATCTCGCGGCCGAAGAAGCGGATATGGGCCAGCACGAAGGCGGCCATGCCGGCCAGCATGACGGTGATCGCGGTGACGAAGCCGGCCACCAGCAGCGAGTTGCCGAGCAGGCGCCAGTAGCGCGCCCCTGACAGGATCGAGGTCAGGTTCGACCAGCGCGGGTGCAGCGGCAGGCCGAAGGGGTTCTGCCGCAGCTCGCCCAGCGTCTTGAGCCCGCCGAGCACGGTAGCCAGCAACGGCACCAGCACGAACAGCGCGAGCAGGCCGAGGCCGGCATAGCCGAGCAGCCGGCCGGCGCGGTCGGCCGCCGTATTCTCACGCGGCACGCAGGAAGACCCTGTTGTAGAGCAGCGCGAAGCCCGCCGAGATCGCGAACAGCACCACGCCGACCGCGCTGCCGAAGCCGATCTTCATGCGGGTGATGCCGAAGCTGTAGAGGAAGGTCGCCATGGTCTGGGTGGCGTCGCCGGGACCGCCGCCGGTCAGCGGCATCACCACGTCGAACAGCTGCAGCGAGCCGATCACCGAGAAGAACACCGAGACACGCAGCGTCGGCAGCAGCAGCGGCAGGGTGATGTGGCGGAAGCTCTGCCAGCCGGTGGCGCCGTCCATGCGTGCGGCCTGCCACAGCTCGCCGTCGATGCCCTGCATGCCGGCGATCACCAGCATCATGTGGAAGCCGAAATACTTCCACACCACGACCACGATCAGCGCCACCCGCGCCAGGGTGGGATCGGCGAGCATGAACGGCGGGTCCATGCCGAGCCCGCGCGCCGCCTCCGCGACCAGACCGAAATTGCCGTCGAAGGCGAAGCGCCAGATCAGCCCGGCCGCGACCTCGGCCAGGATGTAGGGCAGGAAGAATAGCAGCCGCATCAGCACGGCGCCGCGCCTGCTTCCGCTGAGCAGGGCACCGGCGGCGATTGCGACCGGAAGCTGGATCAGCAGCGAGACCGCGATGATCAGCCCGTTATTGAGCAGGGCGATGCGGAACGGCGCGAAGGAGAGCAGCCGGACGTAGTTGCGCAAGCCCACGAAATGTTCTGGCCGGCCGTAGCCGTTCCAGTCGAACAGGCTGAACCAGGCGGACGAGCCGATCGGCAGCACGACGAACAGGGTGAACAGCATCAGCGCCGGCGGCAGGAACAGCAGCGCCGTGCCGATGCCCTGTACCCGCCTACGCGAACGCCGGGTATGTCGTGCCGCGGCGGACAGTGCCGGATGCCCGTCGGCCAGGGAGAAATCCATGCTCCCGCGCTCGCTCATACCAGCCGCCCTGAAGGGCGGCCGGTATCGCGGAGTCGTATTCGGCACGTGGCCGCCCCGCCAACCCCACGTGCATACCCGTCAGCCCGACGGGCCGCCGGTCTCATATCTGCTCGGCCTGGTGCGCATCCTCGATCTGCTTCGCCGCGGCCTCCGGCGTCAGGCTGCCCGAAGCCAGTCCCAGCGAGACGTCGTTGACGACGCTGCCGACGGACGGGCCGAGGGTCTGGTCGAGGAACAGCAGCAGGTAGCTGGAATGATCCAGCTCGGTCGCGACCTGTCGCAGCACCGGGTTGGTCAGCCGGCTCGCGTAGCCGGCCAGCGCCGGCAGGAACACGTTGCGCTCCGCGCCCTTGCCCTCGAAATCGGAGCCGGACAGCGCCCGCAGCAGCGACAGCGCATCGTCCGGGGCACTCCTGGTCACCGCCCAGCCATTGACGCCGCCGAACGTGTCGGTCGGCAGCCCGCGGCCTCCGGCGACTACCGGGAAACGGCGATAGCCGAGATCCTGGTCGGCGACGCCGGCGCCGCCCGCCGAATTGCTCTTCTGCACCCCCAGCAGCCAGTTGCCCATCAGCGTCATGGCGGCCTTGCCGTCGCCGAACTGGCCGTACGACTCCGGCGCCAGCGTGCCGGCGAAGCCCGGCTGGAACGCGCCCGCCTTCGCCAGCTGCTGTAGCCGGCGGCCGGCCTCTACGAAGGCAGGTGCCGCGAAGCCGCCGCCCCTGCCGGCCAGGGCGTCGTCGAAGCCCGCCTTGCCGCCCAGCCGCAGCGCCAGCATCGCCCAGTAGAAGTGCAGCGGCCACTTCTCGCCGCCGCCGACGGTCAGCGGCACGATCCCGGCTGCCTTGAACTTCGCGACGGCCTTGAGCAGGCCGTCGAACTCGTCGAGCTGCGCGGGCTCCACCGAGGCGCGCCGGAACAGTGCGAGGTTGCAGAACAGGCCAACCCCGGAGACCTGGAACGGCACGCCCCACAGCTTGCCGCCGATCCTGAAGGCATCGAGCGCGGTCGGGCTGAACTGCTGGTGCCAGCCTTCGACCACCGCGGTCACCTCGCGCAGCACGCCGGCGCCGACCTGCGCATCGAGGGTGCCGCGCCCCCAGCTGAACAGGACGTCCGGCCGGTTGTCCGACTGCAGCATGGTGGTCAGCTTGGCCTTGTAGGCGGCGTTCTCCAGGTAGAGCTGGCTGACCTGCACCGGCGCGTCGGCGTGCTCGAAGGCGGCCACGGTCTCGTCGAGCAGCCGCACCGAGCCGGGCGCGCTCTCCTCGTGCGCGAGACGCAGCCGGGTCCGCTCGGCCGCACGCGTCCGGACGGCCGCCGGGAGCAGCGAGGCTGCCAGCCCGAGGCGCAGGACATGTCGGCGCAGCATCGGCTGGAAATCGGTTGTCCGCACCTCGGCGCTCCCCGGAAGTTTTTTTGTTGATCGCATTAAAGGCGAAGATGTCGCCCGGCTGTCAAGCGGGCTCCCGGGCAACGCCTCAGACCGCGTCACGAGAACCGATGGTTCGGTGCCCTTGACAGCGCACGGCCCGGCGTGAATTTCTTTTGCTTCCAAACTAAGGAACCTGCCTGCGCGATGAAGTCCGCCGATCCCGAGCTGATACGCGGCGGCAACCGGTTCCGCATCATCGACGTGATCCGCCGTCATGGCCCGATCGCCCGCGTCGAGATCGTGGCCCGCACCGAGCTCAGCCCGGCCACCGTCTCGGCCATCACCGGTGGCCTGATCGAGGATGGGCTGGTGACGGCGCTGCATCTCGACGGCGCCACCGGGCCCTCGGGGCGCGGCAGGCCGCGGGTGATGCTGGCGCTGGACGCTGGCATCCTGCACGTCGCCGGCGTCAAGCTGTCGCTGCGCCGGATCAGCATCGCGGTGGCCGACTTCGGCGGCGGTGCGATGCACAGCCTGGTGCTCCCGGTGCGTCTCGACCGGCAATCGCCGCAGACCATCGCCGACCTGATCGAGGACGGGGTCCGGCAGTGCGTGACCGATGCCCGCCTGACCATGCGCCGGATCAGCGGCGTCGGCATCGGCGTTCCAGGCGTGATCGATGCGTCCCGCGGCGTGTCGCACTGGAGCCCGGTGCTCGGCCAGGGCGTGGTCGGCTTCGCCGAGATGGTCGAGCGGCGCCTGGGCTGCCCGGTCCTGCTGGAGAACGACGCCAACCTCGCCGCCCTGGCTGAGAACTGGTTCGGCCGCGCCCAGGACGTGAGCAGCTTCGCTGTGGTGACGGTGGAGGACACCATCGGCATGGGGCTGTTCCTGGATGGCCGCCTGCATCGCGGCGCGCACGGGATCGGGGCCGAGTTCGGGCACGTGAAGCTCGACCCGGACGGGCTGCCCTGCCGCTGCGGCCAGAATGGCTGCCTGGATACCGTCGCCTCCGGCTGGGGCCTGTCCCGCCTGGCCTCCACCCTGCAGACCGATACCAAGCCGGCCAATCTCGACGAGCTCGCCGCCCGGATCGGCCGTGACCCGGCGGTGGACGCGCTGTTCGACCGTGCCGGCGATGCGCTCGGGCTGGCGCTGGCCAACCTGCTCAACGTGCTCAACCTGCCGCGCGTGATCCTGACCGGCGCGCTGCTGACGGCACAGGATCGCGTGGCCGCCCGGATCGACGCCGCACTCGACCGCTTCATGCTGCCGACCCTGCGCGAGGCGACCGAGCTGGTGCGGCATGACTGGGGCGACGAGATGTGGGCGCGCGGCGCCGCCAGCCTGGTGCTGCGCCGGCTCTACGAGGACACGCGCGGCATGCCGCGCAGCAACGGGAAGGAATGAGGGGATGCGTCCAGTAGAGGTCGGGATCATCGGCTGCGGCACCATCAGCGCGGCCTACCTGCGCGGTGCCGCCGGCTTCCCGGAGCTGCGCATCGCGGCCTGCGCGGACCTGGACCGGGCGCGTGCCCAGGCCCGCGCGGACGAGTTCGGCCTGCGCGCGTCGACGGTGGCGGCCCTGCTCGCCGACCCGGCGATCGAGGTCGTGCTGAACCTCACCGTGCCCGCGGCGCACGTGCCGGTGGCGATGCAGGCGCTGCAGGCGGGCAAGCACGTCTACCTGGAGAAGCCGCTCGCGGTGTCGCTCGCGGATGCCGAGCGGCTGCTGCGGCAGGCGCGCGAGGCCGGATTGCGCGTCGGTTGCGCGCCGGACACCTTCCTCGGCGGCGCCCACCAGACCGTGCGCGCCGCCATCGACGACGGCCGCGTCGGCACGGTCACCTCAGGCACCGCCTTCATGATGAACCACGGCCACGAGCACTGGCACCCCGACCCGGCCTTCTACTACCGGCCGGGCGGCGGCCCGCTGTTCGACATGGGCCCCTACTACCTCACCGCGCTGGTCGACCTGCTCGGGCCGGTCGCCGCGGTCGTCGCCCTCAGCGACCGCGCGCAGGACGAGCGCGTCGTCGGCAGCGGCCCGCGCGCGGGCGAGCGCATCCGGCCGGAGACGCAGACCCATGTCGCCGGGCTGCTTCGCTTCGTTTCCGGAGCCGCGATCTCCCTGACCACGAGCTTCGACGTCTGGGCGCACCGGCACGACCCGATCGAGCTGTACGGCACCGGGGGCTCGATCGGCGTGCCGGACCCGAACCGCTTCGACGGCACGCCGGTGCTGGCGGTCGGGCGTGCCGCCTGGCAGGAGCTGCCGCTCAGCCACGGCTTCGCGACCGCGGACCATCGCGGCGTCGGGCTCGCCGACATGGCGCGCGCGCTGCGCGGCGACCGCCCGCATCGCGCCAGCGCCGAGATGGCGCTGCACGTGGTCGAGGTGATGCAGGCGCTGCTGGAGGCGGGAGAGACCGGGCGGACGGTGGCGATCGGGAGCCGGTGCGAGCGGCCGCAGCCGCTGCCGCCGCGGCGCGAGATCGGGATTCTGGACTGAAAGGCGGACATCATGAGGCAGGCACTGATCGTATGGGGCGGCTGGAGCGGCCACGAGCCGGAGCAATGCGCGTCCATCGCGGCCGGGATGCTGCGACGCGAGGGCTTCGAGGTGGTGGTCGAGGACACCACCGAGGCCTTCGCCGACCCGGCCCTCGGCGGCTTCGACCTGATCGTGCCAGTGGTCACCATGGCGACCATCGAGCGCGAGGAGCTGCGAACGCTGATGTCGGCGGTCGAGGCCGGCACCGGCCTCGCCGGCTTCCACGGCCAGATGGGCGACAGCTTCCGGGCGGAGCCGGACTACCAGTTCATGGTCGGCGGCCAGTGGGTGGCGCACCCCGGCA